>Ga0209953_1000689_pt1 | contig 11707 bp, 8 predicted proteins | sample SalPonred_H2O_MG_FD_185713 | JGI IMG/M metagenome (GOLD analysis project Ga0209953, IMG submission 185713) | Salt pond water microbial communities from South San Francisco under conditions of wetland restoration - Salt Pond MetaG... | ecosystem: Environmental > Aquatic > Non-marine Saline and... | reverse complement strand
AGCGATTCTGAAAAGCAGGGCGTAGCCGATTTGGCCTGCGGCACCTGTGACTGCAACGCGCATTGCAGGTTTGGTCATAGTGCGATCTCCGTCTTGGTGACTGGTTGAAACAGTTGGGCTGACATACTCCGTCAGTACCATTTGAAGTTTAGCCCTTTTGCAAACAGGGATTAGGGACAATCCCGTAGATATTAAAAGAGAGAAAGGCGTACGTCAATAGTCTTATATCTTATATAAGACATAAGAATTCTGGTAATCGTGGCTCTCCTGTGGGACAATCACGTTTTCAGCGTCCACAACAACGTCATGGATAACAACGAGAGCGTCGCCCAAGCAGTGGCACCTGCCAGACGGGAGCAGGCGGCATCGTTTAGCCCGCTCTACCAGCAGATCCGTCAACTGTTGCTGCAAGCCCTCGAGAAGGGGGAGTGGAAGCCAGGCGAATCTATACCCAGCGAGTTCGAGCTAGCGCGACGGTTTCATGTCAGCCAAGGCACGGTGCGCAAAGCCATCGATGAACTAGCCAGCGAACACATTCTGATTCGTCGCCAGGGTAAGGGCACTTTTGTTGCCACCCATCAAGAACCAGTCGTGCGTTTCCGATTTCTTCGACTTGCACCAAGTGACGGCCAGCCAGTGCCCGCTGAGAGCGAAATTCTTTGGTGCAAAAAAATCAAGGCGAATGCCGAGACGGCCAGCGCGCTTGACCTGCGTAGCGGCGATGGGGTGATATACATCCGGCGCCTACTGCGGTTTCGAGGCCAACCGACCGTGATTGATGACATTTATCTTCCCGCCGCGATGTTTAAGGGCCTAACCATGACTTTGCTAGCGGAAAACGAAGGGCCGCTCTATGGCCTACTTGAGTCGCGCTTCGGTGTGAGCATGGTCCGAGCCGATGAACGTTTACGCGCCGTTGGCGCGCCAGCCGATGTTGCAGGCTTGCTTGATATTTGTGCGGACCAACCCTTGTTACGAGTCGACAGGATTTCCTACACCTACGGCGACCGTGCGGTAGAATTACGGTATGGTCATTATCTGACTGACCAGTATTTTTATCGCAACACCTTGATGTAACTAGGATTTAGGTTAATTTGAGAGATGAGCGCTAATCGGCGAAAATAGGGAAATCAAAAGTGTGCAGTTCGCATAGTAAAAATACCGACACCAGAACCAGTTTTACTTATCGTTTGTCTTAAAGAAAGAGGCCAGCATGTCAGATAGCGCAACCAAAAAGCGACCGCAATTCCGTAACATCAATGTTTTGCAACTCCTAAAATATCGCCTGCCTCTGGCGGGCAGACTGTCGATTCTTCATCGAGTTAGTGGTGCATTGATGTTCTTGTTGTTGCCGGTGATTCTGGCGTTGTTTGCAATGAGCATGTCACCAACTGGCTTCCAGGCGTTTGCGGCCTTTGCCAGTTTCCCCTTGGTCAAACTCATCTTTTTGGTTTTGATCTGGGCGTTCCTGCACCATTTCTGTGCGGGCATTCGGTACTTGGCACTTGACTCACATCATGGTTTAGACAAGTACTCAGCTCAAAAGAGTGCTGGCGTGGTCTTTGGTGCGAGCCTGGGTCTGACGTTCGTATTTGCCCTCAAGCTTTTCGGAGTATGGTAATCATGGCGACACCTGAAAAAATTGGCGCAAAGCGATTGGTAGTCGGTGCACACTACGGTGTGGGCGACTTTATGATTCAGCGCATCACAGCCGTCATTCTGGCTGTCTACACGCTCATTTTGCTCGTCGGCGTTCTTATGATGCCCGGGTTCACTTATGAGTCTTGGGTAGGTTTGTTTACGTTTACTGTCGGTGGTCTACCGCTGGGTCAATTGCTAGGTACATTGGCCTTTTTGGCTTTGTCTTACCATGTCTGGATCGGCATCAGAGACATCTGGATGGACTACGTCAAGCCCGTGGGTATTCGCTTGACCTTGCAAGTATTGACTATCCTGTGGTTAGTCGGCTCGTTTATTTATTTTGCAGTCATTATCTGGGGGGCTTAAATCGTGGTGGATACAGCTAAATCATTGCCTCGCCGTCAATTTGACGTGGTGGTCGTAGGCGCCGGTGGATCCGGTATGCGTTGTTCTTTGCAGCTTGCTCAGGCAGGTCTGTCTGTGGCTGTGTTGTCCAAAGTGTTTCCGACTCGTTCGCACACGGTAGCAGCACAGGGCGGTATCGGTGCGTCGCTTGGCAACATGAGCGAAGACAGCTGGTACTGGCACATGTATGACACGGTCAAAGGCTCAGACTGGCTCGGTGACCAAGATGCCATTGAGTTCATGTGCCGTGAGGCACCGAATGCGGTTTATGAACTTGAACACTTCGGTATGCCGTTCGATCGTAACCCCGATGGAACGATTTATCAGCGCCCGTTTGGCGGTCACACTGCGAACTTTGGTGAAAAGCCTGTTCAGCGTGCCTGTGCTGCTGCTGACCGTACTGGTCACGCCTTGTTGCACACGCTTTACCAGCGCAACGTGGCTGCTCGCACGCAATTTTTCGTTGAGTGGATGGCGCTCGATCTGATCCGCAACGATGACGGCGACGTGCTCGGTGTCACAGCGCTAGAGATGGAGACCGGTGACGTCTACGTGCTCGAAGCTAAAACCACCGTGCTGGCCACTGGTGGTGCTGGTCGCATCTGGGCCGCTTCGACCAACGCCTTCATCAACACGGGCGACGGCATGGGTATGGCTGCACGTGCAGGCATTGCCTTGCAAGACATGGAGTTCTGGCAGTTCCACCCAACCGGTGTAGCCGGTGCAGGCGTGCTTGTGACTGAAGGCGTGCGTGGCGAGGGCGGTATCTTGTTGAACAAGGATGGCGAGCGTTTCATGGAGCGCTATGCACCAACCTTGAAAGATCTGGCGCCTCGCGACTTTGTTTCGCGCTGCATGGACCAAGAAATCAAGGAAGGCCGTGGTTGTGGTCCAGAGGGCAAGTACGTTGAGCTCAAACTCGATCACTTGGGCGCTGATACGATCAACAAGCGTTTGCCTTCAATCCGCGAAATCGCGATCAAGTTTGCTAACGTCGATCCGATCCGCGACCCAATCCCCGTGGTCCCAACGATTCATTACCAGATGGGTGGCATTCCTGCCAACTATCACGGTCAAGTGGTTACTTGGGATAAGGGTGAGTCTAAAGTGGTCAACGGCCTTTATGCCGTTGGTGAGGTTGCGGCGGTGTCTGTGCACGGTGCTAACCGTTTGGGTACGAACTCCTTGCTCGACCTGATCGTGTTTGGTCGTGCTGCGGGTAACCACATCGTTGAGTCGCATCCTGAGCGCCAACATGCGCACCAGCCTTTGCCACAAGAGTGCGTTGATAAGTCACTGGCTCGGTTTGAGGAGCTTGAGGCACGTACCACGGGTGAGAAAACGCAAGATGTTGGCAATGCCATTCGCGAGACGATGCAAGAGCATTGCGGCGTTTTCCGTACGATGGACATGCTCAACGAAGGTTGCCAGATGATTGATGACTTGGCTAAGCAGGCTGCCAACATTGCTTACGGTGACAAGTCGAAGGTTTTCAACACAGCCCGCATCGAAGCGTTGGAGCTGCAAAACATGATCGAGGTGGCACGTGCCACGATTCACTCGGCAGCATCCCGCAAGGAGAGTCGCGGTGCACACGCGCTCGCTGAGTTTCCTGAGCGCAACGATGAAGAGTGGATCAAGCACACGCTGTGGTTCTCTGACGGCAATCGACTCGACTACAAACCGGTTCAAATGAAACCGCTGACGGTCGATTCATTCCCGCCCAAAGTCCGTACATTCTGATTGAGAAAAGGTTGACATCATGAGCACAAAACGCGTCGTGAAATTTGAGATCTATCGTTACGATCCGGACAAAGACGATCGTCCTTACATGCAGAAACTCGAGGTTGAGTTGCACCCGACTGACAAGATGTTGCTTGATGCGTTGCTTCGTATCAAGGCAGACGTCGATGACAGTTTGGCACTGCGTCGTTCATGCCGAGAAGGTGTTTGTGGCTCTGACGCCATGAACATCAATGGCAAAAATGGTCTGGCGTGCACTACCAACTTGCGTGAACTGAAACAGCCCATCGTTTTGCGTCCGCTGCCAGGTTTGCCTGTCATTCGCGATTTGATTGTGGACATGACTCACTTCTTCAATCAATACCACTCGATTAAGCCTTACCTGATTAATGACGCACCGCCTCCAGAGAAAGAGCGTTTGCAGTCGCCCGAGGCTCGCGAAGAGCTCGACGGTCTCTATGAGTGCATTCTGTGCGCCTGTTGCTCAACATCGTGCCCTTCTTTCTGGTGGAACCCGGATAAGTTCGTTGGCCCAGCTGGTCTACTGCAGGCCTATCGCTTCATTGCTGATAGCCGTGACCAGGCGACAGCTGAGCGGCTCGACAATCTCGAGGATCCGTATCGCTTATTCCGCTGCCACACCATCATGAACTGTGTGGATGTCTGCCCGAAAGGGTTGAACCCCACCAAGGCAATCGGCAAGATTAAAGAAATGCTGGTTCGTCGTACGGTATAGTCGAGGCTGCTGCGCAAATGGGTGACCTGACAGAAACAGAGAGAACCCGGCTGCGCTGGCGCGCCCGCCGGGGGCTGCTGGAAAACGATCTGATCATTACGCGTTTTTTGGATGCTCACGAGACCGAGCTCACCGATGCTGACATTAAAGGTTTGGCATTGCTGCTTGCGATGGGTGATAACGACCTATTGGACATTTTGCTGTCTCGCAAAGAGCCTGAGGGCTCGCTTGACTGCCCTGAGGTTCACGATGTACTAAGCCGGGTCCGTGCAGCGTGAGTCTCGTGTAACACGAGGAAGATTGAATGAAATTGTCTGACACCAAGGCGACGCTGTCGTTCTCGAACGGCACACCCTCCGTTGATTTGCCGGTCTATAAAGGCACTGTCGGTCCCGATGTGATCGACATTCGTAAGTTGTATGGCCAAACCGGTATGTTTACCTATGACCCTGGCTTTATGTCCACAGCGGCATGCCAGTCATCGATTACTTATATTGACGGTGACAAAGGCGAGTTGTTGTATCGTGGCGTGCCCATTGAACAGCTAGCCGTTAACTGCGACTTCATGGAAGTGTGCTATCTCTTGCTCAACGGCGAGTTGCCGTCTGGCGATGAAAAGGCAGAGTTCAGTGACTTGGTGACACACCACACCATGGTCAACGAGCAGATGCAGTTTTTCTTGCGCGGCTTCCGTCGCGATGCTCACCCCATGGCTGTTTTGACAGGTTTGGTTGGTGGTATGTCGGCCTTCTATCACGACTCGACCGATATCACCAATGAGCGGCACCGTCACATTTCAGCGATCCGTTTGATCGCTAAGATGCCGACGTTGGTAGCCATGGCGTACAAGTATTCGATCGGCCAGCCCTACATCTACCCGCAAAATGACCTGAGCTACACCGGTAATTTCTTGCGCATGATGTTTGCCACACCATGCGAGCCTTACGTTGTTAATGACGTGGTCGAACGTGCGTTGGATCGCATCTTCATCCTCCATGCTGACCATGAACAAAACGCGTCAACATCAACCGTACGTCTGTGCGGCTCATCGGGCACCAATCCCTTTGCAGCGATTGCTGCCGGTGTGGCGTGTCTGTGGGGCCCAGCACATGGGGGTGCCAATGAGGCGTGCCTAAACATGCTCGAAGAACTACAGGCCAATGGCGGCGTCGAGAAAGTGGGCGAGTTCATGGAGCAGGTCAAAGACAAGAACTCAGGCGTGCGTTTGATGGGCTTTGGTCATCGTGTCTACAAAAACTACGACCCGCGTGCCAAGTTAATGCAACAGACCTGCAAGGAAGTTTTGAGCGCCCTTGGTCTTGAGAACGATCCGTTGTTTAAGCTCGCCATGGAACTCGAGCGCATCGCGCTTGAAGATCCTTACTTTGTAGAACGCAAGTTGTATCCCAACGTCGACTTCTACTCCGGCATTGTTCAGCGTGCCATTGGCATTCCAACCGCGCTGTTTACCGCGATTTTTGCGCTCGCACGCACGGTTGGCTGGATTGCACAGTGGAACGAGATGCTGTCAGATCCTGAGTACAAGATTGGCCGCCCGCGTCAGTTGTACACGGGTTACACCGCTCGCGATTACAAGTAGTTAGCTGCAGTGTCTAGTAGATACTGCAGCCGACTTCATTGCTTGTATAGCTAGTCGGTGGTTCAGCTAGTCGCTTCTGTAGCTAGTGTCAGTACCTTAGAAACACAAACGCCGCTCTTAGAGCGGCGTTTGTGTTCTTGGGCGTGCAAACTAGGCGCGTTGCTCAAGTTGCGCGTTAACCACCGCCAAGGCTGTCATGTTGATGATGCGTCTGACTGTCGAGCTGTTGGTCAAGACGTGCACCGGACGCGCGGCGCCAAGGAGGATGGGCCCAATGGCCACGCCATTACTGCCGGTCATCTTCAATAGGTTGTACGTGACATTACCCGTGTCGATGTTGGGCATGATCAAGAGGTTGGCAGGCCCATTTAAGGTGGTGTCCGGGAAGTTGGATTTCAGGATGGATTCCGACAGCGCCGCGTCAGCCTGCATTTCACCATCGACATTGAGCTCGGGTGCCCGCTCAAGCAGGATCTGGCGCGCCTTCGCCATCTTTTTAGCCGAAGCCGTTATGCGACTGCCAAAGTTCGAATGAGAGATCAATGCCACCTTTGGTTCTATGCCAAAGCGTTGCACTTCCTCGGCGGCCTGAATGGTCATGTCGGCGATCTGTTCGGCCGAGGGGTCTTCATTGACGTGTGTGTCGCAGATAAACAGTGTTTGCTCGGGCAACATCAACACGTTCATGGCGGCGTAGGTCTGAACCCCAGGCTTTAGGCCAATGACCTCGTCGACATATTTGAGCTGATTGTCAAAACGGCTGCCGATACCGCAAATCATGGCATCAGCGTCACCGCGTTGCATGAGCAGTACGCCGATGAGGGTGTTGTGCTTGCGCACCATGGCCTTGGCGATTGTCGGTGTGACGCCATGCCGAGCGCGAAGCTGGTAGTAGGCGTTCCAGCTCTCGTTAAAGCGCTCGTCATCTTCTGGATCAACAATATTAAAATCCGTGCCCGCCCGCATACGCAAAGCCATCTTTTGGATGCGCATGTCCACCACTGCAGGGCGGCCGATCAAGATAGGGTGGGCAATTTTTTCGTCGATGGCGGTTTGCGCCGCTCTGAGCACACGCTCGTCTTCGCCATCGGCAAACAGCACGCGTTTTGGATTCTCGCGTGCCTGATGAAAAACCGGGCGCATGATTTGGCCAGAGTGGTAGACCTGTGAGAGTAAGCGCTGCTTGTAAGCGTCGATGTCTTGGATTGGCCGAAGTGCCACGCCAGATTCGGCTGCGGCTTGTGCCACTGCCGGCGCGATGGTGACAATCAGGCGCGGATCAAACGGTTTCGGAATGATGTATTCGGGCCCAAAGCTTAAGTCCTGTCCTTGATAGGCTTGAGCGACCTCATCGCTTTGCTCTGCTTGTGCAAGTTCAGCGATTGCCTTGACGCAGGCCAACTTCATTTCCTCGGTGATACGTGTGGCGCCGCAGTCCAGGGCGCCCCGGAAAATGAACGGAAAGCACAATACGTTATTAACCTGGTTTGGAAAGTCTGAACGTCCGGTGGCGATGATGCAATCGGGTCGTGCCTCTTTGGCTAGCTCAGGGCGGATTTCTGGGTCAGGGTTGGCTAGCGCTAGGATCAATGGCTGTGAGCCCATGGACTTAACCATATCGGCGCTGAGCACGTCTTTGGTGGAGCAGCCCAGAAACACATCGGCGTTTTTGCACGCATCGGCTAAGGTACGCATATCGGTCTGGCGCGCATAGCGGGCTTTGTTGGCTTCCATGTGTTCGTCGCGACCTTGCCAAATCACGCCACGTGAATCGCACACCACAATGTTGTCTTTTTGCAGGCCAAGGTGCACCAGTAAGTCTAAGCATGCAATGGCGGCTGCACCTGCGCCGGAGCAAACTAGCTTGACCTCAGACAGGGGTTTGTTAACCAGCGTCAGCCCATTGAGAATGGCTGCCGATGAAATGATGGCAGTGCCATGCTGATCATCATGGAAAACCGGAATTTTTAGGCGTTCGCGGAGTTGCTTCTCGATATAGAAACATTCGGGGGCTTTGATGTCCTCGAGGTTGATTCCACCCAAAGTTGGCTCGAGTGCGGCGATGATGTCGACAAGCTTTTCTGGGTCGGTTTCGTTAAGTTCGATGTCAAAGACGTCAATGTTGGCGAATTTCTTGAACAAACACCCTTTGCCTTCCATGACGGGCTTGGCCGCAAGTGGGCCAATGTTGCCTAAACCCAACACTGCCGTGCCATTGGTGATGACGCCAACCAGGTTCGATCTTGAAGTGTATTTTGCAGCGGCATCGTCGCCTTCGCCATGAATGGCCATGCAGGCTGCGGCCACACCGGGGGAGTAGGCAAGCGACAAGTCAAATTGGTTTGATAGCGGCTTGGTTGGGGTGACTGAGATTTTGCCGGGACGTGGCTGTGCGTGGTAATCCAGAGCGAGTTGGGTTAAATCGTGATTCATGGTGTGTCTCTTTTGTTTGAATTCGTACCTGTAGGGCGTTGGCTTAAGTCGAGGCGAATGCAACGGTCAAAGTCGACGCGTGCGGTCGTACTCCTGTCTACAAAGATTAACGTTTTGCAGCCTTGCGTGGGGTGGCGATTTGGCGATTTCGATGCCGCGGTGCAGCATGGCTTTCGCTAAAACTTTTGCTAAAAAATGAAAAATATTCAACATAGATGCACCTTTAGCATCCGCTTGCGTTACACTAACTCAATGGCTCTCAAGGCTATAAAGCTGCCTTTCGCCCCGCTATCCGCAGACCGGTTTGGCCGAGTAAGCGGAAGGTTTCCTGCATCGTTTCGGGTGAAGCACCCGGTTAGGTGAAGCGTCAATGTCCTCGCAAATCGAAGCATTACAAAACTCATACCTGTTTGGCGGCAATGCGCCGTACGTAGAAGAACTCTACGAGTCTTATCTCAATAATCCCAGCGCGGTCCCGGAAAACTGGCGAAACTATTTTGACCAGCTTCAGCATTTGCCTGCCACAGATGGTCAGGAACAAACCCGTGACCTGCCGCACGCGCCCATCGTCGAATCATTTGCACAACGAGCCCGTCAGGGCTCGTCGTTTATGGGTGCTCAATCTGTTGACCTGACTGTTGCATCTAAACAGGTGCACGTGCAAACGCTGATCGCAGCGTATCGCTCGCTTGGGTCGCGATGGGCAAACCTTGATCCGCTGAATCTTCAAGAGCGCGACGACATTCCTGAGCTTGATCCTGGATTCTATGGCTTGACCGAACTCGATATGGATCAGGAGTTCTCCGCCACCAACACCTACTTCACCTCTGACAGCACGATGACGCTACGTCAGATCGTGCACGCGCTTAAGCAGACCTACTGTCGATCGATTGGTGCTGAATTCATGCATTGCTCGGATCCTGTGGTCAAACGCTGGATTCAGGAGCGACTCGAATCCACGCGCAGCGCACCGGTGTTGCCCAATGAAGTCAAACGCAATGTCTTGCAACAGTTAACCGAGGCCGAGGGTCTTGAGCGCTTCTTGCATACCAAGTACGTTGGGCAAAAGCGTTTCTCCCTCGAGGGTGGCGAGAGCTTTATTGCCTCCATGGACGAACTGGTCAATCACGCAGGTCAGTCTGGCATTCAGGAAATCGTGGTGGGCATGGCCCACCGTGGCCGACTGAACATGTTGGTCAACATCATGGGTAAGATGCCCGGCGATTTGTTTGCTGAGTTTGAAGGCAAGCACGCAGAAGGGCTCAGTGATGGGGACGTGAAGTATCACAATGGTTTCTCCAGCGACCTTTCAACCCGCGGTGGTCCAGTTCATCTGTCGTTGGCCTTTAACCCGTCACACCTTGAGATTGTGAACCCAGTGGTCGAAGGCAGTGTGCGTGCTCGTCAAGAGCGTCGCGGCGACGAGCAGGGTAAACAAGTCTTGGGTGTGTTGGTGCACGGTGATGCCGCATTTGCTGGTCAGGGCGTGGTGATGGAAACCCTGAACCTGGCCATGACACGAGGATACGGCACAGGTGGCACAGTTCACCTAGTGATTAACAACCAGATTGGCTTTACGACCTCGGACCCGCGAGACTCGCGCTCAACCATCTATTGCACCGATGTGGTCAAGATGATTGAGGCACCTGTGTTTCACGTCAACGGTGATGATCCCGAAGCGGTGGTGTTTGCTACACAACTCGCGCTTGATTACCGGATGACCTTTGGCGGTGACGTGGTGGTGGACATTGTTTGCTACCGCAAACTTGGTCACAACGAACAGGATACGCCGTCCTTGACCCAACCACTGATGTACAAGCGTATTGGTCAGCACCCTGGCACCCGCAAGATTTATGCCGATAAGCTGACCGCTCAAGGTGTGCTCGCCGAGAATGAGGGCGATGCCATGGTCAAGGCATATCGTCAGTACATGGAAGATGGTCAGCACACCATTGAGCCCGTGCTTACTGACTATAAGAGCAAGTACGCCATTGACTGGTCACCCTACCTGGGCGCGAAGTGGACAGACCAGGCAGATACCGGTGTGCCTCTGGCAGAACTCAAACGCATTGGTGATCGCATCACCACGTTGCCCGACGCTTTTACGCCGCACCCGCTCGTTAATAAGCTCCTCAATGACCGTCGTGCGATGGCGCGTGGCGACTTGAATCTTGACTGGGGCATGGGTGAGCACTTGGCCTTTGCCACACTGGTGGCTTCAGGCTATGCGGTGCGCATTACCGGACAAGACTCAGGGCGTGGTACGTTCACACACCGCCACTCAGTCTTGCACGATCAAAACCGTGCTCGCTGGAGTGACGGCACCTTCATCCCACTACAAAACGTGGTGGAGGGTCAGGCACCGTTTACGGTGATTGACTCGGTGCTTTCAGAAGAAGCGGTGCTTGCGTTTGAATACGGCTATTCGTGCGCCGACCCCAACACGCTGACCATTTGGGAGGCGCAGTTTGGCGACTTCGTCAATGGCGCTCAGGTTGTGATTGACCAGTTCATCGTATCGGGCGAGGCCAAGTGGGGGCGCCAGTCGGGTCTGACATTGATGTTGCCGCATGGCTACGAGGGTCAAGGCCCAGAGCACTCGTCGGCACGGATTGAGCGATTCCTGCAACTGTGCGCCGATAACAATATCCAAGTTGTGCAACCGACCTCAGCTGCACAGATTTTCCATTTGCTGCGACGACAGATGATTCGTCAGTTCAGAAAGCCGCTTGTCATCATGACGCCGAAGTCTTTGTTGCGTAACAAAGATGCTGGTTCGCCCCTAAAGGATCTCGCCTCGTCGCGCTTTAAGCCTGTGATTGGTGAGGTCGATCAGACCATCAACCCAGCTCAGGTCAAACGTGTATTGGCTTGCTCTGGCAAGGTGTATTACGACCTTGTGCATGCCCGCGCTGATCGCAAAGCCAATGACGTGGCTATCTTGCGTGTGGAACAGCTCTACCCATTTGCGCACAAACTCTATGAGACTGAACTGCGCAAGTACCCCAAGGCTACCGAGGTGGTATGGGTGCAAGATGAGCCGCAGAACCAAGGCCCTTGGTTCTATGTTGAGCACCACCTGTACGAGAATCTGAACAAAGGTCAAAAACTCGCATACGCAGGTCGTCCGGCTTCGGCTTCGCCAGCGG
>Ga0209953_1000688_pt1 | contig 11712 bp, 12 predicted proteins | sample SalPonred_H2O_MG_FD_185713 | JGI IMG/M metagenome (GOLD analysis project Ga0209953, IMG submission 185713) | Salt pond water microbial communities from South San Francisco under conditions of wetland restoration - Salt Pond MetaG... | ecosystem: Environmental > Aquatic > Non-marine Saline and... | reverse complement strand
ATCGTGGTCGTCAAATAGAGTGGGGTACCAAGTGGGACAAATGTCGGATCGACCGCAATAGAACGCTGCGCACCTAGGGGGATACCGTAGGCTCCCTTGGGGCCCCCTGCGCTATCACTGATCTGCTCTTCAACAAAAAAGACAACCGCAGGGTTCGCATTCAGCATCTCTGGCACACGATCGGGGTTGCGCTTGGCCCAAGCACGAATGTTTTGCATGGAAGCTTGCGCCAAAGGAATTTCGCCTTTGTTGGCTAACCAACGACCAATTGAGACGTAGGGATGGCCATTGTGATTGGCATAAGCCAACCGGATCGTTTGACCCGCATCCGGACCGTCAGCCAAGTAAACACGTCCAGATCCCTGAATTTGCAAGAAAAAATTATCAACGGGGTCATCCACCCAGACAATCGCAGGTGGCTGTCGGGCTGGATTGCTCAATTCTTCCCGACTGTCGTAGGGCACCACCCGATCACCGACCACTTTGCCACGCACGCGCTTATTGGCGAGCTCTGGGTGTAAATCAACCAAGTCGATCGTGAGCAAGTCATCGGGTACGGCAAACAAAGGCCACTGGTAAGCACCGCCGCGTTGACGCGACCCGCGCACCACCGGCTCGTAGTAGCCCGTGACCATGCCATCGGCCAATTGGCCATCAGATGTTTCAAGCTGCCAAGGCGTCAGGTAGGTCTGCAAAAACTGACGGATCGCTGGCGCATCGTCTGCTCGGGGGGCCGTTGCAGGATTCACCGCGGCAGCGCAAACAGGCTGCCAGGCCCTGGGCGTGGCCCGCGCCGAGCGCGTGTTGTTGGTTCCAACGGGGCGCATCAAACCGCGACAGTTACGAATAAAGTTCGCCCAGAAGTTGGTTAAGTCATCGCCTTGCCAGCTCGGCAAACGACTCCAATCGACCTGAACATAACGCCCGGCCATTTGTCTTGCCTGGCCCTCAGGCAAACTGCTCAAGGGTGGCACGGTGAGAGATCCGACCGTCGCCTCGCTCACGGGCACCGAGGGCGTGTCGGGTGTGACATCTGGCACGCTCGAGCAACCTGCCAGCACCGCTAGCGCGAGGCCAGCCGGCAGCCACCGTTGCCATCTCAGGTCTTGTACCGATTTGCAAATGTTTGTCATCGTTGGGCCTTTGTCGCCATTGGATTAATGCAAAGTGCGTGGCATCGCCAACACAAACTCTGCCACGGGCGCATCAAACGGCACCCCATCTTCACCCACGCACAGGTAAGTGCCTCGCATGGAACCTACTGGGGTTTTTAATGGACAACCACTGCTGTACTCAAACACCTCTCCCGGTGCCAGTAAAGGCTGTTGCCCGACCACGCCGAGACCCCGCACATCTTGGCGCTCATTGTTGCCATCAACAATCACCCAATGACGACTGATTAACTGGGCGGGCCGTTCGCCCGTATTGGTGATACGCACGGTATAGGCAAAAACGAACGCTTGGTTCTCCGGGTCTGACTGATCGGCCATATATTGGGCCTGCACCGCGACACTCATCTCAAAAGGCTTCACGACCATCCTCTTCAATCAAACACTCACAATGGGATCACTATCCTCAGCGACCCTTTCACTGCAATAATAAGGGTCCTTTGAACGCTTCGATGTGCATTACACCATGACCAACCCCTCAGCACTGCCGTCAGCCATTCTTGCCCCTAGCATTTTATCTGCGGATTTCGCGAAGCTTGGCGAAGAAGTAAACGCCGTGCTTGCAGCGGGCGCTGATTGGATTCACTTTGACGTCATGGACAACCATTTCGTTCCCAATCTCACGATCGGGCCGATGGTGTGTGAGGCCATCCGGCCAATCACTGACGCCACCATAGACGTGCACCTGATGGTGCAACCCGTCGATAGCCTCGTGCCCGCCTTTGCCAAAGCCGGTGCAAATGTCATTACCTTTCACCCGGAAGCATCGCCACACGTTGATCGCACACTCGGGCTAATCCGTGATCAAGGTTGCCGCGCCGGACTCGTTTTTAATCCCGCCACCCCTCTTAATTGGCTCGATCACGTGCTCGATAAGGTCGATATTGTGTTGCTAATGTCGGTCAACCCAGGCTTTGGTGGCCAATCTTTTATCCCCGCGTCTTTGGCCAAGCTACGTGCTGCGCGGACGCGCATTGATGCCCATGTGGCAGAAGGCGGTCAGCCAATTGCCCTCGAAATAGACGGCGGCGTCAAAATCGACAACATTGCAGACATCCGTGCGGCCGGTGCAGACACGTTTGTTGCAGGCTCAGCGATTTTTGGGCAAAAGGATTATGTGCAAGTCATCAAAGAGATGCGCGCCGAAATCGCACGGGCTGATGCGGCGCGTGGCTAGCTCTGACGCCCCCACAGCCACTTGGCAGGCGGTGCTCCTAGATCTTGATGGCACCCTTCTAGACAGTCTGCCAGACCTTGCGGCAGCAGCTAACGCCATGCGCGTTGACATGGCGCTTAACCCTCTGCCAAACGCCGAAATTGGCACCTTTGTCGGCAAAGGCGTTGACGTGTTGGTCGCTTGCGCCTTAACCGGTGAAATCAACACCCCTGTACCGACAAACGACGCTCGGTTTGAGCAGGCTCGGGCTTGTTTCTATGAACACTACACAGTCTTAAATGGTCAACACGCGACCCTTTTCGAGGGTGTGATGGCCGGCTTGGATATCTTTCAATCGCGCGGCTTAAAACTTGGTATCGTGACCAACAAGCCAACGGTCTTCACATTGCCATTGCTTGAGCGCACCGGTTTGGCACCCTTTATCCAAACCGTGATTTGCGGTGACACCTGCGCAAGCCGCAAACCCGATCCTGACCCAATGTTGCTCGCCTGTGAGCGCTTGGCCTGCAAACCCCCACAAACCCTTGTCATTGGTGATTCGATCAACGACGCACTGTCTGCCCGTGCCGCGGGCTGTCAAGTGCTAGCAGTACCCTATGGTTACAACGAAGGACAGCCGGTCACAGACCTGCCCGTGGATGGTATAGTCCAAACTCTGGTTGTAGCGGCCGAATGGATGGATGAGAATCAACCAACGACCACGTTACACCGACCTTATAGCGACTGATTGACCACTGATCTAATCATGAAAAAAACAATATCCGTTGTGTCCTCGTCTCGCGCTAGCTGGCGCTGGTGGCGTTCGAGCAACGGGTAGGCTTTGTTTGACGGTCGTTAGAGACCCAAATAGTTTGAATCAGCCCGCCCCAACCCATGGCCGGGCTTTTTTATTTTGAGCGAACTTTATCTACCTTTGCCTGGCTTTTGTTAAACACCAAAACAGTGAACGACAACATGACCGAAATCGAATTCAAAGCCCTCGCCAGTCAAGGCTACAACCGCATTCCCCTGATCGAGGAAACCTACGCCGATCTTGATACCCCATTGGCCATTTATTTAAAGCTCGCACACAGCGGCCCCAATGGTGGAAAACACACCTGCTTATTAGAGTCGGTGATGGGCGGGGAGCGCTTCGGACGCTATTCTTTTATTGGCTTACCGGCACGAACCATTATTCGAGCGCGTGGCCGACGCACCGAAGTCATCACCGATGACCAGGTGGTCGAAGTCAACGAAGGCGATCCCCTTTCATTTATTTCTGAATACCAAGATCGCTTTAAAGTGGCTTTACGCCCAGGGATGCCCCGCTTTGCGGGTGGGTTAGCCGGCTATTTTGGTTATGACATCGTGCGACATATCGAACCCAAGCTCGGCGCGGCCACAAAACCGTATCCAGAGGGCATGGGAGAGGGCCCGCCTGATCTTTTACTGCTGCATCTTGATGAGCTGGTGATCGTCGATAACGTTGCCGGGCGCATTTACCTCATGGTCTACGCCGATCCATCACAGCCCGAGGCCTATGCCCGGGCCCGTGAGCGCCTAAAATCCCTTCGAATCAAACTCCGCAAGCCCGTTGACACCCCCTACAGCCACGCCAGCGTGGCTACCGAAGAAATTCGTAGTTTTGAAAAAGAAGACTATCTGGCCGCCGTGCGCAAAGCCAAAGCCTACATCGAAGCAGGTGATTTGATGCAAGTGCAGGTTGGGCAGGTGATTGCGAAGCCCTACCGAGACTCCTCGTTGTCGCTTTATCGGGCGTTGCGCTCACTCAACCCATCACCCTACATGTACTTTTGGAATTTTGGTGACTTCCAAGTGGTTGGCGCCTCGCCTGAAATCCTGGTGCGCCAAGAGGTGCTTGGCACCGGGGATGACGCCCAACCCGAAACCGAAGTCACGATTCGACCGCTGGCAGGCACCCGCAAACGCGGTGCAACGCCTGAGGAAGACGCGGCCTTGGCTGATGAGCTGCAAGCAGACCCGAAGGAACGTGCCGAACACGTGATGTTGATTGACTTGGCTCGCAATGATGTGGGACGCGTCGCCAAAATCGGCAGCGTGACGGTTACCGATACCATGACCATTGAGCGTTACTCGCATGTGATGCACCTTGTCTCCAATGTCACGGGTACGCTCGCGCCAGGCATGCGCAATATGGATGTGTTGCGCGCAACCTTTCCTGCCGGCACCCTGACCGGCGCCCCAAAGGTACGTGCCATGGAAGTCATCGACGAACTCGAGCCGGTCAAGCGCGGCATTTACGGGGGTGCCACCGGCTATCTCAGTTACGGCGGCGAAATGGATGTCGCCATCGCGATTCGCACGGGTATTATCCAAGACGGGATGCTTTACGTGCAGGCGGCCGCGGGAATTGTGGCCGATTCCGACCCAGAAAAAGAGTGGCAGGAAACTGAGGTCAAGGCGCGTGCTGTCTTGCGCGCTGCTGAGCAGGTGCAAAACGGCCTCGACGCCCCCATCAGCTGATGATGATGGCGTTGATCCTGACTCAGCCATTTGCTGCTGTTCGTTCTATTCCATCAAGGGGATAATGATGTCTAAGATCTTAATGTTAGACAACTACGACTCGTTCACCTTCAATCTTGTGCAGTATTTTGGTGAGCTGGGTGCTGACGTGGCGGTCTATCGCAATGACCAAATCACGCTAGATGAGGTCGAGGCCCTAGCCCCTGACCTGATTTGCATTTCACCGGGGCCTTGCTCGCCAAATGAGGCGGGGATTTCTGTGCCCTTAATTTCACGCTTTGCCGGTCAAATTCCCATCTTGGGCGTTTGCTTGGGCCATCAAGCCATTGGTGCGGCATTTGGCGCGCGGGTGGTGCGGGCCAAGGTCATCATGCACGGTAAAACCTCTGAAATCACGCACACCGGCAGTGATGTATTCACTAACCTACCTTCGCCGTTCACCGTGATTCGCTATCACTCATTGGCCATCGAACGCGAGACCCTGCCTGATTGCCTAGAAATCACGGCCGAGACCGCCGATGGTGAAATCATGGGCGTGCGCCACAAGACCCTGCCCGTTTACGGCGTGCAATTCCACCCTGAATCTATTCTGAGTGAACACGGCCACGCCTTGCTACAGAACTTTCTTAAGCTTGACGAGCCCGCCACAGCAGAGGCTCACCCATGATCACGCCAAGCGAAGCCTTATCACGCTGCATCGAGCACCGTGAGATCTTTCACGACGAGATGCTGCACCTGATGCGAACCCTCATGAAGGGTGAGATGTCACCGACCTTGGCCGCAGCGCTCTTGATGGGCTTGCGCGTCAAAAAAGAAACCATCGGGGAAATCACCGCCGCAGCGACAGTGATGCGCGAATTTGCCACGCCGGTAGAAACGCCTAATGCAGAGGATTTATTGGATTTGTGTGGCACCGGCGGCGATGGCACCAGTACCTTCAACATTTCCACCACCGCCATGTTTGTAGCAGCAGCGGCCGGTGTCCCCGTCGCCAAGCATGGCGGGCGCAGCGCGAGCTCACCAAGTGGTAGCGTCGATATCTTGGAAAGCCTTGGCGCCCGGGTTGATTTGTCACCCGAGCAAGTCGCGCAATGTATCGCCGAGATTGGCATTGGCTTCATGTTCGCCCAACAGCACCATAGCGCCATGAAGCACGTCGCGCCGATTCGCAAAGAGCTGGGGGTTCGCACGATATTCAACATATTAGGGCCGCTCACCAACCCAGCCAATGCCAAAAATCAGATGATGGGCGTTTTCCATCGCGACCTGGTGGGCATACAAGTTCGTGTTTTACAGTCCTTGGGATCAAGGCATGTCTTGATCGTGCATGGGATGGACGGCATGGACGAAGCCTCTTTGGGCGCGAGCACCTTGGTTGGCGAGTTACGCGACGGCAAAATATTGGAATACGAAATTCATCCCGAGGACTTTGGGCTCGACATGGTGTCCAACCGCAGTATCAGGGTCGAATCAAAAGAGGCATCGAAAGCCTTGGTGCTTGCCGCGCTAGACAACAAACCTGGCACCGCCCGCAACATCGTGGCCTATAACGCAGGCGTGGCGATTTATGCAGGCAATCGAGCGAGCAGCATCGCTGATGGTGTGCGACAAGCGTTCGAGTTGATTGCCAGCGGCCAGGCGCGCGACAAATTAGAAAAATTCTGTGCATTGACAAGGAAGCTGGGCGCATGAGCACCATTCTCGACGAAATCCTCGCCGTCAAGGTCGAGCAAATCAAAGCCGCTCGACAATTAAGAAGCGAGAACGACTTATGGCGTGAAGCCGTTGCCCGTCATGACCTGCGAGGGTTTGAATCAGCGATCGAAGACAAAATCGCACAAGGCAAACCAGCCGTGATCGCTGAAATAAAGAAAGCCTCTCCGTCAAAAGGCGTTTTACGTGAAAACTTCCATCCAGCGGAAATTGCATCTTCTTATGCCGCGGGTGGTGCCACTTGTCTATCGGTTCTAACCGATGTTCAGTTTTTTCACGGGTCCCACGATTATTTGCGACAGGCACGAGCCGCTTGTGCCTTGCCCGTGCTTCGCAAAGATTTCATGATTGATCCCTATCAGGTGATTTCTGCTCGGGCCATGGGTGCCGATTGCATTTTGCTGATTGTGGCCGCCCTAGAAACACCCTTGATGAAAGAACTCGAGTCTTGTGCCAACGAGCTCGGCCTCGATGTGTTGGTAGAGATTCACGATGAAGCAGAACTTGAAGAAGCGTTAAAACTAGAGACGCGGCTGCTTGGCATCAATAATCGCAACCTCAAAACCTTTGAGACCTCACTCGACAATACCTTGCGCTTGTTACCGCAGGTGCCTGCCGATAAACGTGTCGTGACTGAGAGTGGTATTTTTCATAAAGAGGATGTCCAACAGATGCGCAGCCACGGTGTTGACGCCTTTCTCGTAGGCGAAGCCTTCATGCGCGCAGAGGACCCCGGCGCCGCACTAACCGATCTGTTCTTCTAGAGAAGTGGTGCTGTTTCGCTAGATGCTTAAGCGTCTAGCGAGTTGTCTTTAAGCAGGAGGCAGATACATCAGTCTCGCTTCAAACCACACGTGTTGGTGCCCAGAATAGAGTAAGCCGGGCAGACACGGAACAAGCCCGTCGCAAGCGGCACCACACCAATCCAACCCCAGACGCCAATGGTGCCTGACAGGCTTAGGGCGATCAGTACGAGACCACCAATGATTCGGACGGCACGGTCAATGGTTCCCACATTTGCTTTCATGACGGCTACTCCTTGATTTGTCAGTATCAATCTTTCTTCTGATGACAATACAACCCGTGCAAGGTTTGCATCATTCGCACCACGGCATGGCTAGCTAGCTTGTAGTAGATGTACTTGCCCTCGCGACGCGTTGAGACCAAGCCCTCATCCCGCAAGACACCAAGCTGTTGAGACAAGGTCGGTTGACGGATGTCTGTCAACGCTTCAAGCTCACCCACGTTTAATTCGGCGTCAATCAAATGGCACAGCAACATCAAGCGGTCTTCATTGGCCATCGTTTTTAACAACGTGCAGGCTTTGCCCGCGGAAGCGCGTAACTCAAGTAGCGAATCAGTCGATAAAAAAGTTGCGGTACTCATCTATTAGCCCGATGGTTGGTTGTGGATTAAACAAACGCCAGCAGCATGTTTGCTATAAATTAATGTAGTGTTCTGACGATCAAAACTAGCATAGTCTTATTATATTTACAAATAAAGTATTATTCGATAGAATAAACTTATTAATTTGAGTTATTTAGTAAAGTTTTTAGGAGTATCCATCATGCGCAGCCAACATTTTTTCGACGAAGGCACCTCCACATTTACGTATGTGGTTGACGATGGTCCCGGTACAGCATGCGCCATCATTGACCCGGTCCTGAACTACGATCCCAAATCCGGGCGCACCAACACCACGGGTGCCGACGAAGTAATCGCCTACGTACAAGCCAACGACCTCAAAACGCAATGGTTATTAGAGACCCATGCACACGCCGACCACTTGTCGGCAGCACCATACCTGAGAGAAAAACTCGGCGGCAAGATTGCAATTGGCTCAGCCATCAAAACGGTGCAAGGGGTTTTTAAGAAGGTGTTTAACCTTGACCCCTCATTCACGCTCGATGGGTCGCAATTTGACTACCTTTTTGAGCCGGACGAGGTCTTTAGCATCGGCGACATCAAGGCCCAAGCTTGGCACGTCCCAGGACACACGCCTGCTGACATGGCTTATCTCATCAATGACGACACTGTCTTTGTCGGTGACACCCTTTTCATGCCTGACGTAGGCTCTGCCCGCTGCGATTTTCCCGGCGGTGATGCCCATACTTTATACACCTCCGCACGACGAATCTTGTCGTTGTCGCCAGAGACCAAGCTGATGATGTGTCACGACTACCCGCCAAATGATCGGCCGGTTCGCTTCGAGACAAGCGTGGCCGAAGAATTGGAGAAAAATATTCACCTTCACGAAGGCGTCAGCGAGGACGACTTCGTCAAGATGCGGACCACGCGAGATGCCACTTTGGCGATGCCAACCCTGCTGTTGCCTTCGATACAGGTGAATATTCGGGCTGGCGAACTCCCTCCCGCCGAAGAAAATGGGGTAAGTTATTTAAAGATACCTATTAACGCTGTGTGAGTAGCCGCCTATGTTTGAGTATGCTGAATCCGATCCAGCCCTGACCGATGAAGAGGCCAAATCTCTCATCACTGGCTTACGGACTCAGCTACTCAAAGCCCAATACCAGCACCTGCAAAAAAAAGATCGGGCACTGCTGATTTTGGTGGGTGGTATTGACGGGGCAGGTAAGGGCGACACCATCAATTTACTGAACGAATGGATGGACCCCCGTCACATCCAAACCATGGCGTTTCCGCCTCCCACAAAGGATGAGCGCGCCTACCCACCGCTTTATCGGTTTTGGTTGAATCTGCCCCCGAAAGGCAGTACCGGAATTGTTTTTGGATCCGGTTACGCGCCGTTGATCAAAGAAGCCGCTAAAAAGCACCCTGATGCTGCCACGCTGGAAAAAATGATGTTAACGGCCAGGCGCTACGAAGCCGACCTGGTGGCAAACGGTGTACAAGTCATCAAACTGTGGTTCCACCTGTCTCGCAATGCCCAAAAGGCGCGGGTCAAGCGTCTCGAGAAAAACCCCTCGACCGCTTGGAAGGTTGGTCCAGACGACCATACCGTGAGCAAACGCTTTAAACGCTTACGCAAGGCCGCCCAGCGGGTGATCGAGACCACCGATGCCGATCATGCCCCATGGATCATTATCCCCGCAGCCAACGAAAACATGCGCAACGTCAGCACGGCAAAAGCCGTTCTTTCCGCCCTGAAAAAAAGAAGCGTGCGCGTACCCGTCTTGCATGATCCGGCCGAGCCGCCCGTGGCCAAGCGATCACACAATCCACTAGACCGCATCGATTTCACCGCCAGTCTAGCCAAGGACGACTACGATGACGCCCTCTTGCACTGGCAGAATCGTTTGGCGACAGCCGTGCGACATCCCAAATTCCAGAAACATCACGCACTCATGCTGGTCTTTGAAGGCCAAGACGCCGCGGGTAAGGGCAGCAGCATACGCCGCATCACCAAAGCGCTCGATGCACGCCAGTATCAGATCACACCTGTGGCAGCCCCCAAACAGTTCGAGCTTGATCGACCCTATTTGTGGCGATTTTGGCGGGCCGTTCCGCGTCACGGGCGCATCGCGATTTTTGACCGTTCTTGGTATGGACGAGTGCTCGTTGAGCGCGTTGAGAAGCTCATTACCCGCCAAACATGGCAACGAGCTTATACAGAAATCAACGCATTCGAGCAGCAGCTAAGCCAACACGGCGTGTTGATCATGAAGTTTTGGTTAGCGATCACGCCCGATGAACAACTGCGACGGTTTGAGGCACGTCAAGCGCTACCTTTTAAGCAATATAAAATCACCGATGAAGATTGGCGCAACCGCGACAAGTGGCAAGCCTATCGCCAGGCCACAGGCGATATGCTGACGTACACCGACACCCAACAGGCACCATGGCACCCCATTTCGGCCAATGACAAACGACACGCGCGGATTGCGGTGATCAAACAAATTGTTGAAACTGTTGAAGCCGCCGTTAAGTAATCTATTAAGTAAGCCATTAAGTAATGTTGCAAACCCCAACAATTCAAACCCGATAATGCAACTAGCCTGCCCTTTGTGTCATCGCACATCAACCACAATTGATCCGGCTCTGCTTTTCACCACAGACAGCTGGCGTGTTATCGATGCGCAAGACCCCGATTTCCCCGGATTCACCCGTGTCATCTGGCACGATCACGTCAAGGAAATGACCGACCTGACAACAACAGAACAACAACAACTGATGAGTGTGGTTCTCACTGTTGAGGCCGTGATGAGGCAAACGTTATCGCCTGACAAAATCAATCTCGCGAGCTTAGGAAATCAAGTGCCGCACTTGCACTGGCACGTGATACCGCGCTGGCAAGACGACACTTCGTTTCCTGACTCGGTTTGGACACTGCCAAGCCAAACTGCCAATGAAAACGCCGCCAGTCTGGCCCGTCAAAATCTCATAAAAAGTCGTCTTACCGAGTACCATCGAGCTTTGATCAATCGACTAGCGAGTCTCTAGCCATGACCCTCTCAAATACCGATTCAGCGACACATGCGACCTCCTGGCGTTCGATGTTATTTGTGCCTGCCAGTAGCGATAAGTTTTTGGCAAGTGCTTTGCGTCGCGATGCCGATGCCATACAACTCGATCTTGAAGACGCGTGCCCACCTGACCTCAAAGAAGCCACGCGTGCCCGAATTGGTGAGGTCGCAGACAAAGCCGCCGCGGCTGGATTTGATGTGATCGTGAGAGTGAACCGTCCTTGGCGGTTATTGGTGCGTGACCTCGAAGGCTGCGTGCACGCATCGGTCAAAGCACTGACCTTACCCAAAGTCCCTGATGGCGGTTTTATCCGCGCCGTCTCCGAGGTACTAGACGAAGTCGAACAAGAAAAGCAACTACCGATTGGCCACACGCGTTTGATTGCGATGATCGAAGACGCTGGTGCCCTTGCCCGCTTGGACGAGATCGCCCAATCGCACCCACGGCTTTACGGCATGATCGTAGGGGCCGAAGATTTGGCGGTCTCCATGCAGATGGCTGTTGATACAGATACGCTGTATGTTCCCAATGTGATGGCAGTCGCCGCTTGTCGCCGCGCGGGCATTGCCCCATTGGGATTTGTCGGGTCAGTGGCTGACTTTGCCGATCAAGAAAAGTTTACGCAGACGGTTCAGCGCGCCGCACGGCTAGGTTTTGAAGGGGCTTTTTGTGTGCACCCTTCACAAGTTGATGCAGCCAATCAAGCCTTTAGCCCTGACGCCG
>Ga0209953_1000687_pt1 | contig 11715 bp, 23 predicted proteins | sample SalPonred_H2O_MG_FD_185713 | JGI IMG/M metagenome (GOLD analysis project Ga0209953, IMG submission 185713) | Salt pond water microbial communities from South San Francisco under conditions of wetland restoration - Salt Pond MetaG... | ecosystem: Environmental > Aquatic > Non-marine Saline and... | reverse complement strand
TTGATTGGTTACTATCAGGTGATGATGGAGAGGAAACCTTTATAGAAAGATTAAAACAAGATATTGATGTGTTTGAATCTGAATTAAAAATAAAGAAAAAAGATAAGTATAAACCCGAATACTTTGAAGAAGAAGATTGATTAAGTGTATATGTGCCCAAAATAATTTAATGACATGAAAAATTTAACATTAACAGTTTTAACAATCTTAATGAGTGTTTGTCTGCACTCCCAACTCCCATATAATTGGACGCCTGGGATAGATCCGAGTTGGGTATCAACAAATATAGGCAGCGGTAGTTCGTTAAACTGGCAAACTGGATGTAATGCTGTTGCTGTTAGCTGTTTTGGATATTCTAATAACCAAAATACAATATATACCTCACCTATAATTAATGCATCATGCAATAACGCATCTACAATTGTAGTATCATTTAATTTTTCAGGAAATATAGAATCTGGCTGGGATTTTTTATTCATGGAATATTCAACTAACGGTGGCATATCATGGACTAATTTCTACGGACCTTCCATAGGATTATCGGGAAATGCTGGTGCTGGTATGACATGGGTATTACCGAGTATCCCAACTTCTAATAGTTTAAGGTTTAGATTCATATTTGATTCAGACTTCACTGTTACATCTACTGGGTATCAAATAACAGACTTCCAAATTAATTGTAACGTTCAATTACCAATTGAATTAAAAGATTTTACTGCAAAAAAAGATGGTGTGTTAATACAGAATAATATTAAATGGTCAACAATTTCGGAACATAATAATGATTATTTTACTATTGAAAGATCGGTAGATGGAACCAATTGGACAGAAATTGCAACAATTAACGGTGTTGGTTCAACTACAGAAGAGCAGAAATATATATATAATGATAAATATTTTGAAAGAGATACAATTAATTATTATAGATTAAAACAGGTTGATTATGATGGTTTATATGAATATTTCAACATAGTGGCTGTAGACAACAGATCATGCAATAAAATTAAAATGATAATGAATATGTTAGGTCAAGAGGTCGATTTAACCTATAAAGGGGTTGTTATAATTACATATAATGATGGGACTACGGAAAAAGTTATACAAAATTAGACCATATATGTATAAAAGCAAAATAAAGGTAAGTTAATTAAATACTTAATTCGTATATGTTATATTATAAATCAATAACACAAAAATAAAAAAAAATAATTATGGAAATACAAACAACATTAACACTAATTTCTTTAATATTTATCTTAGGAATTTTATTTATTTGGATAATATACTGGATTGGTACTGATATACTACACGAATTGAAACATATAAAATTTTTACTTAAAGAAAAATTAAAAAACAAGGATGAGTAAGAGTATTTATATCGGTGATATCCATGGGAGAGACTGTTGGAAACAAATTGTCGAAACCCACTCAGATGCTGATAACATCGTGTTTATAGGTGATTATTTTGATTCATTTGATATTAGTGGGATTGAACAATTATTTAATGCTGAGGATATTGTTAGATTTAAAAAACGACAAGAAGAAGATCCATTAAAAAAAGTATATCTTTTAATAGGTAATCATGACTTGCATTACTGGCCAGGTATCAAGTGGAGAGGCAACGTATCTGGATTCCAGCCTACGATGCTTCACCAGTTTGAACATTTTTTCAGAGAAAACGAGAAACTGTTTCATATGGCTGTAAAAATTGGTGATAAATTGTGTACACATGCAGGAGTAAGTTCAACTTTCTTAAAGGATACTGGGTATTGGACTTATGACAAACATACCGATGAATCGTATGTGGTTGAATTTTTAAATGATTTATTTCACCATAAACCCAATGAATTTGATTTTGGAGCATGTCAAAATAGACATTACGGGTTATTGACTCTAAACCCATATGGTGATGATGAACAACAATCACCGGTGTGGATTAGACCGAAATCTCTTCAACGATCGAATAAAAAGAGTGATTTAAAACATATGTACGTGCAAGTTGTAGGACACACACAACAAGAAAAAATTGATATAGACGGAAAATCCACCGGTGGGAGGTATTTTTACATTGATACGCTTCCAAGTGGAGAATATTTAATTGAGGAGAATAATAAATTTAAAGTAGGAAAGTTATGAAAGAAAATAGGATAATTGACATATTTTCTTTATATTATATATAAAAACATTAAAAATAATTATTATGGGATTTGGAACCGGATTTACAACAGAAGTTTATTTGAATAGACAATTGTTTAATTCTAGATATGAATTAGATGAAAAAATAAAAGAGGTGGAGGATTATATTGAATCTACAAAGAAAGAGTTAACAGCCATGGCTGTTGGCACACCTAAAGATATAATGTCTGAAAAAAATGAAGATGGGTATATACAAAGCCCACTTGATCAAATATTAAGAAAAACTACTGAGTTGTTTGAATGGTTAGAAGAAAACTACTCACAACTTAATAAACTATACCAATATAGACAATATTTAGAAGAAAATGAGGCTTTAGAAATGGATAGTGATCATGACATTTAAATAAGTGGTGGGCATTTGATTAATTAAAACAACAGTGAAAACTCTTCAGTAGGTTAAAGACCTTGGTAAAGTTGAGATAGATAGTATAAATGAAGCTGTTGTTTTCTTTAAAATTAAACGATCAATAATTAAAAGCAATGGATAAAGAAGATTTAAAACAATATTTTTACGAAAGTCTTAAACCGCTTCTAACGGATAAAGAAGCCCAAGAAGATAAAGAAATAGTAAACTTCTACATTGAAGTGTGTTGTGATATTGCAGAAATGTTCTCAAAACATAAACATGCAACTATAAACAAATGATATCCTATTAATCTCTACCGCGCAATTCCCTGCATGAAGGATTAATAATAAATAAACGCAATAATTATGAATACTCCTAAAACGGTTGTTGTATACAAAAAATCCAAATCATCAAAAAAACATTACATGCATGTAACAAATCAACATGTAGATCGAGTTTTATCCAATAGAAAAAGACCTCCGGTACTGTCAAATTCATATGAAATAGTGAGAATAGGAGTAGGAAATTCATTTATTGATAAGTGGAAACAAGAATATAACATCCGGAAACATCAAGGATCATGAATAAACAACGAGCTCAGATACGGTTTGCCAATGAAAGTCAATATACTACAATCATGATTGACATATTACAGTTACAACAAATAACAGTGTTTCCAGATGAAATATTCGGCACTATAGATGACATTCGCATCGCAATGAAGAAATCAGAATACAATAGACTGATTGAGCAGACCACCAAGCAACCCCCGAACTAATTAGTAAACCTGCACACGTACGGATACAAGAAGTAAAACCTGCATTCGACCCATCAAGCTAAGCACACGCATAATATTAAATAAAATGATACCCGGTATAAACACGTTATTATATTATAACAAGCCGATATCACCCAGAATGACGTCATTAATAGTATGGGGTGTAGCCGCAGTGCGGTGTCTAGTATCCGTATCGACGTGAAGGGCGCGTGGCCGGGATCACAGTATTAATAATATAGTACAAGAAGATCCACGTGATGGCGTAGGTGTCTAGTACCTGGTGTACTGAATGTTAAGAGATATTTCTCCCAGTACACCGAATTTAATTATAGCGTACCTTCATTATTGCAGCATCCCGTATATACTGGTACCAGACTCACCAAGATCGTGCGTTATAAGTGCGTTATACAAGTACTTGGTCATGACTGCATTTCCACAGCGCTGTGGCTATTTTTAGATGCGATATCGCCGAGGCACTGCATTGTATTTTTAGATGCACACCAGGTCACCGAGTCACCAGACACGCCGATTTCCACGAGCAGGTATAAGGATCTCTAGCTATACAGAGTAACCAGGATTCGCACTTTTAGACGGGTATATGCACTTTTAGACGGGTTTCTCTATATATATAGTATTCGTTACCAGGCTATTTTCAGATTGCTATTAGCTTGTTTTAGAGTGATATTGGTTATTTTCGGTCTGAATCCGCTATTTTTAGAGCAATATCCGGATCTAAATTTTAGATTGATCACCGAAAAACCGCACTTTTAGCCCGGTTTAGTTCGGTTCTCTAGCTATACAGCGTAACCTTTTCGGCTATTTTTAGAAGAATACCAGGTCTATATATAGATTGTATTTTTAGATTACCGGTAAGCTAGAAATAATTTTTAGAAAATATTTGGTTTTTAAAATGAATTTACATATATTATATATGTAATGACGAAGACGTGAAATAAATGACATTCACTATATATCGCAGGGTGGACTGGAGTGGTTCCAGCTCGGTCTCATAAGCCGAATGACGCAGGTTCGAATCCTGTCCCTGCCACATTAGCCCTCTGCTGGTGCACCGGTATGGATCGAAGATAGGAGTGGCCTCTTGAGCGCACAAGCTAAAATACTTCGGTATTTTTTAATCAATGCTCACTACCTCCTCCAAATCGTAGGTTGGCACAGTTTGCAAGTTCTGGGGATATTTTAAAAACTTGCATATATTATAGGTCCCGGGTTTCTCTCTATCTCCCGGGGCTTTTTTACTGTTTAAACTTTTTTGAAACTTTTTTTCAGATTTGCTTGACACGCATGGTTTTTTTGCTTATATTTAAGTATTAATTTAAAAATAGAGATATGAGTAAAGAAAAAATGATTGCGATCAGACAAAAAAACAGAATCGATGAGTTTGCGGCTCTGTCAGATGAAATTGATAGAATCACTGCGATTTTGAAAAAACTCAAAACGAGATACAATGCCATTGATAAGGAATTGACGCCGATGATGGAACAGCTCGAAGAGATGGGACAAAGTGCAATTGAAACCGAGAAGAGTTTACTTACCATTAAACGAAAAGGATATCTGCGAGAAACACCTAAGTATAAAATGGCATTTGAATTGGCTCTTACTAAGGTCAATGCACAGACAAAAAAGTTACTAGATGAAGCATTAAATGCATCAAAAAGTACGACTCGAGTTGCAACAACTTTAGCTGTAACCAGAAAGGCTCCACACAAAGAATCAGTTAACCAGATTATACAGGAAAGACTTGTTAGATTGAAATAAAATGCTTATATTTAAGTATTAATTTAAAAATAGAAATCATGAGAAACATGAAAGACACAAAGGGCAAATTAATAATTAAAGACGGTGGCATTGCTATATATAAAACCGCCGACCCCATTATGGGTGGTAATTATTCAGTAATAAATTTCAAAAACAAAACAGCAAAATCTGCGTTATGTTTAGATGCTGCTTATGAAATATTCAATCAGTTAACACGCGAATCAGAACTACCAGGATCCTGAATCTATATTAATCGTTTAATATTAATAATTTAATAAACAAAAATCATGAAAACTTTTTTAAAATTAACAGTTGCATTTTCTATTACACTAGCAATCATGCTAGCACCGTCGATAATTATTAGCTGGCTTTGTATTAATAGTGGGATATCTATAGAGATTATATTAGCATTATGTATACCTAGTGCCCTATTAGGCCTATTCATAGGTATTATAGCATTCGAATTCTTTCTCGAACAATTTGTAGATTAATCCGGGAAACGGTTGTTTAATTGAAATAAAAACCTTATATTTAAGTATTAATTAAAAAAAGATAGAGTTATGAAAACAAAAAAAATGAAAACGCCATCATTTGACCGCAGTACTCCATTAGCATACGAGTTTACCCGCGAGGTAAGAGCCAATGGATCCTGGATGGAAGTGACTTATGATGTAGCCGAGAACAAGGAAACCATTAAACATTCGGACGGCTTTTGGCGGGAAGAAACATATGATAAATATGGATATCCGGCGACATATAAAGACTCCGACGGATGGACGTGTGAGCGCGTGCATGATAAAGATGGTACCGTGATAGCCTCTATGGATTCTGACGATAAGTTTAAAATTAGACCTAGCGGGTGGTCCAGCCTTAAAGAGGTAAGTAAACAAGAATATGATGCCTTTATTAATGCGCTATAGCGGTTATTTTGAGTATATATAGGGTTTGTTGGCTTTAATTAGCCGGCAAACTTTTTTGAAACTTTTCTAGAAAAAGACTAGGATCCTATCAGAATAAATCTTAAATTTAAGTATTAATTAAAAAAAGATAGAGTTATGAGAAACGTATTTGAACCAGTGAAGCTTAATGGTAAGCTAGTAGCAAAGTGTATTGAAACAGGCAGCATTGCAACGGGTGATAAAATTAGAGATGTACAGATCCGTACCGCATTTAAAAACAAACAGATGTTAGTAGTGGATCCAGAGACCGGCCGTGTTAATAGGTTAAATGCCAGTATATTCGGCCGAAGTATTAATAATAATGTCGAGTCCGGAAAGTCTAATTATTTTGAAGTAATAACTAAGCGAGACCCACAGGTAATGTTTGATAATCTTCAACATTTTACTACCATGGTGGCACAGGGAATCCAACCGAGCTTATTGGTAACTGGGGCGCCTGGGTTAGGCAAAACATATATAGTAAAAAACACATTAGCATCGCGAGGCCTCAGAGAAAGTTATGAATTTGTGCACTTTAAGGGACGAAGCACAGCCGCCGGATTGTTTATTACATTGTATCAAAATTCCGACAAAATCGTAATATTTGATGATTGTGACTCTGTATTTAAAGATGCAGATGCAGTAAATCTCCTTAAGGCAGCTCTAGATAGTTACGATGTTAGAAAAATATCATATATTACCAGTAAACCACTTAAAGACGAATTTGGAGATCCGATACCATCACATTTCGAATTTACCGGCAAGGTGATTTTTATTAGCAACATATCACAAGCTAGGATGGATGCTGCAATTAAGTCAAGAAGTTTTGTAGCAGATATATCATTGACTGTTGATCAGATGTTTAAGCGTATAGATCAACTTAAGGATATCATAGAGCCAAATATATCGTCAGAACACAAAGACGTCGCTATAGCGGCAATGAAGCAGTTAATTAAACAATATAATGATGTTGAGATTAATCTTCGCAGTTTCATTAAGGCTGCTAGAATATGTGCAATGGGATTTGACAATCCAACCAGCATGATAGCCGAACAAATTTGTATGAAATAAAGTCAGCAAAAGGTTGTTTAATTGAATCAAAATGCTTATATTTAAGTATTAATTTAAAAATAGAGAGTTATGACAAAAGGTAGAAAAACAGTTGAAGTAGTGAGATTGCTAGAATGGGCGAATATGCAATTAGCAAGAATTGATGAATACGCAGACGTTGGCTTTAAGAGTGGTATTGCCTGCATGATAGAACTCGTATTGATGGAGAGTAACGCGTATAATGGATATATGCATCTAGACGCCGACGATTGTGAATTTGGTACATTAGGATACTATTCCAGAAAATACTTTTAAATAAAGTTAACAAAAAGGTTGTTAGATTGAATCAAAATGCTTATATTTAAGTATTAATTAAAAAATAGAGAGTTATGGAAAATGTTAAAAAGAATCAAAATGTACCAGAATTAACGCAAGTATTAGCAGAGATCCAGAAGATGCAGGAAATGATTAAGACCACTATAAACGAGACAGAACGAAGTGAATCTAAATACTCGCAAGGTATTTATGGGTTTGCAAAAGTTATTAACAATCGCATCGAGGCTATTTTGCAAGGCGATCAATTTTAAAAAAAAGAGATATGAAACGAGAAGAATTGTTATTAACATCATTATTAGAACAGATTCAGGAGCTCGAAGATGTAGTGCACCGGGCACATAATGCCGGTACGGCGAATATTCGATTAAATCGATTAGGTATATTGCTAGCCGGCATGCTGCATATGTTTGAGAATGGAACTGAACGAGTTATATCCGACGCGGTAGCCAAATTAGTATTGAATCAGATTAATTTAAACTGCAACTCGTCATCCCGAGATGCTATAAGAGATTTAATTGATGAATTTGATCTGATCAAATTAAATTAAAATTTTCTATTAATTAGACTAGGATTCGAATAAAAACAATGCTTATATTTAAGTATTAATTTAAAAAAAAGAGAGATATGGTAAATGTTAAGAAGAATTTAAAAGTGGAAGACGATCGACTCAAGAATATCATAGAAGGATGCATTCGCGGCGAAAGAGCCTCACAAAAAGCATTGTTTGAAGAGTTCTACGGGAAGATGCTCGGAATCTGTATGCGTTATACAAAAGACAAAGACAGAGCTCAGGAAGTCGTCCAAGAAGGTTTTATTAAGGTCTTTGACAAATTAGCAGAATTTGATTTTACCGGTGCATTCGGTGGTTGGATGCGCACCATTATGGTAAATACAAGTATCGATGCCATTCGCAAGAGACAAAGAAGTGCGGTACTCACGGATGAAGATTTTATTTTAGAGGCCGGATCTTTTTATGAGCAAGAAGATGATAATGATGAATATTTAACAAAGTTAAAAGCAAAAGAAGCGCTAGAAGCAGTTCAACAATTGTCTCCAGCATACCAAACAGTATTTAATCTTTACGTGATAGAAAATTATTCTCACGCAGAGATCGCTCAGATACTGGGTATAATGGAAGGATCGTCAAAATCAAATTTAGCTAAGGCCAAAATAAACCTTCGAAAAATGTTGACAAAAAGGTTGTTAGATTGAATCAAAATGCTTATATTTAAGTATTAATAATTAAAAAAGATAGAGATATGGAAGTAAAAGAAAACATAGCAAGATTCCGATTGACTACGAATAAAACAGAGTTCCCTCTCGAGAAAATCACTAGTGCTCATTCAGCACAACGATTTATACGACAATTTTATATGGATGACATTGAAATATTTGAATCTGCATTTATATTGTTATTAGATCGATCGAACCATACAATTGGGTATGCTAAGATATCACAAGGCGGTGTTGCCGGCACAGTTGTCGATGTAAAAATTGTAGCTAAATACGCAGTTGACTCATTAGCATCCGGCGTAATATTATGTCACAATCATCCATCCGGTAATCTTGTAGCGTCAGAACAAGACTTGAAACTTACTGCAAAAATCAAGGCTGCATTATCCTTGTTAGATATACAATTGCATGATCATATCATCTTAACTAGTACCGCGTATAATAGTTTAGCTGATTCGGGCGATTTAGCAGGAATGTAAAAAAAGTTAACAAAAAGGTTGTTTAATTGAAATAAAAACCTTATATTTAAGTATTAATTTAAAAATAGAGAGATATGGCAAAAAGTAAAAAGAATTCAGGATTTTTCGCTCAGGGAGCAATTATGGGACACGCAATGGCAGCTGCAAAGCGCCGGCCGAGTACTACCGATGCAACCCATCAATGCATTGAAGCAGGTAAAAGGAATAAACTCGATCGAGCTAAGTTAGTTAATTCACAGAAACCCATGATGTCAATGAATTTTTTAATTAATGGTAAATAAATTTAAAATCAGATTACGGCTATTAGCATTCCGCGGGATGTTGATAGCCTTTCGAATTGGCTATATAATTAACGGCTAATAAAGTTGACAAAAAATTAGGACAATTGAATCAAAATGCTTATATTTAAGTATTAATTAAAAAATAAAAAGGTTATGGGTAAGAATATATTCGTTACAAATGGTGCTATTAATAGCACAGCCGACAGCACTAAAGCATATATGCGAGACATCAAGCGTGTCAAAATGATCGATAAAGATCGTGAAAAAGAATTAGCAGCTCATATTAAAAATGGAGATCATGCTGCATTGAATGAGTTGGTATCGGCTAATCTGAGATTCGTTGCTCAGGTCGCCCGTAGCTATCAAGGAATGGGCATCGCAATGGAAGATCTTATCGGTTTTGGTAATATCGGATTGTTTGAAGCTGCTACCAGATTTGACGCTAATCGCAATATTAAATTCATCAGCTTCGCAGTATGGTATATTCGATCTGAGATACAAAAGGCACTGAATGATTTGAGTCGTACGGTTAGGATTCCATCGCATCGCACTCAGAGTGAAGAATACGGTGAGATAAGCACAGATGTGCAAATCAACGACGAAGACAATTCCGAAACATATGGATCTAGATATCTGCAGGCTGAGGATGCTATAGGAGAATTCGAAAGAACACAATTCCATCATGAACTAGCCAAACTACTAGACCGCATCAATTCTAAACAAGCCGAAGCATTAGTGTTACATTACGGAATAGGCCAGGAGTACCCTATGTGTATGGAGGCAGTGGCAGAACATATGAATATCGGCGCAGAGCGAGCCAGACAGCTTGTTAGAGCCGGAGAGAAGTCATTGCGGGGTGTTGCCGGGTCGGACAGTTTGTTGCAATATGCATAAACTTTTTCATGAAAAAGGTTGTTAGATTGAAATAAAATGCTTATATTTAAGTATTAATAATTAAAAATAAAGAAATTATGGCAACACGTTCAAACATTGCAATTGCGAATCAGGATGGAACAGTATCATCTATTTACTGTCATCATGATGGTTATATTGATGGAGTAGGAAAAGTACTACAGGAAAACTACAACACGAGAGAAAAAATGGAGCAACTAATTGCTTTAGGTGATATTTCTTCATTGGGGGAAACAATAGAGGAAACAGTAGCATATCATAGGGTTATGGGGGATAAATTACAAGAACCAATGAAACATAAAACAGTTCCACTATATTTTGAGAATCAAAATTTTGATATTGAGTATTCATATTGTTTTACTTTAGGAGAGCAATTTCTAGTTCAACAAAGTAATTCAAACCATGTTGCACTGTTGGAGGAAATTATAAATAGTGAGTTATGAAAAAAGTATTTGTGTTTGAGCAACGGTGTCTGGCAACAGTTAAACAATACTTCTCAGTAGAAGCCGAAACAGAGGAAGAAGCCGCGAAAATGGTTGAATCGGGACAAGGATATATCGAGTCATTTACCGACATCATCGATGAAGGATACTACGAGTTATTCGACATAGAAGATATACCGGAAAACTAGTTTAAAATAAAGTTGGCAAAAGATTAGGACGATAAAAGAAAAATGCTTATATTTAAGTATTAATTTAAAAAGATAGAGTTATGAAAGATTTAGAAGATAAAAACAAGGCATTACATATAGCTGATGTTATAGCAAGTGCTGAGTTTGAAAAGGATTTAGAAAAGGCTATTGAAGAAGGCAATGAAGTTGGTTATAATGAAGACGGTGGTTATCAGTACTATTGTGAAGAAACTGCATTAAGAGAAGTACTTAAAGTTATCAAGAAGCATTTGCTATAACGTATCACGGCTGACGACAGCATAACCAGTATATATATAATGACAAGTGCGATTAACGATTAAAAAATAAATTATGGAAATAGAAATATACATTTGGATTGGGCGAATAGCTGTTTGGCTTTGCTTTGGATTTTTAGCTTTTAAGTTGATAGGATATATTTTAGAAAACTTAATTAACTGGATGGGTAAAAGGTGGAATAATATGTGGGCTTTTATTGAATACCTCTATTATAGACAAGACTTTAAAGAATGGGTAAAAGACAAACAGCGACATCCTAAAATGGACAAGCATTAATTATATACCTTGTTGTGTGCCGAAAGGCTTGTAGTAGGTGGGAAAATTAACTAGAATGAGGTAACCGACCCTCACGCATATTAAATAAAAAAGGTAAAAGAGCGTAGGCTCTGGCAACCCACCTATTACACACAACCAGTATATATATAATGACAAGTGCGAGGGGGGTTAATGCCCCCCTTGTTT
>Ga0209953_1000686_pt1 | contig 11726 bp, 14 predicted proteins | sample SalPonred_H2O_MG_FD_185713 | JGI IMG/M metagenome (GOLD analysis project Ga0209953, IMG submission 185713) | Salt pond water microbial communities from South San Francisco under conditions of wetland restoration - Salt Pond MetaG... | ecosystem: Environmental > Aquatic > Non-marine Saline and... | reverse complement strand
CAGTCTATGCCCAAAATAAAAAAGAAGGCGACTAAAAAGCCGCCCTCTGTTAAACGAAAGAAAAAGGGAGCCTAGTGCTCCCTTTATTTTATACTGCCATAGACGCTTTAATCGCAGAATGGTATTGATAGTTATTTAATTTAAACTTTGAAGCAGAGTTTATATCAAACTCTCCACCTAATCCTTGTTCGAAATCGAAACTATCTTCTATTTCCAGGGTAGGTAGAGGGTATTCTTGCCTAGATAACTGTTGTTTTACTTGCTCAAGGTGGTTGTTATATATATGTGCGTCACCTATACAATAGACTAAATCTCCCACGCCTAAATCACAGTGCTTAGCTATTATGTGTGTTAACAGCGCATATGATGCTATGTTAAATGGTGCACCTAAAAATAAATCATTTGATCTAACGTTTAACATACAGCTAAGCTTAGCATTCGTTATATTAAATAATGCACTATAATGGCAAGGAGGTAAGGCCATAGCACTAATCTGATTAGGATTCCACGCTGAAAGCAGTAAACGCCTACTATGAGGGTTAGTTTTTATCTCATTTATAAGTTTACGTATTTGATCTGTACCCCAATAGTCAATGTATGCGCTATCCTTATTCTTTTTTTCGTCAAATTTACGCCATTGATGGCCATAAACAGGACCTAGCTCTTTTACGAAATTATTATTCGTATATCCTAATTGTTTGCCTTGTGCGTCTGCGTTAGCTGTCCATATAGTCTGTTTATCACAAAGCTCTGTTCTATCAGCGCTGTAAGTAATCTCAGCTAACCGACGTTCGTCGGTGCTACCTTCAAGAAACCAAAGTAGCTCTCCAACTACCGCACGCCAAGCAAGCCGTTTAGTTGTAATAGCAGGGAAGCCTTTATTCAAATCAAAGCGCATTTGATAGCCAAATATAGATCGAGTACCTACACCTGTTCTATCTTGTGTCTCTTCTCCGCATTCAAGAACATACTTTAATAGTTCGTGATATTGTTTCACTTAGTACCTCTTATATTTATCAATATATAATCTTTCGTCGTGATACTCATGAGACTCGTATATTCTAAACTGTTTCCAGTCTAGTTGTATACTAGTATCGCAATCAAATACTCCTTTGATGCGGCTTACCCATAGTTCTTGTATATGAGGTAGCGTGCTTTGCAATAGTTGAGCACCTCCTATAATCCATACATCTTTTTCAAACTGCTTTAAATAGTTTTCTACTTGAGCACGTTTAATAACTATATTAGGCCTAGTATCAAATTTATCAATACCTTTATCTGAAACTACTACGTTATACCTATTAGGTAGAGGTTTTGGTAGGGCAGGATCTTGCCAAGTGCGTCTGCCCATCATTACAACAGCATTTTCAGTACAGCTGCGAAACCAACGTAAATCAGCTTTATTTCTTGGCCAAGGAAGAGTTCCATTCTTACCTATTCCCCAGGTATCATCAGTAGCAAAAATAGCACGAACAGTCATTTTTACACTCTCCTATCATAAGCATCGAGTAGCTCACGTATAGTTTCTATATCAAAACCGTGTGAAGCTCTAACGTAAAAGCCTTTTGTATTGTATTCGTACGCTGTACTATCCCAACCTAAAAATTGAATACGCCCGTCAATTACACTGATAGCAATTTCACTTTCTTCATGTGCGGCCTTAAAATAGTCAGGTGATACATATGTTTTCTCTATAGGCGCTTGATACTCAATAATTTTTGTTGTCATATTTCCTCGAAAATAATTTTTTATCTAAAGTTTGATATGCAGCAACATCGATTTACTGTAGTTACTGCATATTAAAAATAATCTTTTTTAGTATGGTATTTGTTCGTGCTACAATGATAACAGAACTTTTTTAAATTTATGTTAAATAGCGTGTAGAAGTTCTAAGTTACCTTCTTCACCTTTTCCTGCTATAATAGCTTGCTCGTTATAACGCTTTAAGTTAATAAGCTTTTCATTTCTAATCAACATATCTGCGCCAGCGTTTAAATTTTGAATATATTTAGCTCGGCCTTTTAGTGGTAGTGCCGCGAGTAAGTTGTCCAGGGTTTTATACTCGCGAGCTAGGCTTTGTGCTCGTTTAGGACCGATACCTTCAATGCCTATAATATTATCACCAGTATCGCCTTCTATAATGCGAGAAAGCATAAATTCAGACGGTGATACATTTAAGTTTTCAGCTAAGCTTTCTTTTGTTATTTCCTTACGAGAAAATATATTAAAAATAGACACGTTATCGTCTACTAGCTGGATAAGGTCTTTATCAGATGATACGATCCAGACGTGCTCATACTCATTCTTAAAGCGTTCTACTAAGTATGTAATAGTATCGTCTGCCTCAACTCCGCGAAGCTTTACTACTTGTTCAGTCATTAGTTCTGGTAACATGTTGAGAACAGCAAAAAACTCATCTTTACGAGCTTGTTCTTCTTCACTCAACTCTTCTTTACGGTTGCCTTTATATTCATCAAACATTTCCATACGGTAATAGGATTTACCATAGTCGAAGCAAGCGATAGTTTTTGCAGCGTCATAAGACTTTGCTAGAGACCTAACAGTTCTTATAAAGTCGTCTTGATAGCTGTTATAATTTGCCCGCCTAATATAACGATAGCTTACGTTATTTCCGTCTAGCAGTAGTAGGTTATTTTTATTGCTATTTACTACGTTTTCTACTTCAGCTAAATCATTCCATGATTTTGTCATTTGTTAATTCCTCTTATTTATAACTTATAATATACAACTTTTTAGGAATTAGCAAGATTAGTTTGATTTTTTATAGCTACTAACCAATCGTCTAGTAGCGCTATTTTAAAGTAGTGACCAAATGAACTTACCTCTAAATAGTTATCAAGTTGGGTATCATCATCAAAAGCTACATAATCTTTCGAGCGGTCCCACCTAAACACTAATAGTGGTTTTTTCTCCATCACATCAGCTTCTCGCTGAGTCTGCTCCCAAAAGCTGAACATATCACTAGACTTAGCTGTGAGTAGGCTATTCCAATTTATTTCTTTATAGTGTTTTGCTTCTATAGTATACGGGAACCAAGCAGTATCTTTTATACAAACTATGTCACCTTTCATCCACTCTAACGCCCCACTAAGGGGAACTCGCTTAAATTCTTTTCCAAACTCCTCAGTAAATCTTTTTGCTATTTTAGCTTCAAATGCCGAGCCTTTTGCCTTACTTTTATTATACGCCATTATGTTATTCCTAATTTTAATTTAGCTAATATATAAGAACGTATTATATCACTTCGAACTATATCATCAGTGCCAAACTCAACATCTGCTGTTTCTTCCATAGATTTAAACACCCTCATAAAATCAAGAACTCCTGTTTTATCGCTGTTCTTTTGTAGATCAGACTGTAGGTAGTCGCCACAAAATATAATGCGAGTATCTTGACCTACTCGTGTAAATACTGAGTCTAGTTCATGAAATGTTAGATTTTGTAGTTCGTCTACTATAACAATGGAATTGTTTATAGTTATACCTCTAACATAAGATGTGCTAGTAAACTTGATGGTGCCTTGAGACTTTAGAGAATCATAAGCATTACGCACAGAAAAAAGCTCCCCACAGATCTGTCTGTACGGAGCCTCATAAATAGAAACTTTTTCTTCTTCAGTACCTGGTAGAAACCCCATGTCGCGAGTAGGCACTGTCGAGCGTACAATAAATATATCATCATACTCTGTAGAAGGGTCTAACACTTGTTCTAGCGCTAGATATAAACTAATGAAACTCTTGCCTGTACCAGCTACTCCATGCAGTATTAGTTCTTTACCTTCTTTAAACGCTTTAAATGTTTTTGTTTGGTTTTCTGTTATTGGACTTATTGTTTGTAAGTCATCTATTCTTACTGATTTTAGAGGTTGAGTATTTTTATTTTTCTTAGAAGCCATATAAAACCTTTCTTAGCTAGAGCTTAAATGCTCTGTAAGATCAGTATAGCCTCCTATATAAATATTATCAATAAAAATTTGTGGAACTGTATGTGCATTAGGTACAGATTCTAACAAATCTTGTTTGGTCCAATCTTCTCCTATTACACGTTCCTCATATTCAATGTCTTTTTTGCGGAGCAGGTTTTTAGCTCGTATACAAAAAGGACAAATTTCAGTTGTCCATATTATAGCTTTCATCGTCCAGTAGACCCAAACCCTGCTGAACTACGTTCAGTGCTTTCTAAGTCGTCAACTTCAATAATATTAGTAATGTGTGCTTGTTCGCATATAAGCTGTGCAATTCTATCACCTTCTAATATTTCAAACATTTTATTACCACTGTTTATAAGTATAACTTTAACTTCACCCGTGTAATCTCTATCTACGACTCCTGCAAGCACATCAATAGCATGTTTTGCAGCAAGACCTGACCTAGGGGCTACACGTATATAACAACCTTCTGGAGCTTTTACAGATATACCTGTGCTTACTATACGATGCTCACCCGCTGGTATTACTACATTTTCTACAGCATATACATCTGCACCTATAGCTTCTACACTACCTCTAGTAGGTAGTTGAGCTTTTTCATTAAGTTTTTTTACTTTCATATTGTATTCCTTATGCTTCGCAAGCTGCACAGTCGCTAGCGACTTGTTTGCGAGTAAGAGATTGAGCAGCTGACATAGAGTAGCTGTAATAAAGACTTTTTACTCCCATTTCATGGGCATATAGATATAACGAGTTAATGTCTTTTACAGACAGAGTAGGATCTAGCATTAAATTAAGACTTTGTCCTTGATCAATATACTGCTGACGAATTGCTGCTTGATCTATTATTGTGTATGGGTCAATTTCTGCAAAAGTTTTGAACACTTGTTTTTGTTGCTCAGTCAAAAAATCAAGATGCTGAACTGACCCATCGTGGTTTTTGATAGACTCCCAAACTTCGGGACTGTCTTTACCTACATCTTGTAATACAGCTTTAAGATAAGGATTCTTAATGGTAACTTTCATTTTTGCTAAGTCTTTTACATAGCAGTTAGAAAACTCAGGCTCAATTGATTGACTAACCTGTCCAAGAATAAAAGAACTTGATTTAGTAGGAGCAATAGCCATAGTTGTAGTATTGCGCATACCATAGCCTTCAAGTAGAGGCGGCTCGCCTAACAACTCAGCTAATTCACAAGAAGCTGCATAGGATCGTTCACGAAAAGCCTTTGCAATTTCAAGATTCTTTTGTGCGGCTTGTGTAGATTCAAAAGCTATTCCCTTAGACTGCAGATATGAGTGCCAACCTAGAACACCTGCTCCTAACGCACGATGGTTAATGGCGAATTGACGAGCGCGTTTAAGATATTCTTGTCCTTCTGTTTTTTTAATAAACTCTTCGCAAACTGTGTCAAGAAACTTAATTAATACTTCAATAGCATCAGTATCTTTTATTTCATCCCAGTGTAGTAAATTAAGTGATGAAAGCACACAAGTAAATGTTTCTTCTACAGAAGACGGTAGAGCTATCTCAATGCACATATTAGATGCATGAATATCTAACTCTTTATCTTTATAAACTTGAGGCTTATTGTTATTTACGTTATCTTTATAAAGAATATAAGGAAACCCAATCTCAGAACGCCGTTGTAATACTTTTGCCCATAAACGGCGTTTTTCTGCATCCCCTGCTTTCATCGAATCAATAAACGTATCAGATACTGTAATACCAGTAGTTAGTCCTTGAATTGGGTTACCTTCTGTTCCAATATCTAAAAACTCATCAGCATCAGGATGTTCAATATCTTGGTACGCAGAAAAAAATCCACGACGTACCGATCCTTGAGATACTACGGATGCTAAAGTATCGTACATCTGCATAAAGTGTACAGAGCCTGAAGACTCTCCAGCGTCTGCTATAGGTGCTCCACGATGACGTACAGCTCCAAAGTATCCTGAAGTACCACCTCCGTTTTTCATTAACATACCGTTTTCAGCTACGCCATATAGTATAGACTCCATATTATCGTCAATATAAGAGCCAAAACACGATACAGGCAGTCCACGCGCTTTTCCATAGTTTGCCCATACAGGAGATGATAATGAGTAATATCCTCGACTCATATACTCATAAAACTTATCTGCAAAGCCATCAATGCCTAAATAGCTTTCAGCCACATCTGCTATCTCACGTATACGTTGTTCTGGTGTCTCGTTTTCTTGTAGATACCCACGCGACAAAAAAGTGCGAGAGTCGTCATTTAGCCAATAAAATTTTTCCATATATTTTCCTTATTAAAATAGATCGTCTTCTGTAAACGCTTTTGTTTTCTTTGAGTAAGCAGTACTACGTTTAACAAAGAAATCAATATTTTTTGTACTTAGTATTTCTTCTACAAACCAGTCAGTACTTTGCACAGCGATATCATCTACTTCATAAAGTGGTTTTAGTTGAATAGCTTTAAGAGATTGATTAAAGCGATGCTTTAAAAACTCTTTCACAGTAGCTTTAGGTAAAAAGTCTAAATCACTACCTCCATAAATCCAATCTACAATAGCAGATTCTGCTTCATAAGCTTCTAAACATAAACGATTTACTTCATTGACAGTTTCAGCATCGAACCATCTAGGATTTTCTTGTCTAATAATATTTACAAGCTCGAAACCAAAACGTGCGTGAATATCTTCTTCTTTTGATGTAGCTTCTACTGCATTAGAGATGCCTTTTAATAAATTTTTATGCTTATTAAAAGCCATCATAATCAAAAACTGTGAAAACAAAGACACGTTTTCTACAAACATAGAAAATAATATAATTTTGTGAAAATAGTCTTTATTATTTACAGGACTTTGTATTGCTTTGTCTAAATAAGCTATGCGCTTTTTAATAGCAGGCACATATATCAACTCTTTGAATTCTTCGTTTAATCCCATAATCTCTAGTAAGTTAGAATACGCATCTGCGTGCCTAACCTCTGATTCACCAAAAGTAACTCCTACAGCTTGTACCTCTGGTTTTGGCATAGTGTCGCTAAGCTTTGCCCAAAAAGACTTTACCTGTACTTCAATTTGTGAAATAGCAAGCATAGCTTTTTTAACAATATTTACTTCTTCAGGGGTCATACGTACCTTCATATCTTGAATGTCAGAAGAATAGTTGAACTCTGTATGCACCCAGTATGAGTGTCGAATAGCTTCTAAATACTCTATAAGCTGAGGATATTCATACGGCTTTAAGTTTACTCGTTTGCTAAATATATTAGGCTTATTTACTGCTCTATATGATATATACTCACGAGCAATATCAAATGCGTTCATACGCATAAGTACATTTTCTACTGTAGTGTGTATTTCTTCTACGTGCAGTGTAACGTCACTTAAATAAGGAAGGTACTCTAGCACCTCTTCCGTTAGTTCGTGACACATATCTTCGTCATAAAATCCGCAAGATTTCATAGCTTTTCCTATAGCTATAAATACCTTACTGTCATCAAAATTTTCTATTGAGTTATCTTTTTTACGAATAAACAATGTGTTCTCCTTAGCTTTGAATACAGCTTATATTATTTTGTTTTATTATACTAATTTTATCTATTAACGGGTGTGTAAAATCGTGAGAAATTAAAAATACATTTAAATTCTCTTCTTCTTGTAGCACTTCTATGAGCTTTTCTTTTCCATCTGTATCTAGCACGCCTGTTATTTCATCAAGAAACAATAAGTTAATAGAGCTGCCACCTAATTTAGATAGCAAATTACGTATAGCTAGTAGTATGGATGTTTGAATACGACTAAACTCTCCACCAGACATTGTTTCTATAGGCGAGCTTATACCGTTATTGATTATAGATATATTAAGCTTTTCTTTGTTCAGTGAAAATTCTACTTGAAATTGTCCGTCACTAAGCGAAGCTAAATATCTATTGATAGTATTTTCTAGTTCTTTTGTTAAGCTTTCTAGCTTAAATGCCACAATACCAGAGGTACTAAAAGCTTTTTTTAGTATGCCAAGAGATGTAGACACTTCCGATTTATCTACTATAGCTTGTTTTACAGCAGCTTGTCTAACTTTAAATTCGTTAATTTGCTCTTTTACTGCATCAATTTTTGCATTATGCGCACTTACTGTATTGTTATATTGTATAGCTTTGTTTCTGCTTTGCTCTTGTTGGTTAAGCTGTGTGGTTAGTATATCTTTTTCTTGGTTTAGTGCTTTTACATCAGGATACTTAGTAGGTGTGCTTTCATCTATAAGTTGAGTTAACTGCTCAAAACGTTGTATATATTTTTGGTTTTGATTATACGTATTGAGAGATTTATTATAGAGTTCGTATTCAGCACTCAAAGTATCAACATTATTTTGTTTTAATACTAACTGACTCTCACACTCACAAATTTTTGTTTCAAGTGCGGCTTTCATAGCAATTAAATGATTATTATCAATTGCTTGTCCACAAGAAGGGCATTTATCAAGAATTTTAATGCTATTCTTTTCTTTTTGTAGCTTAGATAGCTCAGATTGTAGCACTGTGACTTCAGATTTAACGCTATTAAGAGCTTCTGTATGCTCAAAAGGAGTAGGAGCTTGTAATCCTAGATCAAAGCTTAAAGAGTCTCGCTCTTGAATATACATATTGTTTTTATCTATCTTACGAACGATATCATTAGCATTTGTAATTTCAGAGGTTATTTCAGCTATACGAACTACTATATCGTTATCTATGTCTGGCACGCTTTGTTCGCTTTTATACTCAGAAAGCTTAACACTGGTTAGATAGTCTTCTATAGATCGCAGCTCACCTTGCAATCCAGCGATTTCTTTATCTATAGCGGTAGCTGCGCTTTTAACGCGCTCACCTATCTCTAGATAACGTTCAAGATTAAAAAGATTGATTAAAAACTTTTTGCGATTTGCATCAGTAGCTTTTAAAAAGTCTAATAAGTCAGTAGACGATTGATAGCTAAGCTGAGAAAATGTTTCAAAGTTTAATCCAATAATACTAGATATTTTTTTATATGTATCTAATACTTTATGCTCAGATATATCTACACCGTCTTCAAACAGTTTAACTTTTGTAGCAGCGCCAACTCTATTTACTTCAACGCAATAGTCTTTGCCATCTGTATCAAAATACACACTCCCGTTCCAAGCTTTGCTACCGCTCCAACGATTGAGTATGTCGCCTTTTTTAATGTTCTTAATATTTTTATTGTATAGCAGCTCTTGTAGTATAAGTGCGACAGAACTCTTTCCTGAACCGTTTACAGCGGTAAGCTGAGTAATTGAATTATCATTCAATTGTAGCTCATTATTTTCACCGTAACTAAACATATTACTAAACTTCAATGATTTTAAACGTGTAAAACTCATATGCCTAATCCTTTAAATACTGATACAACTGCATCTACGTTAGCTACTTTTATGTGTTGTAAATATAGTTCTAACTCTTCAGAGATGCTTTTATTTTTTAGATCTAGAGTTGCGTCGCTTTGTTGTGACACTGATATTTTCTTATCTAGCAGTTCAGTTTTTTCAATACGCGCTAGTTCATCTATTGATCCGCTAACTTCATACACTACATGATGATAACTGTCTGAAGTCATCTGCTCTCCTACGCTAATGCTACGTCGTAATAGCTTAGGCAACTCCAAGTCTACAAAGCGTACACTATAATCATCAATGCTTTTAAAGTCAATAATATCTACGCCATACTTACGCGCTTCATTTCTATCAAAGCTAGTATTAAGCGGAGAGCCAGGATAGTAAGCTGGAAAGTCTTTATAGCGGTGTCGTTCGTGTAAATCGCCTAGCAGTATAAGCTTCCAAGAACGCAGTTTTTCAAAGTCATACTCTGCAGTTATATGAGGCGGCACTTCACCTCGTATATGTGTTACAAGTATATCTCCTTCTGTATAGCTAGGCAGTGTATCCGTCTCTACACTGCCATAAGGAAATGCCTGAAAACCTTGTCCGGCAAGCTCTACACGCTCATTGCCAGTAGCAATATGCACCATCTCGTTATTAACACTATGCTCTAGCTTAAAGTGTTCCCAAAAACTACGACCTTTACGAGTGCTTTCATGATTTCCGGGTATCACAAGAGTTGGGATGGTAACTGAGTTAAGATAAGAAAGGATTAGCGCTACATCATCAGTTTCAGGCTTTTTATCAAATAAATCACCTGCGATCACATGCACATCGCACTTGCTCTCTAATGCTCGCAGCTTATCAAATAGTGCTAGAAAGCGTTGCTCAGCCCAGCCATAAGGAATTTTCTTTTTATGAAGATTTATATGCCAATCTGCCGAACTTAATATTCGTATCATTTTATTACTCTTATAACTATCATTATGTCGTCATGTCTACTTTTATTTATACGCAGATCTATTACATAAATTATTGAGTGGGGAATATTAAGACGGTTAATCAAATTTTTATATTTTTGCACATCTGCGCTATAAATATCCTCTATTATATAAAGACCATTATTACTCACGCGGCTTAGCCAATGAGTAGCAGTAGCTAATTGGCCTTCAGGCGTGTGATCTCCGTCATCTACTATGATATCAAAGCTCTCAATATCAGGAATGCCGCTGCCTTTAGTAGAATCGCCATAGTAAACTTCTAAATCATTACTAAGTAAGTTGGTATGTTCTATATCATAACCTATTATTCGCGCTTTTTCGTTAAAGTAGTTAGACCACATTATTAGCGAGTGGCCACGAGCTATTCCTATCTCTAAAAAATTGATAGGCTTGTCTCTAAAAGGCCTAAATAGGTCTTCGTACAGCTCTATATATGTATGGTCAGTACCTTTATCATTATTTCCTGGAATATACACTAAGTCTTCTTCGTATATTTGTTTAAGAGTTTTCATTTTTTTATTTGCCTTGTTTGTAAATATATGCTAATTATATAGAGAGCATATGGTTATTTAAAACAGCTTTTGAACAGCTGCGGCACGGCGCTCGGCAAGCTGTTCAATAACGCTAAAATATCATTTTTTATAGTTTAACGCTGTCACGTAGTGACTCAGCTGTTTAGTTAAAGTGGGACTTTTGCGTCTATAATAATCTTGCCACGCAGTGGCACAGCTGGGTTAGTGCAATTACCCACTATAATCTTGCCACGTAGTGGCACAGCTGGGTTAGTGCAATTACCCACTATAATCTTGCCACGTAGTGGCACAGCTGGGTTAGTGCAATTACCCACTATAATCTTGCCACGCAGTGGCACAGCTGGGTTAGTGCAATTACCCACTATAATCTTGCCACGCAGTGGCACAGCTGGGTTAGCTTCTTCCAATAATTTGAGAAACATCACCCTCAAAAGTATAGCTGCCTATATGATTGAGTTTAGTATTTAAATCTAACCATATTTCTCCACCTAACGTCTGCCAACGTCTGCAGAAGCAGTAATCTTCTGATAAGTAGCGATTATCTGCTGGATCAAGCATTGTGTCAAAAAGTGCATAACAATGTTTGTTAAGAGATGGGTCAATATTAGAGTCATTTCTGTAATGTAGTTCAGGATGAGCAGCTACCATTTTTTCAATAACTTCCCGTTTAATCAAGAAAAACCCTGTAGAAGCGTCTAAAACTTCTGCAGCACCGTTTTCTACTCTAACTTGCTTTTTTTTGGAGTCTACAAATTTAAAGTTTATAGCATATTGAGCGCCCAACCCACCTTTAGCTATATCTTCTTTATTTAGTGCTTTTTTAGGGTAAGCACTGGCCATAATAGGTTTATCATAAGCTAGTGCTCTTAAAACATCAT
>Ga0209953_1000685_pt1 | contig 11727 bp, 18 predicted proteins | sample SalPonred_H2O_MG_FD_185713 | JGI IMG/M metagenome (GOLD analysis project Ga0209953, IMG submission 185713) | Salt pond water microbial communities from South San Francisco under conditions of wetland restoration - Salt Pond MetaG... | ecosystem: Environmental > Aquatic > Non-marine Saline and... | reverse complement strand
TTGGACACTTGTTGATACGTTTTATGAACCATACCTAGGGCACGAACTTAGAAAACTCAAAGACAAAGACAAGCGCCTTCTTGAGTTCCTTGCTCGTGGTATGACTGCCGAGAACTTTTCAACCTTCGTGCGTAATGTACCAGCACCAGACACTGAGGAACACGCCAAGGAACTCGTGGAACTCCTCTGGCAATGGCGTAACACACCAACTCACGACACCCCTTTTAACCACGGGTTCTTTAGCTTTGAGGTCAAGGCACCTATCTTTGTGAGGGCACAGTTGGTGAAGCATGAGTATCTGATCATGTCAGAGTATTCCCGTAGGTACATTACTGATGACGTGGAGTTCTATGAGCCTGACTACTGGCGCAAGGCTGCACCTGACAAGAAACAAGGGAGTCTTGAGGAACCTGTAAAACTTGTGTGGGGACCAGAGCATCAGTATGAGAAACCTCTTGGGGTATACAATAGGATGATTGAGTGTGGAGTAGCACCAGAGCAAGCACGTATGGTACTCCCACAGTCTCTTATGACTGCATGGACATGGAGTGGTACACTAGGGGCATTCGCCAAGATGTGCCAGCTACGTTGTCACCCAGAGGCACAGTACGAGAGCCGCTTGGTTGCTAACAAGGTGTACGAAGAACTGAAGAAGCAGTTTCCTGTAGCTGCTCCGTTACTCGTAGAAGGAGTCCTTTAACAATGAGATGTTCTATTTGTGACAGAAGTGATACTAGATTTATTTACAATAACTGGCACTGTTCTTCGTGTGAAGACTCTATTCGCCAAGCACTAGGCGACTTGCATGAGGAGGATATTCAAAAGATTATTGCAGGTGATAATGATATTGACTTCGAGTTTTCTGTGGATGACTCTGATTATTCATCTTGTGTAGACGAGGAGAGTTAATGAAGACACACCAAAGCTGTCCTTCTTGTGGAGGCAATGGATGCTTGACAACTTTTGATGACGGTGGTACTTACTGTCACCAATGCTTTGCTGGAAAGAAAGGAGAAACTATGGACGCATCTGAACAGTCAGACCTTAAGTTTGAACATGTAGGCTATCGGGGTATTGACAAAGAGTACTGCGTGAAGTATAATGTTCTTACAGGTTTTGACTCCGAGGGTAATGAAGTATCTAGAGTATACCCCTACCCTCACAGACCTAAGACACGTATCCTACCTAAGGATTTCACTCAGAACAAAGGGTTCACCAATGACCACCTTCTTGGAATGGACTTTTTCAATGCAGGTACTTCTAAGAAGCTTACTATTGTAGAGGGAGAAGATGATTGGCTTAGTGCTGTACAACTACTAGGGGATCGTTGGCCTGTTGTAGCTCTACCCGGTGCTGGTTCGATTAAGCAAGTTCTCAAGAACCCTAAGTGTTACAACTACCTTAAGGCTTTTGACTCTCTTGTGATTGCCTCGGACGGAGATGAAGCAGGAGACAAAACAGCCGAGATACTTACGAAAGCATTTCCTAACAAGTGTTATCGTGTGTCAATGACGATGTACAAAGACCCAAATGATTACCTTACCAATGGGTCTGGTTCAGACTTTCTCTACGCTTGGATGAACGCAAAGAAGTATACACCAAGTAATGTTCTCAACACTCCTGACCAGTTCTTGTCTTTGTATAAGGATGCACCTGAACACCAGTACATTCCCACAGGTATTGAATCCTTGGATGATAAAATTCTTGGTCTTATGCAAGGTCACTTTACTGTTATCAAGGCACCTACCGGATTGGGTAAGACGGAGTTTATGCGGTATCTTGAGTACCAGATGCTTAAGCAAGGGGTTCCTATCGCTGCATGGCACCTAGAGGAAACTAAAGTACGTACTCTTCTTGGTCTTGTTTCTTACCATTGTGGAGATAACCTCACACGACAGGACATCATCGCAGAGAAGGAGAAAGACAAAGAGGTTCAAGATGCTATCTGTGACTTGACAAAGGATGAAAACTTCTACCAGTTTTACCTTGAAGACACAGATGGTGCTGATGAACTTTGTGAGCAGATTAGGTACTTTTCTGAGGTGTGTGGTTGTAAGTACGTATTCTTTGAGCCTATCCAAGATGTGATTACTTCAAGCTCAGAGGACGGTAAGGAACAATCTCTTGCTGACTTGTCTGTTCGTCTGTCTAAGCTTGCTGCTAGTCTTGGTGTCGGTATTGTTACTATTGCACACACCAACGATCAAGGAGAACCAAAGTATTGTAAGATGATTGGACAAAGGGCTTCTGTTATGATCGACTTGTCTCGTGACAAACAATCAGATGATCCAGAGGAGAGTAACACCACCTACCTTGAGATTCAAAAGAATCGTCCAGCATCTATCGAGGGTAGAGCAGGGGCTATGTTATTTGACCTCAAAACTTTTACTATGAAAGAAAAACTACTTCCATTCTAAGGAAATAATGTATGAAGTATTTGCAGGATGGGAAAGAACAATTGAACAAGGAGGACTTTCAGAGGAATCCCTTTTCTAAAAGCGACTGGATTAAGCAGACACAGGATGATCCTTGTGATACAATGATGCCTGTACAAAAACAGAAGGAGAAAAAAGATGAGTGAGTACACACCTGATAACTGGGTAGTCATTAAGTTTAATGGTGACGACCCACACTACCGCATTCTCGCTGGCTGGTCTGGTGGGTACCTCCATGGAGACAGTTGGCGTATGAACTCGGGTATCACTAGGGTAGACTCTGACGATGACTACTACTATTTCTTTGGTTCTTCCCAGAGTTGTTACGTTTGTAGTAAACGGTCTTATTGTTTGCAAGCAAATAACGCATCCGTTTGGCATAAGCTAGAAGAGTTACACGGGGACAAAGTAGAGCTTATGCCCGAGGAAACCAACTGGTTAGAAATAGATTGGATCATCAATTGAGGATAACCACTTTTGACATAGAGACAGACGGACTTGACCCTAGTGTAGTCTGGTGTATTGTCTGTAAAGAACTAGGTAAAGAGCCTCAAGTATTTACCTATAAAGGTGGCTTTGGGTATAAAACGTTAGAGGAGTTTAACGAGTATGCAAAGTCTGTTGACCTTTGGGTTGCACACAACGGCCTTAGTTTTGATGTCCCTGTTGTTAACAGGCTTCTTGGGACTGGTATCGAGGAGGATCGAGTGGTTGATACCTTCGTTGTGTCTCGTCTTGTCAACTACTCTGGTTACAATACTCATAGTCTCGATGAGCTTGGTGCTTCCTTAGGAGAGCCTAAGACTAAATTCAACGACTGGTCGTGTCTATCTCAAGAGATGATTGACTACTGTATTCAAGACGTAGTGGTAAACGAGAAGATATACAACCACTACAAGCGTTTCATCTGGTCAGAAGACTGGAGAGATGCTATGCGCCTTGAGCATGATATGGTTCTTGTCAATAACGACATGAGTAAGAATGGATTTCTCTTTGACATTCCACGGGCTAAACAACTACTATCATCAATCAAGCTTAGGCTTACAGAACTAGAGGAGATATTTCAACAAGTCTGGCCTCCTGAGATTGAAGAAGTCAACCGTATCAAGTTTAGAGCCAAACAAGATGGAACACCATTCAAGTCTGTGACGGACGCATACGAGAAGTACCCATCTGTAGTGCTTGATGGTGATGAACTTTCTTGTGGTGACTATGTTGCTTTTAAGCCCGGTAGTGCTAAGGACCGTATCGAAAAGTTATGGGAATCAGGTTGGTCACCTACAGAAAAGACAAAGACACACTTCAAGTTCGATAGAGAAGGTAAGGCTGGTTCATGGTGGGGTAAGACAAAACTAACTGAAAAACTTGTTCAGGAGAAAAAAGAACACTTTGCATTCTATGGTTGGACAGTAGGTGAGACAAACCTTCTGACACTGCCTGAGGACGCTCCTGAGGGGGCTAAGAGACTCGCTGAGTGGTTGACCCTAGAGGGACGTAGAAGCTCCCTAGAAGAGTGGTTAGGGTGTGTTGCAGAGGACTCTCGTATCCATGGTAAGTTCTGGAACATCGGGGCTTGGACACACCGTATGTCTCACTCTGCTCCTAACCAAGCGAACATCTTCTCTCCTTTTCATGGTGAACCAAGGAATGCTGTGGAACAAGTGAAGGCAGACTATGACCGTGACCTGAGAGCTTTGTGGTGTACGGACAAGGTTCTGGTAGGTACAGATGCAGACGGAATACAATTACGCATCCTTGCACACTACATGAAGTCTGAGGCATACGCAGAAGCTATTCTTAATGGAGTAAAAGAGAATGAGACGGACATCCATAACCTTAATCGCAGAGCATTGGGACTTAACAGCATTACACGAGATGATGCAAAGACTTTTATCTATGCTTGGTTGCTTGGAGCAGGAACCGCAAAGATCGCATCAATCCTTCGAGTGGGAGCAAGTCAAGCGAGAGGAGCAATGGAGAATTTCCTTGAAAGCATTCCTGAACTTGGAGAACTTAAGCGTGGAAGAATTCCAGCAGACGCTCGAAGAGGTTACTTCACAGGACTCGATGGACGTAAAGTTGTCTGTGACTCGGATCACTTAATGCTTGCAGGGTACCTTCAGAATGGCGAGGCTGTTGCAATGAAGAGATGGATACGTGACTGGAGGCAGATGGCAACTGAGGCTGGTTTATGGTTTAGACAAGTGGACTTTGTACATGATGAGGTTCAAGTAGAAGTAGAAACAAAGGAGGACGCTAAGACACTTATCGAGATACAGCAAAAGGCTATGGAAAAAGTAAGTTTTGACTTGAATCTTTTCTGCCCTCTCACTGTATCAGGAGACATTGGCTCAAACTGGGCGGAGACACACTGATGAAATATAAAATGGGAAAGAAAGTACATCATAGTGAGTGGGTTCCGGGTAAAGTTTATTTCCTAGAAGGAGGTACTAGTCCTTTTTTACTGGTAAGTAAACCACCTACAGCTTCTTGGAACCATAGAGATGAGTCCAACTACAAAGCAGAATACATTAGTGGTGTGAAAGCAGACGGAACTAAAACCTATCTTATTGAAGCAATCGAACAAGAGGAAACTCAAATGGCTACTAAACTCTACGAAATCAAAGACGACATCGGTAACTTGTCTTACGGTCACAAACTTGCCCGTGATAGCTCAGGTAAGTGGGTGATGGAAATTAAAGGCCGAGGTGATATTGTTGCAGTCGAACCCTCTAAAATTAAAGAGGTTCTTCCTTATACTATCGACGTATCTTTCAGTAATACTGGCCAAAACTATAGTTACATTTCTGAGGCTGGTTTTGCTAGTGTGGGTGACTTGTTTGTTATTGACGCTCCTAGTGGGCGAGAGATTGTTCGAGTCGAAGGTGTAAATACAGAGAAAAAGTCAGCTACTAAAGAATTTAAACCTCTTGGCAAACTTCTTCTTGACACTGAGTAACTTATATGTCATACTATTACTATGAGGTAGTAAAAAGTCTACCTAAGTTTAACAAAAGGAAAGTAAACGAATGACTACACAATTGATTGAACTCGAAGGCATTGCAAGCTGGGCAAAGGTTCTTGAGACTAATCGAGATATGAATACTGACTTTCATGGTGAAGGTGGTGCCTACACAGTCGATGTTCAATTGGAGAAAGAAGAGCTGGATAAACTCACTAAGTCTGGTTCTCGTCTGAAGCCTAAGCTTGGTGATGATGGCGTATCCATTCGCTTCAAGCGTAAACACATCCATCCGGGTGGTATCGAAGAGCTTGGTGGTCCACCCAAGGTTGTTGGTCCTGACAAAGAGCCTATTGACAGTCTTATCGGAAATGGTTCTCGCGTAAAAGTCTATGTTTCTGTCTACGACACTAAGCTTGGTAAGGGTACTCGTCTAGAAGGTATGCAAGTTGTCGATCTTGTCAAGTATGAGAGTGAAGGTGGTGAAGGTGGAGGGGTAAAGCTTCCCTTCTAAGAGTGTCAACTCGATTTGTCCTGAGCATGACGGTAAACTGCTCTACTTTCACAAAGGATTTTACATGAAGAAAATCAATACACTCGTACAAGATATCTACGGTGAGCTAGAGAAACGAGGCGGTTGGGATCGAGCAATCACTGACTACTTCCTTGAGTTGATGCGGGACTTCGCTGAGACTCGAATGGAGCGTCAAGAAGAACAAGAGCAACGTGGCCCCACTCTTCGGTTGTCTCAAATGGGTAAACCTTGTAAACGCCAGATTTGGTACAACATGAATCAACCCGGAGACTCTTCTTCTCTTCCTCCTAGTACTCTACTCAAGTTTAAATACGGAGACATTATCGAAGCTCTTGTCTTGTCTCTTGCTAAAGCAACAGGACACAAGGTGGAGGGTGAGCAAGATGTACTCTACGTAGAAGGCATCAAGGGGCACAGAGACGCAGTTATAGACGGTGTTACTGTTGATGTAAAGTCTGCTTCTAGTTTTGCCTTCAAGAAGTTTGAGAGTGGTGGTCTACGGGATGATGATCCTTTTGGCTATATCTCACAGCTTAGTTCTTATGTTCTTGCTGGTCGTGAACATGAAGTAGAGTCTCACCCTAGTCTAGGTGCTTTTCTTGTCATAGACAAACAAAACGGTACCGTATGTCTTGATATGTACGACCTTGGCCCAGAGATTGATGGCAAGGTTGAAGAGTTTCAGTACATCAAAGACATGGTAAAAAAACCTGAACCACCTGAAAGGAGTTTTACAGATGAGCCTGATGGAAAGTCTGGAAATCGTAAACTATGTGTTCAATGTTCTTACTGTGACTACAAGTCCTCTTGCTGGCCTAAGCTACGAACTTTCTTGTATAGTGGCAAACCGAGGTTTCTTACTGAAGTCGCTCGTGAACCAAAGGTACCTGAGCTAAACTAATGACAAAAAGAATCTCAGTACAATCAGCCAAAGCTAAAGGACGGAACCTACAGAATTGGACCAGAGACAAGCTGTTGGAGTTCTCTGACGGATTAGAACCTGACGATGTAAAGTCTACTTCAATGGGAGCCGGAGGTGAAGATGTTCAGCTTTCTCCTGCTGCTAGACGACAGTGGCCTATCTCTATTGAATGTAAAGCTAAGAAAGCCTTTGCCTTCTATAAGGAGTATGACCAAGCGAAAGCTAACTGCCCTGATGGTGCTGAACCCATTCTTGTCTGTAAGGGAGATAGAAAGAAACCAATGGTAATTGTTGATGCAGAATACTTCTTTAAGGAGTTTAAAAATGAAGATTGACTTTCGAGTACAAGAAAAGATTAATGACCTAGACTACGAGCTAGAAGTATACTCAAACGATGGTGAGCACTTTCGTGTGTGTGAAAACAAGTCACGATACTTTGAGTTTGAGACAAGGGAAGACTTTTACAATCACTTTGAAGACGCAGCAAAATGGATTTTTGGAACATGACTAAAACAGCAATTGTGTATTCGTGTTCTCACTCAGACCCCTCAGTATCTAACGAAAGGTTTAGTTGGTTAGGTGAACTCATCTATGACATCAAACCTGACTACGTAGTAGACTTGGGGGATGGGGCAGACATGAAGTCCTTGAACTCATACGATGAACGATACCCTCAACAACTGGTGATGCAAAACTATGGTAAAGATATTGACTGGTATAATGACGCTATGGAAAGGGTTCGTTGGAAGTTTCGTCACCACAAAAGAAAACAACCTGCATGGTTTGGGTTTGAGGGAAACCACGAGTATCGAATCAAAAAGGCTATTGCCCACGACCCACGACTCGAAGATACAGAGGGACGCGGTTACGGGATTTCCTTTGGGCATCTTCAAACAGATCACTGGTTCACAGAGTACCATGAGTACCATAACAGTGCCCCCTCTATCGCTGATTACGATGGTGTCAGTTACGCTCACTACTTTGCTTCTGGTAACTATGGGACTCCTGTTAGTGGCACTCACCATGCTTATACCCTCCTCCAAAATAGGAACCATTCTTCTACTTGTGGCCATAGCCATAAGCGTAGCCTGTACTTTAAGGACGGTGCTCACCCTACGGGTATTATTGGTCTGGTCGCGGGTTGCTACAAAGGGGCGGAAGAAACATGGGCCGGACAAAGTAATAACGAGTGGTGGAAGGGTGTTGTAATTAAACGAGAGCTTTCTAACGGTATGTACGAACCTGAGTTTGTCTCTCTCAAAAAACTAGAGGAAACTTATGGCCCTTGAAGAAAGAACAGTAACTAAAGACTACCTTAACTTGTACATAGACACTATTCAAAAAGGTAATCCAGTTGTATTTGTTGAGGCAGACAATCTACTAGCAGTAGACCACCCTGAAAAAGGCTACCTAGTACTACAAATTGCGGATAAGGTAACAGGAGATGGATAAGATTCAAATTCTTGCAGACAACTATCCACTCCCCGACCTACTTGAGCAGAATGACGTAGAAGAATATATCATTGTGAAGTGGTTGGTGGACGAAGGTATGGTTGATCTTGACGACTACTTTTTTGACGATGACATTGACACAGGAGAAAGCGATTGAGTATTACAAAAGAAGATATCCTTGAGCTATCAAACCGACATGAGCAGCTATCTATGTTTGAGTACTGGTCTGCCGATGATGAACAGCAACACAATGACCATGTGGGTAAATCAATTCTTAACATGGTGGATGAGTACGCAGAGACTACAAAACAAGAGCCAGACCCAGACCTTTACACCCAACTTATAGTAGAAGAGTACGAAGAGTGGGATTTTGAAACTAACTTAAGGGGCAACGAGTTTTCAAAGCATTATAATCAAACTTACAGTCCAAGTTCAGAGCTTAAAGAACTGTCCGATCTAGTCTACGTCATCTACGGATATGCTCTCTCTCGTGGCTGGGACTTGGACGAAGCGGTACGACGAGTGCATGAAAACAATATGGGTCGTATGTATCAACCAGACGGAACGATCAAAAGGCGAAAAGATGGAAAGATTCTAAAAAACAAAGACTACCCTAAAGTAGACCTTAGCGACCTAGTATAAAACAAAGGAAAAGAACAAATATGACTAACAACTATCTGCCCACCCCATACCAAAGTTTTATTCACAAGAGCCGCTACTCTCGGTGGGTACCTGAGGAAGGTCGTCGTGAAGAGTTCAACGAAACTGTTGATCGGTTTATTACAAACATTGTAAATGACGTAGACCCAAACACAGTACAAGACATTGAGCAAGCCATTCTTAACCTTGAAGTAATGCCCAGTATGCGGGCAATGATGACTGCTGGTAAAGCTGCTGAACGTGATAACACTTGTATCTACAACTGTAGTTACCTGCCTGTAGATGACCCTAAGTCTTTTGATGAAGCTATGTTCATTCTGCTGTGTGGCACTGGTGTAGGGTTCTCTGTAGAGCGACAGTATATCAACAAACTGCCAGAGGTACCTGAGACTCTCTATGAGAGCGACACAACGGTTGTAGTGAAGGACAGCAAGGAAGGTTGGGCAAAAGCCTACCGTCAAGTCCTGAGCCTTCTCTGGGCCGGTGAAGTACCTAAATGGGATGTGTCTAAGGTTCGACCTGCTGGTGCTAAGCTCAAGACCTTTGGTGGTCGTGCTTCTGGTCCTGCTCCTTTGGTTGACTTGTTTCGGTTTACCATTGACAAGTTTCAAGGTGCTGTTGGCCGTAAGCTGAACTCTGTAGAGTGCCATGACATCATGTGTAAGATTGGTGAAGTTGTTGTGGTTGGTGGTGTACGCCGCTCTGCTATGATCTCTCTGAGTAACCTGTCTGATGACCGTATGCGCCATGCTAAGTCTGGTCAATGGTGGGAGACACAAGGGCAACGGGCTTTGGCCAACAACTCTGTGTGCTACAGTGAAAAGCCTGATGTAGAAACTTTTATGCGTGAGTGGACATCCCTTATTGAGAGTAAGTCTGGTGAGCGTGGTATTTTCAATCGAGTAGCCTCTCAAAAGCAGGCAGCTAAGAATGGTCGTCGTGACCCTAACTTTGAGTTTGGTACAAATCCATGCAGCGAAATTATCCTTCGTCCCTACCAGTTCTGTAATCTAACTGAAGTCGTAGTACGTGCTACTGATACTATCGAAGACCTAGAACGTAAGGTACGTTTGGCTACAATCTTAGGTACTATCCAAAGTACGTACACTAGCTTTCCTTACCTTCGTAAGGTGTGGCAGAAGAATACTGAGGAAGAGCGGTTGCTTGGGGTAAGTCTTACAGGTATCATGGACAATCCACTGATGACAGCAACGAACAAAGGATTGGAGAGCACTCTTGAACATCTTCGGGAAGTTTCTGTTAGCACTAATGCTGATTGGGCTGTACGTCTTGGCATCCCCGCTTCTACTGCTATTACTTGCGTCAAGCCCTCAGGAACTGTGTCACAACTCGTTGATAGTGCCTCTGGCATTCACACAAGACACTCTGATTATTACATTAGAACAGTGCGAGGAGATAACAAAGACCCATTGACACAGTTTATGATTGACCAAGGTGTTCCTAGCGAACCTTGTGTGATGAAGCCAGATACGACAACAGTCTTTAGTTTTCCGACTAAGGCCCCTGAAGGTGCTATCACACGACATGGTATGGGTGCTATTGAACAGCTTGAGACTTGGTTAATGTATCAGCGTCACTGGTGTGAACACAAACCCTCTATTACTGTGAGTGTCAAAGAGGACGAGTGGTTGGATGTTGGTGCATTTGTTTACAAGTACTTTGATGAGATGTCTGGTGTATCTTTCCTGCCTTACGATGGTGGGTCGTACCAACAGGCACCTTACCAAGAGTGTGATAAGGAACGCTACGAAAAAGTTTTGAGTGCAATGCCTAAGACTATTGACTGGTCTAAACTAGCTGAGTATGAAGCTGAAGACAACACGACAGGAATGCAGTCACTTGCTTGTAGTTCTGATGGATGTGAACTGGTAGACATCTAATGGACAAGTACACGATAATCAGTAAACAGAACTGTTCTTTTTGTTACAAAGCAGAGGAGCTTCTTAAGGCTAAAGAAGAGCAGTACGAGCTTCTTTACATTGAAGATGAGCCTTACCTTGCTAAACTACTTGGTATGGCAGACAAGAGAACAGTGCCTCAAGTGTTCCTTGGTAGTACTTACATCGGGGGCTACCACGCTCTTGAGGACTATTTAACCTAAACTCTAAAACACCTAAGCATGTGTATAAACTGCTCTTGACAACAAGCTATAAAAACGTTATAATTAACTATAAGCTTTACTAAAGGAGTGCGTAATGATAGACAAGTTTAGGTTTTGGCTCTCGTTTCAACTACTCATGTTAGGAGTTAAGGTTGCTCCTAGTGTAATTGTACAAGAGTGGATTAAACATGGTCTTAGAGTAGCTGGTACAGGAATCGAAAAAGACCTTCTAGAAGATAATGAAATGGAAAGCAACAATGAATACCTTTGAGATTAAGATGACAATCCTTTCAATCCTTGGTGAAGCATCGTCTAAAGAAAAAGCAGAGGAACTTTACCAGTGGGCTATGGAAGAGGTTGAACTTGAAAGTAATGAAGCAGAAGTAACTACACTTAAGACAGTACAGTAACATGAAATACACCAGCGTAAAAACAACAAAGGGTGGGCAGAAGAGGTGGGTCTTCACTCCTCCAACGGAACCTCGGTTGGCTGGTGTTGTTAAGTCTCAAACCTTTTCAGATGGAAGAACAGCTAGGTTTGAAATACCAAAACTGATCGAAAAGGTTGAGGCTTACAGACGGGGAGAGCTAGTCGAAGGTGGTGTGGGTCCGAGTTCAAAGATTAAACACATAGTAAAT
>Ga0209953_1000684_pt1 | contig 11748 bp, 9 predicted proteins | sample SalPonred_H2O_MG_FD_185713 | JGI IMG/M metagenome (GOLD analysis project Ga0209953, IMG submission 185713) | Salt pond water microbial communities from South San Francisco under conditions of wetland restoration - Salt Pond MetaG... | ecosystem: Environmental > Aquatic > Non-marine Saline and... | reverse complement strand
CCCAACTATTGCATATCGGCAGTGCGCCGTTTAACGAGCGAACACAAACCGCTGGCGTGAGCTTGCCGTCGGTGCGCACCAGCACGGTTCGCTTTAAAAACATGGCGGCACTCGATCAGGCGCAACAACGAAAGGCCGCAGGCGAACGGGCCATCACATACGGTATTTCAGGCCTGGAAACGCACCGCGCTTTAGAAGAAGTGTTCATGCTTCTTGAGCAAGGCACGTATTGTGTATTGAACCCCTCTGGATTGGCCTCGATTCACCTGGTTTTCATGAGCGTCTTACAAGCTGGCGACCATGTGCTCGTTTCAGACAATGTGTATGGTCCCGTGCGCACCATGAACGACACCTTGCTGAGCCGCCTGGGTATCGAAGTCGATTTCTTTTGTCCTGCTCAGGATGATCTGGCGTCGCTTATTAAACCCAACACCAAAATGCTGTACCTTGAATCGCCTGGCTCACTGCTCATGGAAATGCTAGACATGCGCCACTTGGCCGATATTGCCAAAGCACATGGCTTGGTACTTGCAACCGACAATACGTGGGGCTCAAATATCTATCAGCCGTTGGCCTTGGGTGCGGATATTTCCGTGGTGGCTGGGACCAAATATGTGGGTGGACATTCGGACTTGTTACTCGGTGCCGTTGTTACCAACCGCGATGACTTGGCCAGCCAAATTCACAAAACCCAATACGCCATGGGTAACGCGGTCAGTGCAGATGATGTCTGGTTGGCCCTGCGTGGGGTCAAAACCTTAAATGTGCGGCTCAAACAACACACAGAAAACGCCCTCGCGGTTTGTGAGTATCTCAATCAGCATCCAAAAGTCAGCCAGATCTACTTTCCGCCATGGCGCGATGACCCCGGACACGCCCTATGGCAACGCGACTGCACGGGTGGCAATGGTTTATTGAGCATGCGTTTAACGGCGTCGGCTGAGGAAGCGAAAGCCTTTGTCGATCAGTTGAACTTGTTTGGGATTGGCTTTTCTTGGGGTGGCTTTGAAAGCTTGGTGCAGTGGGTATCACCCAATGCCCTAAAAGGTCATCGTTACTGGACGCACGGTGATCGCGCCGTGATTCGGCTCCATATTGGGCTAGAGGCTGTTGGGGACTTGATCGCCGATCTCGATCAAGCCCTCGAAACCTTGCCATAGCGCCGTTATGTACCGACGATAATAGTCAGCTAACAGAGCTGCTCAGATTAACGACTTCTTTTAACTAAGCTGTCGGCCACGTCGATCATTTCCTGATAGCCACCTGCCTCTGACGGTGACGTGAGATAACGCCCGTCTACCGCCAAAGAGGGCGTGCCTTGTATCGCATAGCTTTTGGCCAATTGGTTAGCACGCTGGATTTTGGAATTCACCCCAAACGAATCCATGGCGGCAGCCAATTTGGCCGGTTCGACACCTTGAGTTTCGGCCCAATCAAGAATGGCTGGTTGTGTAAAAATTCGTTTTTTATCTTGGTGAATGGCTTCGAACACCTTGCTGTGTAGGTCTGGCCGGTCAATGGCTTCTAAGGCGTAAAAAAGCTTTTGCAAAGGCTGCATCGCGGCATTGAAAGCCACCGGAACCGAATTCATCACAACATCTGAGGGCAGGGTTTTTTTCCACTCAGCCAGCATGGGTTCAACGATGGCGCAATGAGGGCAACCATACGAGAAAAACTCAAGCACTTCCACTTTGCCCGGTTCGGTTGTTTGCGGCGGATTGACATTGACATACTGATTTGAGGATTGCGCTGAGGTCACGCCGGACACGGCGATCAAGCCAACAGTCAGAATTGCAGACAGGAGCTTTAACATGAGGATACCTATGAAAAATATTTGATTGATGCCATCTTGGGCATTCAAAACGACTGCTTATGACAACTACTGCCGGATAACGTTCGCCGTTATTTGCTCTTGGGCCAACCTAGCTCGGGCTTTGTTCATGTCGTCAAGCTTTGTAAAGGGACCAACGCGCACGCGGTTCACCTGCAGCCCGTTGACCTCAGCTCTCTGAATCTCAACTGGCAAGCCCAACAATAGCATCTCAGCGCGCACCGACTCGGCGTCCTCAAGCACACTAAAAGCACCGACTTGTAGAAAATAGGTTTTACCGTCTGCGGCCGGCGTCGGTACAGGCTTGGGTGCTGGTGCTGCCGGTGGTGGTGGCAGAGGCAGTTTTGCTTGTTCCGATTCGATCGGCAACGTGGCAATCAAATCATCTAGTTGGTCTTTTTGTTCTGGCTTGCTGACGCCAGCCGGTGCCAGACCTGCATTGGGATCTGGTGATCCCCGAGGGTCCATCGGTGAGTCAGCAGCCGACCGACTCGCCTTATCCACAAAGGGCATTGGCGAGTTCATCACAAAATAGGCAACCGCCGCGGCGGCGGCAAGGCCAATGACCAAGCCAGCCATTAGCCCATAAAAGGTACTGCCCGTACGGCCACTTGCTTGACGTTTTTGCTTTCTCATGACTTATCTTACATCCGTTCGGGCGCGCTAACACCTAGCACGCTCAGGCCATTGGCAATGACTTGGCGGGTGGCATCAGCCAACCGGAGCCTGGCCGCCTTGATCTCTTGATCCTCCACCAATACACGCTCAGCGTTATACCAAGCATGAAAATCAGAGGCACAATCACGCAACCAAAACGCCAGTAAATGTGGCGCCAAGTCCGTAGCCGATTGATGAATCATGCTAGGGAACTCAGCGAGTCGTCTCAATAATTTGTGCTCGGTTGGCGCAGTCAAGCCAAGCGTTGAGCTTTCCTTGAGCGTGGCTTCAGGCACGCCACCCTGGAGCAACATGGAACAAATTCGCGCATGAGCATATTGCACGTAGTACACCGGGTTTTCTTCAGTTTGTGATCGTGCGAGGTCCACGTCAAACACAAACTCGGTGTCTGCGCGTCTTTGGATAAGGAAAAATCTAACGGCGTCTCTACCCACCCAGTCAATCAGATCACGTAGGGTGACATAACTACCGGCGCGTTTGGATATTTTGACTTCCTGGCCTTGACGGACAACCTTGACCATTTTGTGCAAAATATAGGCGGGATAATCGCGGGGAATCGACATGTCCATGCCTTGAAGGCCCGCCCGAACCCTAGCGACAGTGCCGTGGTGATCACTGCCTTGAATATTGATGGCTTTTTTAAACCCACGCTCCCACTTATTAACGTGGTAAGCGATATCGGGCACAAAATAAGTATAGCCGCCGTCTTGCTTACGCATCACACGGTCTTTGTCGTCGCCTGTCTCTAGACTGGTCGTACATAACCAAAGAGCGCCACCTTCTTCATAGGTGTGTCCTTGGGCCGCTAGGCGATCCACAACAGCATCGACTTGGCCCGATGTGTAGAGCGAGCTTTCTAAAAAGTAACGGTCAAACGACAGGCCAAATGCTTGTAAGTCCAGGTCTTGCTCACGCCGCAAATAAGCCACGGCGTATCTTCGTATGGCGTCTAGATTGTCTAGGTCTTGTTCTGCGACAACTGGCTCTCCTTCACCAAAGGCAATCTTCAGCCCAGCCACGTAGTCATTGGCAATATCAAGAATATAGTCGCCTCTATAGCCATCACTGGGATAAGCATCGCTATCCGGTTCAATCCCTTTGCCCCTTGCTTGCACACTAATGGCTAAGTTGTCTATCTGATTACCCGCATCGTTGTAGTAAAACTCTCGACTGACCTCGTAGCCGTCAGCGTCGAATAATCGACAAATTGCATCGCCCAACGCCGCCTGTCGCGCGTGCCCCACATGCAAGGGTCCGGTTGGATTAGCAGACACAAACTCCACCAAGACTTTGCCCTGCTTGGTGTCGCGATAACCGAATTGGGTGGTTTTGTTGGCCACCTCATCAAGCACGGCAACCAAAGCGGCCTGCGACAAAGAAAAATTAATAAAGCCAGGGCCCGCCACTTCTGCCGAAGCCACAATCGGCGTGACAACTGGATCAGCCATGAGCGCATCGATAATCTGCTGTGCTAACGATCTGGGCGGTCTGCCCACTTGCTTGGCCAGTTGCATGGCCAGGTTAGTGGCAACATCGCCATGTGCAGCCACCTTGGGACGCTCCAAGGCGATCGAGGGGTTGGCTTCGGGCGCCAACGCTTTAGAGACTCGCTGCAAAGCGGCTAATAAGTGACTAGATTGCTCGGGGAGCATAGAGACAACCACAAAAAAATGAAAGAAAATAATGATAGCCTGTTTACATAAATGACTGTGGTCTATGCGGCAGTGTTTTTATGAGCGCGGGCCAAACGAAACCAGATGGAGAAAACAATGATTGTGACCTTTACCAGCAAACTCGACGCTGATGTCATCATGATGGGCGACCAGGCAAAACTGGTTTTAAATGCCGCTGGTAAGGATGTCAGTCAGGGCGTGCCTGAGCGAGGCGTGTTTTCTCCGGAGCAACTAGTCGATGCAATTAGTCGCCTCGAAAACGCCGTAGCAGCAGAAAAGCCGCCCGCAGAGCAAGAGGATCATGACGATGAGGATGATGCGCAAAAGGCTGACGTCGTTTTGTTGGCACAGCGTGTCTACCCGCTCTTAGCGATGCTCAGAAACGCCAAGCAAGACGATACCAGCGTGATTTGGGAAACCAGTTCTGGTTGGTAATCTACCCGGACACGTACCCCAACCGGAATCGGGTTGGGGTTTTGGATTTAGTATCTATCGCTTGTGTTAACGGTATCCGCGCTCAGATATCGATGTTTGCCGCCTGAAGGGCATGCGTTTCAATGAAATCTCTGCGCGGCTCCACGTGATCACCCATCAAGGTGGTGAATATGGCGTCTGCACCGATGGCATCCTCTATCTGAACCTTCAACAGGCGTCTTGCTTCGGGGTTCATGGTGGTTTCCCATAATTGCTCTGGGTTCATTTCTCCCAAGCCCTTATAGCGTTGCTTGCTCACGCCTCGTTCAGCCTCGGCACGCAACCAATCCATCACCTCACCAAAGTCCTTAACCGCCGCTTCTTTGCGTTTATCGCCTTCACCACGGGCAATCACAGCGCCCGGTCCAATAAAGTCCTTGAAGGTTTCGCTACTATTACGTAGCACCTCATAATCGGCACCCGCCGCGAAATCTTGATCGAAGTGACTGGCTCGAACGTTGCCGTGGTGCTTGCGCAGAACAACGACCCGGTGCTTTTCTGTTTCTTCATTGAATTCGGCACGGACTTCAACCGACCCCGGTAGCATGGGGTCGTCTAGTTTTTCAAAAAGGGTCGACGCCGTCGTTTGGGCTGCCTGCGCCGAGGACAAATCAAGTGAGATACCCTGAACAAACGCATGTAGAGTCGCCTCATCTTTGAAACGCGTTAATCGGCTCACCACCGCCTCAGCCAAGGCAAACTGTCGAGCCAATTCACCGAGAGCCTCGCCTTCGATCACGTCGGCGCCTTCCCTAGGCACTAACACGGCTTGCCTGAGCGCAAGTTGAAGCATGAATTGTGTTTCTTCAAGCTCGTCTTTTAAGTAACGTTCCTCTCGACCCGCTTTAACCTTATAGAGTGGTGGTTGCGCGATGTAAATGTGGCCATGTTCAACCAGCTGCGGCATCTGCCGATACAACAGGGTCAATAGCAATGTCCGAATGTGAGCGCCGTCGACGTCGGCGTCAGTCATGATAATGATTCGGTGGTAGCGTAACTTTTCCAGGTTGAAATCTGGACCAATGCTCGTGCCTAAGGCCGTAATCAAGGTCGCGATTTGATCGCTCGCCACGAGACGGTCAAATCGTGCTTTTTCAACATTCAAGACCTTGCCACGTAACGGCAAGATGGCTTGGAATTTACGATCTCTGCCTTGTTTTGCAGAGCCGCCAGCCGAATCACCCTCGACGATATAGAGCTCGCACAAAGCGGGGTCCTTTTCCTGGCAGTCGGCAAGCTTGCCTGGCAGACCAGCGCCTTCCAATACACTTTTACGGCGCGTGAGTTCCCGTGCCTTACGAGCGGCCTCGCGAGCGCGAGCGGCCTCGATAACCTTGCCACAAATGATCTTGGCCTCGTTCGGATTCTCTAGTAACCAAGTATCGAGCGAGCGGGCAACCGCTTCTTCGACAGCCGGTCTGACTTCGCTAGACACAAGCTTGTCTTTTGTTTGGCTACTAAATTTTGGCTCAGGCACTTTGACTGACAGCACGCAAGACAATCCTTCTCGCATGTCATCGCCGGTGGTTTCCACCCGGGCTTTCTTGCTAAGTTCGTTTTCAACCACGTACTTGTTAATAACTCGCGTCATCGCCGCGCGTAAACCCGTTAAGTGCGTACCGCCGTCCCGCTGTGGAATGTTGTTGGTGAAGCACAGTACTTGTTCGCTGTAACCATCATTCCATTGCATCGCAACCTCAACACCAACGGTTGAGCCGCCTGCGCTAGATTCGGTGCTGACCGCAAAAGGGTTGGGGTGCAACGCGGTTTTGGTTCGATTGATGTATTGCACAAAACCACTGACACCACCCGCGAAGGCAAAGTCTTCCTCCTTGTCTTGGCGTTGATCAACGAGCTTTATTTTGACGCCATTGTTAAGAAATGAAAGTTCTCGCAATCGTTTGGACAGAATCTCATAATGGTATTCCACATTATCGAAGATTTCGGTATCCGCGAGAAAGTGCACCTCGGTGCCTTGACGCTCGGTTGTGCCCGTCACTTTCAAAGGCTCGATCCGTTCGCCATGGCGGAACTCCATTTGATGACGTTCGCCGTTGCGTCGGATAGTTAACTTCAACCATTCAGACAAAGCGTTCACACATGACACACCAACGCCGTGCAAACCACCGGAAACCTTGTATGAGTTCTGGTCAAACTTACCGCCTGCGTGCAGCTCGGTCATGACAATCTCGGCTGCGCTACGGCTGAACTCGTCATCTTTGTGAATGTCGGTCGGTATACCTCGGCCATTATCGGTGACCGATATCGAGTTGTCAGAGTGGATAGTGACGACAATTTCATCACAATGACCCGCAAGGGCCTCGTCAATGGCATTATCCACCACCTCAAAAACCATGTGGTGAAGACCGGTGCCATCTGACGTATCGCCGATATACATGCCAGGTCGCTTGCGTACCGCCTCTAAGCCCTTGAGCATTTTGATCGAGTCAGCACCATAGCCGCTCGACATGGGATCGCTGTTGGTCGTGACTTCGTTGGTCTTATCTTGGTTTTCTGACATGTTTTAAATCCGCATTGGCATGACGACGTATTGGAAAGTGCTGTCATCAGGCAGGGTAAGTAAAGCTGACGCATTCGAATCGGGCATAACCGACCAGCGAATCGTGTCCTCTTTTAAGTTTGATAAAAAGTCCAACAGGTAGCTGACGTTGAATCCAACATCCAAGGGTTCCGCGTTGTAATCAATATCAATTTCTTCGAGCGCTTCTTCTTGCTCCGCGTTGGTTGAAGAAGCGATTAATGCGTTGTCACCAATTTGAAAACGCACACTTCTCAATTTATCCGTGGTCAAAATAGCGGCGCGTTGCATACTTCCCAACAACGCCTCACGACTGACATCGAAATGACGGGTGTAATCTTTGGGAATGACTCGTTTGTAATCAGGAAACTTTCCTTCAACGAGCTTAGAAATCAATTCGACCTGCCCGAATGTGAACTTTACTTGACCAGTACCGACTTCTATGGAAACAGGCTCCTCGCTGTCAGACAACAAGCGCTGCAGCTCGAGTACTGTCTTTCTCGGAATAATGATCTCAGAAGCTTCGGCGGGTCCTTGAATGGAAGCACTGCAGTGCGCTAGTCGATGACCGTCGGTTGCCACCGTTCGTAAGGTGTCGGGCTCAAAAACGACAAGCGTGCCATTCAAGTAATAGCGAATGTCTTGTTGCGCCATGGCAAAGTGAGTCATCGCAAACAAATGCTTGAGCGCCTTCTGAGTCATGGTAACGCTAACAGCAATAGACTCGGGTTCCGACAACGTTGGGAACTCACTGGCACCCAATGTTTGCAAAGCAAATCGACTTTTACCCGCTTGGACCGCGAGCTTATTGGCGCTTTGTGACAGGGTTACCTCGCCCGTATCCGGCAACGAGCGAAAGATATCGAGCAACTTTCGTGCCGCCACGGTAAGCGATACATTGGAATCATCCACGCCAAAATCGGATGTGGTGGTGATTTGCACCTCCAAGTCGGTGGCAATCAAAGAGACCCGTGAGCCTTCTTTGCGCAACAAAATGTTAGCCAGTATCGGCAACGTATGTCGTCTTTCTACGATCCCTGCGACCGTTGTTAACGGCTTGAGCAACGTGTCCCTGGGGGCTTTGATCAGTTGCATCTGTTATCCCTTTAGTGTTTGTTCGAGCACATGTAGCGTGTGGTTTAAGTCCGCTTGTTTATGACGTAAATCCGTTATTTTTCGTACCGCGTGTAAAACCGTTGTGTGGTCTCTGCCACCAAACAAATCGCCAATCTCCGGCAAGCTTTTGTGTGTAAGCTCTTTGGCTAAGTACATCGCAACCTGTCTTGGCATGGCGATATTAGCCGGTCTGCGCTTCGAGTACATGTCCGCCACCTTGATTTTGTAAAAATCGGCGACAGTTTTTTGTATGTTTTCGACGGTGATAAGGCCTGTTGAGACCGATAAAAGGTCTTTTAATGCTTCTCGACACAATTCCACGGTCAGCTCACTGTTGCCATGAAACCTCAAATAAGCCAAAACCTTGTGCAGAGCGCCCTCTAGTTCGCGGACATTACTACGTAGATGCTTCGCAATGAAAAAAGCAACCTCCTCGGGCATGACAACGTTTTCAACCTCAGCTTTTCGCAACAAAATCGCAACCCGCATCTCAAGCTCTGGGGGTTCTATGGCGACAGTCAAACCTGAGTCAAAGCGAGAAATTAAACGCTCATCGATACCTGAGAGCTCCTTTGGGTAGGTATCGCTCGTTATGATAATTTGCTTTTTCTGCGCAACCATCGCCTCAAAAGCATAGAAAAACTCTTCTTGCGTTCGGCTTTTGCCAGAAAAAAACTGGATATCGTCGATCAGCAAGAGATCGAGAGAATGATAGTACCGTTTAAACTCATCAAAGGCTTTGCGTTGATAGGCCTTGACCACGTCTGATACGTACTGATCAGCGTGAACGTAGCGCACACGCGCTTGCTTGTTTACGCCCATCATGGCGTTGCCTATGGCATGAATCAAGTGTGTCTTACCCAAACCCACGCCCCCGTATAAAAACAAGGGGTTATAAGAAATGCCCGGGTTTTCAGATACTTGAAGTGCTGCGGCTCGAGCCAGCTGGTTGGCCTTACCGGTCACGAAATTATCAAATGTTAAATGACCGTTTAACCGGGAACGATCCGTTGAAGGAACGGTTGCGGCTGGTGCTGCTGACTCCGCTATCGCAGCGGTTTGATTCGGTTGCGATGATTGGCCGGCCGCTGAACCCGTTGTTGGGACGCTAGGTGCTTCAGGCAGACCCGCACCAGCTGTGATACTGGCGGCTAACTCAAAGGTTAGTGATATTTTTTGTCCAAACCAAGCCTGAGCGAGCTCTTCTAGACGAGTCGAAAAATTACGCTTGACCCAATCGAGCTTGAATCGATTGGGCGCAGTCATCCTCAGGCTTCCCTCTGACGCATCGTAACCGACGGGTATAAGGGGCCTGATCCACGCGTTGACCTGCTGAGGAGGGAGCTCCTGCTCTAGCTGAGAGAGGCAGGATTGCCAGAATTCTTCCATATCGCTCGATTTTTAAAGTTCGATTCTACATTGGCAATGCCCATGTTATCCACAGGATTAGCTTTCAAGATCTACACTGTTTGACTTATCTGGCTTTTTTTGATGGAATAGAGGGCTTTCCCGAATTTTTCTGGTTTATTCCAAAATGAAACGTACTTACCAACCATCAGTTACCCGCCGCAAACGCACCCATGGCTTTCGTGTTCGCATGAAAACACGCGGTGGTCGCGCCGTCATCAATGCACGTCGCAGTAAAGGCCGTAAGCGTTTGGCTGTTTGATTGCGTTTGGCTGTTTGATCATTAACGCATCATTACCTGTCGCTTCGTTATTGGCTTTGCTAATGTCATTGCTAGTGCCATTGCTAGCGCCATTGCTATCGCGAGTTACCTCGAGCTGGGCTGCGCCTAGCCTAAGGTAAAACTTGTGTTGTGTTTTTAATCGCGAAGCGGCAATGCTACGCTTATCACAACACACACCGACCAAGCACAGGGTTCGTCATGACTGAGCAAGACGTCACATTCGGGCGCTCAGCCAGGTTACTAGAGCCTGAGGACTTCGCTACCGCCCTAAGAAAAAAGCCTGTCGCTCGCGGCGCGTTTGTGTCGTTGCATGTGGCTAGAGATCGCGCAACCCCAGCACGTTTAGGTGTGATCGTGCCCAAACGGCTCTTGAAACGGGCAGTTTCTCGGAACACCACCAAACGAGTGTTGCGAGAGTGTTTCCGTTTACGACGAGGCTCTCTGGTTTCCGGAAAGTACGTGCTTCGTTTAACAAAATCGCCGCCGCTCTGTTCCCTGACGCATCTCAAAGCATTGATCCGCTTAGATGCTGATCGCTTAATCACTCAATGTAGCGAATCGCTTCGCCCCGCAAAACCATGAGTTGGCTCCTCGTTAAGCTGATTAAGTTCTATCAGTTTTTTATTAGCCCCTGGATGGGCAACAATTGTCGTTTTACCCCAACTTGTTCCGAATATGGCATCACAGCACTTAAACGCTGGGGTGCTTTGAAAGGTGGCTGGCTAACCATCCGCCGTATTTCACGGTGCCATCCTTGGTCGGAAGGGGGCTCAGATCCAGTTCCTTGTCGGTTCGATGCCAAACACAAGCCTTGATTAACGCTAAACTGCGTACCTTAACTGACTTTCACCCACATATTAGGTAGAAATGGATATCCGCCGCACAATCCTTTTGATGATTTTCGCTTTTTCTTTATTGATGCTTTGGAACAACTGGCAATTGCATCAAGGCGGAACATCACTATTCGGTGAGACACCGACCCAACAAACCTCGAATGAGCAAGGGCAGCCCGCATCCGCGACCAACGGTGAACAAAGGTCTGTTCCTTCTGCTGCGCCTGCCACAGGACAGACACCTGCCGCGCCCGCAGCAGCGCCAGCCATCCCGCCCGCCAGTGAAACTGTCAACATCACAACCGATGTGTTGAACCTGACATTTGATCTTAATGGCGCACAAATCATTCGTGCCGAATTGCTGAAATTCCCAAGCAAAGACCAGCCTGATGAGCCTGCCGTCTTGCTGCAACAAGACGCCAATGGCACTTATGTGGTTCAAACGGGTGTCGTGGGTGCGCCCGAAGGGCAAAGTTATCCAACGCACCTAACCCCTTTTGAACTCATCACAACGGATAAAACACTTATTGGTGACACCTTGCCGGTGACTTTCGTTAGTGAATCAAACGGCGTTCGAGTCACAAAAACATTCACGTTTTCTCGTGGCGAATACGTCATCGATGTAGACCATAAAATTGAAAACTTAACGGACGAGACGGTTGCACCGTCCGTTTATCTACAGATCACGCGCGACGGACAAGACCCTCAAGACACTTCAAGCTTCTATCACACCTTCACGGGTCCAGCGATTTATTCCGAGGAAGAAAAATTCCAAAAAGTCTCTTTTTCTGACATTGAAGACAAAGACGGCTCGTTTATCAAAACAGCCAATAATGGTTGGTTTGCGATGATCCAGCACTATTTCGTGACCGCTTGGGTACCTCCCCAAGGCGCCGAGCGTTCCTATAACATGG
>Ga0209953_1000683_pt1 | contig 11752 bp, 13 predicted proteins | sample SalPonred_H2O_MG_FD_185713 | JGI IMG/M metagenome (GOLD analysis project Ga0209953, IMG submission 185713) | Salt pond water microbial communities from South San Francisco under conditions of wetland restoration - Salt Pond MetaG... | ecosystem: Environmental > Aquatic > Non-marine Saline and... | reverse complement strand
TAATATCAGTGTGTACTCAATGAGTTTTCAAACAGACGAAGTTACAGATATTTTTTTAATTGAAGACACAACAAAGTTAGATGCAGTTGATGTAACATTTAAAGGGCCACTCACAGAGTCTGATCTGACAGATGCAGGAGCTGATACCTCTTGCGTGAGGTTTGCCAGCACAAGTGCACTTACTACCAATCAAATTACACTGGATCGTTGCACGTTTACAGGCTGTACTTTTGGTATTAACACTGACGATGCTGTGGAAGGTGTTACTGTTAGCAATAGTAAATTTAACACTCTTTATCAAGGCACAGTGCTTGGCACAGGATCACTTGTAAACGGCGGACCAAACGGTGTGAGATTGGTGCATAACCTATTTGATAAAATAAATCAAGAAGGTATAGTGTTTGGCAATATTGATTTATGCATGAGTGGATACAATGTTTTTCTTGATGTTGGCAACGACTTCGACGGATTAGGAAGTCCTGTATCCAGTGTAATTGTTTTCAATGCTGATAATAACGTATCTGTAGGCGATATGTTCGAGCGCGACGAAACTGATAATCGCACAGTTACACGAATAGATTTAAACAACAAAAAAGTATTTGCCTTGGACAAAGGCGAACGTTATAAATTCGGATCTTATAATAGAGAAGCTGGACAGCAATCTGATTTGTCATCGACTGTATCTCCAACAAACATATTTACTGTGAATACCAACACAGCCACAGCATTTTGTGTAAAATACAAGTTTGCAGAATCTGGTGGTGGCGCTATTAGATTTGGTACACTAACTGTGGTGTCACAGGACAGTGATGATAGTTCAGGCTCGCTTACATATACAGACGATTACAGCGAAAACAATCCCACTGGCTTAGTACTAAGTGCTGAACAGATAGGCAGTGACACTGTTGCTGTAAAATACACAGCTACCACAGTGGGCTCATTCAGTTATTCATTTGATCACTTAGGTTAAACTTGGGAAACTACGAAGACCGATTGGTACTCTGGAACCAGTTGCGAACAGAAAATTTTGACAACGATTTGGAATCGGCCCTCCTTGCAATAAACAATTGGTGGCAAATGTTACCATTGGATAACGCATATTTGCACTGGGAAGATGATCAAAACTGGCCCGACCCCTGGGACATTCTTGCCGACGGAGTTTTTTGTGATCTTACTAAAAGTTTAGGGATAGTGTATACTCTGCATCTACTAAATCGCAATGATATCAATGACGTAATGCTTGCTGTTACTGATGAAGGAGACAATTTAGTGTTGGTAAATGATGCAAAATATATATTGAATTGGGCACCAGGCGAGATATTAAATACTGCCACGTCACAACTAGAAATCACTAAAACAATGGATGCAACCATTGCAACAAAAAAATTAAACTGAGGCAACAATGACAGAAATTCAAGTAACCAAACGCAACGGGAGAAAAGAACCTTTAGATATTGACAAACTTCACAAAGTGGTATTTTGGGCAACCAAAGATATTGCAGGAGTTAGTGCAAGTGAAGTTGAAATTAAAAGTCACATTCAATTTTATAATGGTATTACCAGCACAGACATTCAAGAAACACTGATTAAAAGTGCTGCTGATCTTATCAGCGAAGAAACACCTAACTATCAGCACGTGGCAGGAAGATTGATCACATATCATTTAAGAAAGCAAGTGTACGGAGACTTTGCACCATGGCATATTAAAGCATTGGTTGAAAAAAATGTGGACAGCGGCTTTTATGATCCAGAACTGTTGGAAAAATACTCGGACGCAGAATGGGAACAGATCAACAAGTGGATCAAGCACGAAAGAGACGAAGACCTTACCTATGTTGCAATGGAACAGTTTCGTGGCAAGTATTTGGTGCAAAATCGTGTGACCAAGCAGGTATTCGAAACGCCACAGATGTGTTATATGTTGATTGCGGCTACACTATTCCAGGACTACCCTGACACTACTAGAATGCGCTATGTCAAAGACTATTACAACGCAATTAGCACACATCAAATCAGTTTGCCTACACCAGTAATGGCAGGTGTACGCACACCTCAGCGTCAGTTTAGTAGTTGTGTGCTCATTGAAACGGACGACAGTTTAGATAGTATTAATGCTACTAGTAGCAGTATTGTGAAATATGTAAGTCAAAAAGCTGGCATCGGTATTGGTGCTGGACGTATCAGGGCACTAGGCAGTCCAATTCGCAAAGGCGATGCGTATCACACAGGCGTGATTCCATTTTATAAAATGTTCCAGGCAGCGACCCGATCATGTTCACAAGGCGGTGTGCGCAACGGAGCAGCTACACTGTATTACCCTGTGTGGCATTTGGAGGTAGAAGATCTACTGGTGCTAAAAAACAACAAAGGCACAGAGGATAATCGTGTGCGACACATGGATTATGGCGTACAGTTCAACAAGCTGATGTACGAGAGACTGCTAACCGGCGGCGACATCACGCTGTTTTCGCCGCATGATGTGCCAGAAGTCTATGATGCATTTTATGCAGACCAAGAGCTGTTTCAAGAACTGTACGAACGTGCAGAACGTAATAGCAAATTGCGCAAGAAGTCAGTAAAAGCCATTGACCTATTCAGTGCATTCGTACAAGAACGCAAGGATACAGGTCGTATCTATTTAATGAATGTGGATCATGCTAATACACATGGAAGCTTCAAGCCTGACCTAGCTCCTGTCAAGCAAAGCAACCTCTGTTGCGAGATCAATTTGCCCACAAAGCCATTGGACAATATCAATGACGAGTCAGGCGAAATTGCTCTTTGCACATTAAGTGCTATCAACTGGGGCAGTTTCCGTGCACCAGAAGAAATGGAACGTGCTTGCACACTGGCAGTTCGTGGCCTAGACGCACTGTTGAGCTATCAAAATTATCCTATTGTAGCTGCTGAACTAGCAACACAAAATCGTCGTCCATTGGGTGTGGGTATTATTAACTTGGCATACTGGTTAGCTAAAAACGATCTCACTTATTCAGATCCAGCAGCATTGGAGTTAGTGGACACCTGGGCACAGCATTGGAGTTATTATCTTATCAAAGCAAGTGCAGATTTAGCACAGGAGTTTGGTGCATGTCCTCTCGCCAGCGAAACCAAGTATGGTGATGGCATCCTTCCTGTGGACACTTACAAGCAAGAAGTAGATGAATTGGTGCCACACCAGGACAAAGTAGACTGGGATGCGTTGAGATCACAACTGCAAGCCACTGGTATTCGCAATAGCACACTGATGGCGCTAATGCCTGCTGAGACTAGCGCACAGATTTCTAACAGCACCAATGGTGTGGAGCCGCCCCGTAGTTTTGTGAGTATCAAACAAAGCAAAGATGGTGTTCTCAAGCAGGTGGTTCCAGAATATCGCAGACTGAAAAACAAGTACGATCTATTGTGGAATCAAACCAGTCCAGAAGGATATCTAAAAATTATGGCCATTCTCCAGAAGTATATTGACCAAGGTATCTCTGTAAATACATCTTACAATCCCCAGCACTTTGAGGATGAAAAAATTCCAATGAGTACAATGATACAACACCTGTTGATGTTTTACAAATATGGCGGCAAGCAGTTGTATTATTTTAACACCTTTGATGGGTCAGGCGAAATTGACATTGATAAAATGAATCAATCTCAGCCATTACAGCAAGGTCAGGCTATCGACGACGAAGCTTGCGATAGTTGCACAATCTAAGAGAGAAATATGAGCGTACTAAATCTAAATACAAAAAGAAATCACGTAGAGAGTTTGGCATTTTTAGATCCCAATGGCGGAGTTGGCATGCAACGCTATGACACACTCAAATATCGCCAATTTGATAAACTAACAGACAAGCAACTGGGATTCTTTTGGAGACCAGAGGAAGTTGATGTGTTACGAGATGCTAAAGACTTTAAAGATTTGACACCATGGGAAAAGCACATTTTCACAAGCAATCTCAAACGTCAGATTTTGTTGGATAGTGTTCAAGGGCGTGCACCTGCTGAAAGTTTCAACAGCATCGTGAGTCTGCCAGAATTGGAAAACTGGATTATCACATGGACGTTTTCGGAGACTATTCACAGCCGATCTTACACGCATATTATTCGCAACGTGTTCAATGATCCTAGTAAGGTCTTTGACGAAATGTTGGACATCAAAGAGATTGCAGACTGCGGCAAGGATATCACCAAGTACTATGATGATCTCATCGATGCTTCACGCTGGTATCAGCTGCTAGGCGAGGGCACTCACACAGTAAATGGCAAAACTGTCACAGTTGATCTGTATGACCTCAAAAAGAAACTGTGGCTGTGTATTGCCAGTGTAAACGTGCTAGAAGGTATCCGTTTTTATGTATCGTTTGCTTGTTCATGGGCCTTTGCAGAATTAAAGAAAATGGAAGGCAATGCTAAAATTATTAAGTTTATTGCCCGCGACGAAAACGTGCACCTAGCAAGTACACAACAGTTAATGAAGCTATTGCCACAGGATGATCCTGACTATGCGAGTATTCAGAAAGAATGCGAAGCAGAAGTAGTGCAGATGTATGTGGATGCTGTAGAGCAAGAAAAATCATGGGCAGATTACCTGTTCAAAGATGGCTCCATGATCGGGCTCAATGCGCAACTGCTTAAAGATTATGTGGAGTGGATTGCAAACAAGCGTATGACAGCAGTGGGACTGCCTTCGCAGTACAAGGGCGGAAGCAATCCTCTGCCATGGACACAAAAATGGATTGCTAGTGGCGATGTACAAGTAGCTCCACAAGAAACGGAAATCTCTAGTTATGTAGTAGGCGGAACCAAGCAAGATGTGAACGAAAACAGTTTTGCAGGATTTAGTTTATGATAGCAGTGATTTACAGCAAAGACAATTGCCCGTTCTGTGAAAAGGCAAAACACTTGCTAGCCAGTCATGATATTGAATATGCAGAGAACAAGATAGGTGTAGATATCACAAGAGAAGAACTTTTAGAACTACTGCCCAATGCAAGAACTGTGCCGCAAATCTACTTATACGGTAACTACATTGGCACATACGATCAATTGGTAGAATATTTTGAAAACAACACAACAGGCTCAACAGAAGGTAAATTATGAACTTTGACGCAAATACCATTTATTCTTTTAAATTAAACAGCGGTGAAGAATTAGTGGCCAAGGTTACTAAAACAGAGTTTGGCACTATTACAGTAAGTCATCCTGTAAGCATGGCTCCTAGCCAGCAAGGTTTGCAGATGATACCCAGCATGTTCAGTGCCGATCTTGAAAAGACCGTGGATATAAATACTGCTAGTATTGCAATGAGTGCGATAGCACGCGAAGATGTAGTGAAAGCGTACACAGAAAGTACAACTGGTATCGATCTCAGTGTCAGTAAGCAGATGCTAGCAGGATAAAAAAATGCCATCGGTGGTAAGACGGGGCGACCCAAACAGCGCAGGAGGTGTGGTAACAGGCCCTTGTGCCCCTAGTGTTCGAGTTAACGGAAGAGCAGTAAGCGTGCCTGGCGATAGGGTAACGCCTCATCCTTGTTGCGGCGGGCGAGGATGCCAAAAACATTGTGTTGCTGTAACCACAAGAGGCAGTGGCAGCGTTCGTGCAGAAGGCAACCCAGTAATATATGTAGGGTGCCCAGATAGTTGCGGGCACCCGAGATCTCTTGGCAGTAGAAACGTAAACGTAGGAGTTTAAATGAGTTGCAGCGGTGGATTGACAGGACTAATGTTAACAGCTGCCGGCGGCATGGTTACCAATGGCAGTTTGCCGGGCACATTCGGCGGAGCACCATTTAGCAGCTTATCTGGTGCACCTCTTAGCATCACAGACAGTTTGACCGGATTAACCGACTTTGCACCCACACTAAGCACAATGGTCTCTGGACTTGATACAATATCCGGAGCTGGTGCACCACTTGATGGTCTGGGCACTGCACTGACTGCAATTGATAATGCCGGGTTTAGCGCAGACATGCTGAGTGCATTTAATGCTATACCTGCAGATTTAGGAACCGGCGGTGGACTATTTGATGCCATTGGTGGATTTGCACCCAGTGTTAACAGTTTATTAACTGAAGTCACCGGCGGATCAGGAGTGCTCAATGACGCTTTAAAATACGCAGGTGATTGGAGTGCTCAAACACTTGGAGGATCATTTGCTGGCATTGGAGGCGCTGTAACAGGAGATCCTAAAAAGTTCGGCACTATTCTCAACAGTGCTAGCAGTTATGTCAGCAATGCCAACCAAATGATCAATGCCGCTACTAATAGCACTGCTCTAGGCAATACATTTACCGGATTGGATAATATTGTAAGCGGAGGAGTTGCAGGCGTTAATTTGAACTTTGGCGGATTTGGTGAAGAAATACGCAAACTGGGTACAACTGTAGATTTTGGCGCATTAGAAAATTTAGGCAGTCCGGGGCAACTCCTTTCTAATATGAGCAAACAAGGCACACTTGGTCCTATGTATGCTAAACTATCTGATATCGAAGTAGATTCTAGAACTGCACAGGGATTAGGAGCCGTAGTCAACCGCGCAAATGAAGACAATATAAAAATTAGTGATCTTGGAGTGGACCTTGATACTATTGCACAACAAGGTGCTGGCTTACCATCGGGTGTACAACAACAGCTATACGCTCAGCTAGAATCATTGGACGCTGTAGAAGTTGCACAGGTAAAAAGCATACTAAAAAACACACAAGATTCTGTGGTAAATGGCAACGACTTACTTGATCCAAAAAAACTGCTGCCCAATAGTTTTGAAACACTGACTGCTCCTTTAAGAACTGCCAGCGTTGGATTTAGGGCAATATATGAAAACTCAAGCGGCAGCGTCAATTCACAATTTAGCAACTTAGGAAATAATCTTAAAGGCATAGTGCCAGACGACCTAGCAGTTGCCAACGGTGCTTTTTCCCGTAGTCTGCAACAAATAAAAAATATTTCACAAACTGACAGTGAGAATTTTGGCACAAGTGTAAATAGCATGGAAAGCTTAAAAGACTTGGATTTACTTGAAAATCAGACTGAATATGTCACAGAAACAGTGAGAAATTATTGGATAGACATCTACGGGGAAGACAGCACCTATAACGTTCAAGTTGCAACAGGAAATGCCGGGCAATTAAAACTAAGTGACGTAATTGGATTTGCAGCTGGTTTTAACAGTGCTGCACCAATAACAAAAAATGCACAGTTACTAGCGGAAATGCAAGCCTTGGGCGAGCTAGATGATATTATCGGCAACAAAGGCATTTATGACACTATAGAAAAGTTTTGCGCTGGTGACTTTACCACATGCCTTAATTTTAGCCCAGATCCTGAAACCGGGATACCCGAATGCACGCAATATCAGATACAAATACCCAGTGATTATGTAGGCGGGCCTGTTACATTAACAGGAAGCAGTGTTGCAACTCTTGAAGAATCCATATGGATTGATTATATTGTTCCTGGCATAAAAACAATACTAGCCAGCTTTACTGCAAATCCTCGTGCAGTTGAAATCATGACCAATAGCGAACGCTGGAATCAACAGCTAGCAAGAGAGTATTTGAATCAACAAAGAGCCGATAATGAGGATCTTACATTAGTTCGGGCCAGTGACGATGTTGCAATCAATCTTGCAATTAATTTGCCCACACTAGGACAGGATTCTAGTGAAGGAGGAACTGCAGAAATACTTGAAAGAATAGTTGATTTTTCCAGCTTAGGCGGCCAGGCCATTATTGCTGCTATGAGAGAAGGTAGAAATTTGGCAAGACTTGGTAATGCTAATATTCAAAGAGATGCTCCTATTGACTTCACAGGAGTAGAAGATCCTGCTACTCTGTTGTCTGCATCCTACACTGCACAAGAAGCCAAAAACAGGCTGATTAAAAGTTGACACACAGCATAGATACAGTATAATAATAGAGTATCCATTAACTCAAGGAACTCTTATGTCCAATAAAGTATCAACCATTGATGTAATGCAAGCATTAGATAAAGCTGTTGACACAATGAAAGCATATCACGAAGTTAGCGAACCTAACGAAAGTGCTATTCATTGGATTCGTATCAATGGGTTTGTCAAAGGCGTGTTGCTAGACTTGGTTTGGGATGCTGATAGCGCAAAACGACAGGAGCTAATTGATCGTTTTGACAAAGAAACAGCAGAATATATGCATAAACTTACACTGGAGAGTCTTCGTGCAAAAGAAACAGCATAAACGTATTCCTGGATTTAAAGGCCCGTTGGAATACCCCAATGGCAGGGTATTGTACCAAGATCGTAAAACACAAGAGTACTACGATCCAAACACAGATTTTTTTGTAAGCGCAGAGGAAGTGCAGTATCTAAAAAATCAAATGATGGATCTGGTAAGATAACGTCCAATCAAATGTGCCTAAATAATAGTGTAGAAATAATCTACACTGAGTGGACTAGAAAAATTGGTATACGATTGGATTAGAGATCTGTGCATTAGTTCCAGTAGGAAGCACAAAGAACGTGTTATCGAAAAAGCACTGGTTGCTGCAAGATTGGGCAGTACCAGTGCTGAGTATTTTCTCTACAATTGTTATCTATGTTATAACCCAAACTTCAACTACGGCATTAAAAAAGTACCCGTTACATCGGGGTTGTATTTTCAACCTAATCCTTGGGTAGATTTTTGGGGTCTATGCGAAAGTCTGCGAACAAATGTGTTTAGAGATTATGCCCAGCGATGTATAACTGTAGCTGCTATGAGTAAAAGGTTTGACACAATACAGTGGAACAATGTGTGTGCACGAGTTTTAGCAAAAGACCTACAGTGCGGTGTAAATAGAACAACGTTCAACAAAGTATTAGAGAACACAGAGTGGCGCATACCCGGAGTAGGTGAACTATGACAGAAAATCACACCAGAGTTTATGTACAAGTACAAAGTGAAAACCAATGGTACAATATGATACGTGAGGCTAACCAGTGGTTTGGTCCAGGAAACTGGCGCGGACAAAAACACATTCGCAGAAAGTTTGCTTACACCACTACTCCAGTTGATGTGTGGTTCGAAGTCCCAGATCCAAAGTTTGCAAGTTATCTGTCTTTGAAATATTCAGGAACAACTCAGCTGAAAAACTGGTAAATACACAATGTTTTTAAGTTATCTTATTTTGTTCACAGCACTCTGCCTTAGTGGAGTAGCAGCCTTTTACAGTATTGTAGGTCTTACAGCTATTTTTGCTGCTGCTGTGATTCCTATTATAATTATGGGTGGTATACTGGAAGTTGCCAAATTGGTAGTCACAGTATGGTTGCACGAGTACTGGCCACGTGTAAAAACTTCTATGAAAATCTATCTCACTGGCGCAGTGGTCACCCTGATGTTCATAACCAGTATGGGTATTTTTGGTTTTCTGTCAAAAGCACACATACAACAAACTGCACAAACAGGAGAAAATGTTGCACAAATAGAACAGATTGAAAGTGAAATAGCCAGAGAACAAAGCAGAATATCCAGAGCTGAAGAAAAAATACAAGCCATTCAAATTGGCGGTACCGGTGCAGATCAAAACATACAGGCACAAATTGACCGAGAGCAGACTCGGATTAACAGTGCATACGACAGAATACAACCAGCTATTGATGATGTAAATGCTCAGCTGGATCGCAACATCGAATTTTTCTCCAAGCAAGTAGACGATACAGATCGTGCCTTGGAACAGTTGGCTACTGCAAGCAATCTTAACACCGACGACGAACAAGCAGTTAAGAAACTGCAAGCACTTGTTGGAGCCACACCAGATGGAGCCTATGGACCGGGTACTGCAAGATCTGTCAGAGCCTACAAACAATCACTTGAGTCAGACAAAGCTGACGCACTACAAAAAATTGAGCAACTTAAAACAGATGCAAATGAAGAAATTGCAAGATTACGTGCCAGAGCCGAAGGCGAAATTGACAACAGCAACGAACTTATTTCTAGACTGCGAGATCAGTTAGGGCAGGACACTGGCGCAGACATAGAAACAGAAATAGCAAAACAAACACAAACCATCTCCAAGGCAAATGTCGCATTGGACACACTCACAGAAGAAAAATTTGCACTAGAAGCAGAATACCGCATTCTGGAAGCAGAAGTGGGTCCAGTGAAATACATTGCAGAAGTTATCTATGGCCAAGCTGATAAAAATCTCCTAGAAGAAGCAGTACGATGGGTGATCATAATCATTGTGTTTGTGTTTGATCCGCTGGCAGTAATGATGCTTCTAGCGGCCACTGAAAGCATCGGATGGAAGCGCAGTGAAAGAGCTAGACAAATTGAAGAACAACACCCAGAAGAAGATATCACAGATACACCCTCAGTTGACAGATCAACAGATACAAATGCTGGAGCGGAGCAAGCCGTTAAAAGCCCACGAGATCAGGACCAATCAACTTTTGAATCACATACAATGGTTACAGAACAAGCTGAAGAGGTAGAAAATTATGCACCTGTTTTTGCTAAGCCCGAGGCAGACAACGATCAGTGGTACGAAGAAAACAATGATCGTATGAATATTATCGGACAAAATGGCAATGATGGCTTGCACTATAAAGAAGTTGAACAAGAAGTTGTGGAGATCCTCGAAGATCCTGCAAGAGAGCACGAACTTGAATTGTATGAAGAAATCTATCAAGAAACCGCGCCGGGCGATGACAACAGCGCACTAGACGAGTATCAAGAATACACTGATGCACAAGGGCAAACAACACACACGGACAACGAAACTGTTGTAGATCCAGAAAAAGTAGCTAGAAGAGTATGGAAAACACAAAATCCTGACCAAACTATCAAAGAGCAGGAAAGCCTCTATGAACGAGGAGTTATCAATAAACTACCTTGGGAACATTTAGCAGCACGAATAGATGATGAAGAATTTGCACACGTGGATTTTGGAACACAGTTTCCTGCAAATCCAGGCAGAGGGGACACCTACATAAGAGTTGACTTTTTACCAACAAAACTTTACAAGTATAATGGCAATAAGTGGATTGAAATTGACAAAAATGTCACCGACAGTTTTACCTACAACGATGACTATATTGATCACTTAATTGCTAAAATAGGATCAGGCGAGTACGATCCTGAACTGCTCAACGACAATGAACGTGAACAAATCACACTGCGTTTAAAAAACCAAGACATCTAAATACCAATAAATAGTTTCACACAAAAGGAGGTAAATTTGACAGGTAGAAGTGTACAAGTGAAAGATGGACAGGTTGATAAAGCCATCCGCAAACTTAAGAAAAAAGTAAACAATAGCGGAATTCTTCAGGAAGTTCGCAACCGTAAAGAATATGTAAAACCAAGTACTAAACGCAAGCTTGCAAAAGGTGCTGCAAAAAGCCGATGGCGTAAAAAAGTAGCTCAAGATAAACTTCCTCCAAAATTCTATTAATTTTATTGACATCTCTCGCATTCTCCTGTATAAATAATATTGTAACGCCAAAAAAGGGTTACAAATATTTCTTGCTAAATTTAAAGGAGAAAAGAAATGACAAAACTCACAGCTCTGGATCTACATCCACTGTATCGAAACGCCATTGGTGTGGATCGCTTGTTCGATCGTTTAATCAACAACATTGAATCACCATCGAGCAGCAACTACCCTCCGTACAACATCGTACAAAACGACGAAGACAGTTACACCATTGAAATTGCCGTTGCTGGATTTGGCATGGAGGATCTTGAAATCACTCAAGATCAAAACACTCTGAAAATTGCTGGCAATGTAACAGAAAC
>Ga0209953_1000682_pt1 | contig 11756 bp, 12 predicted proteins | sample SalPonred_H2O_MG_FD_185713 | JGI IMG/M metagenome (GOLD analysis project Ga0209953, IMG submission 185713) | Salt pond water microbial communities from South San Francisco under conditions of wetland restoration - Salt Pond MetaG... | ecosystem: Environmental > Aquatic > Non-marine Saline and... | reverse complement strand
TTCCCGTTAGGCTAAGGGACGGAACGGGTCGCGCATGCTCTGAATTCCGGTATTCATCCGTCACTAGGAATCGGGGGAGTGGAACTTGTGGACGGTGGGATCCGATCAGCTGCCGTCCTAACTTTCGGCGTGACAGGCCATCGTGATATTCCTCCGGATGATCGGGACTCACTCAGAAGGCACTTTTCTCAGATTTTCCGTGAGTACGTTGAAGCGATGCCGAGCACCTCGTTCCTACTCATAACAGCACTGGCAGACGGCGCGGACCAGATAGCGGCCGACGTTGCCTTGACGATGCCCCGGTTTGAAGTTGTCGCCGCGTTGCCAATGCCGCTAGATGATTACTTGGCTGATTTTCCGGGTGAAAACAGCCGGAGTCTCTTGGAGCTATTGGGACGCTGTGACGGTCGTCTTGATACTTCGAGGTTCCACGAGCATTTGCGACCGGAGGTGCCGTCTGAGCGGATAGCTTTGTACCAGGTTTGTGGTCGATGGATCTCAGATAATTGTCACGCGCTCCTGGCAGCCTGGAATGGGCAAGCACCCGCTCATGTAGGCGGCACAGCCGACATCGTCTACTACCGAGTTGACGCGCTAGAGCCATTGCTGAGTCCGCACGCAAGCGCTGGTTTGAATCGCAATGATTCCCGCTTAGTCCTCTGGTGTCCAACTCGTCGCGGTCAAGCCCTCCACTCCACTTCGGATCAGGCCGACATTCAGATAGTGCGGAAGGGAGGTGAGAGCGAGGCGTGGCTAGGCATCAGCGATGAAAGCGCGCGGAGTGTTGACGACTTCAACCGTCTGTCGCAATTAACCCTGCGAAGTGCTGAGGCTTCACAGGAGCTATACGAAGCGGCGGATCTCTTGGCGTCTCGTCTCCAGAAGCAATATCGACGTCTAGTGAAAGCTGTAACTGTTTCAGGCATGGCAACGCTTTTGTGTATTGATGCCATGCAGACAACGAATGATCTTCGCCTAGCGGTTGCCTTAGGTGGTTTTGCTGTATTGACTGCGGGGCTCATGCTGCTGCTCTATCGCGCAAGGCTCAAAACTCGATTTCAACAGGCCAGATACCTGGCTGAGTGTTGTCGAGTTCAATTGGTATGGCTTGCCTGCGGATTACCTCGGAGTCCGGTCTACTTCCTAATCGACGGTGTCGGAAGCTCAGGAGCGTGGATACGTGCTTCTTTGCGGGCTGCTTGGATTCTGGACTCCACGAGAGCACGTGAAATTCCCAACCTGTCGAAGGCGGAGATCTGGCTCAAGGAGCAGTTGGCCTACTTCCTCGGAACAAAGACACAGGATGGAGCAATATCCCGCATGCAGCGCCGTCACCTGGTTATCCAGCGCGGCGCGTGGTTCCTCATTGTGCTGGCGATCCTTGCCGTTGGCGCTGAAATAGCCATGATGATCGTGGGAACGGCCCCAGACACTCCGTCTCGACAAGTCGTGGGCCTGATTTGGGCACTGGGGATCGGTGGTGGCGTTGGGCTCTTTACCTACGGGGAATTGATGGGTTACGGCGAGTTAAGCCGCAGGTACGCACTGTTGGTGCCGAGCCTCCAGGAGGCGGCAGCAGCCCTCGCCAAGTCGACATCCGTTGAGGAATCCACAGCGGTGATCCAGGACGCGGGACTAGCGGCGTTGCAGGAATCCGGAGATTGGTTGGCACTCCACTCGCAACAACACGTCCGTCCTCTTTGGTAAGAGCGCCCGGAGGTATCGACAGTGCGGCATACTCGCAATCGAGAAGCCGGGGGACTCTGGTGATCAGCAGTGGCGAGATGCATGTGATCGGGGGGCTACGTCGTGGATGAAGCGACACGAGCGTGGTCGGATTCGTTGGTGAAGTCACTGGAGGAGGCTTCACGGGATCTGGTTACGGAGGTGCTCGATGCCCACGACTACGAATCAATTTGCCAGTCAGTCAGAGATTTCGAGCGCAAGGGCAAACTGAAGGAGTTTGAAGGGCTTGCCGAGTCTGTTGTCATGGTTTCGTCGTTCTCCGAAGCGCGAGTTCGTGAACTGTGTCCGGCAATTCACCTATCGCGGTACCTGTCGGGGCAAGAAGACGCATCGGCAGGATCGAACTCCACGTTTGCCGCGCATCTTCGCGAGGCAGTGCAACTCTTGACGCACATCGATGACGGTGTTCATCTCGATGACGCAGTCTCATCTTTGGGTAGAAGAACTATCGACGAGGCAGCCACAACCTACGATGATGCCTTGCAAGACACCCGACGCCGCATCCGCTTTCGGGCGGCGGAATTGGCGGAAGGACCCCGATGGGGCCTTCGTTATCGCTATGGCGCGAGGGACGAAGATGCGTGGCAAATCCAGCACCATTTGGATCAGGTAAAAAGGGAATTGACGCGACGCGTTTTGGCACACCTCCTGGATGAATCAATGAGAATGTTGTCTGACAATACGCGCGGAGTGCAAGTAATGGGCCATGGAATTGGGCTGAATGGGGCGGACAAGGCCTTCCGCCTTGGTGACTCGACCATCAGGATTCATCACGGGAGTATTACTGAATCACGCGCGCACATCGTGGTGAGTTCCGATGACAACCTGCTCACGATGGGAGGGGGTGTCTCACAGGCAATTCAACTTGCTGCCGGCATTGAGATCGTACGTGATGCGGCAAAGCTGACACCACGCGTGGTTGGTGATGTGGTGGTGACCACAGCCGGTCAGATGCCTAACCGATATGTCGCCCATGCGGTCACGATGAGGGCATATGGCAGCCCCATTGACCTGCCCCGAGGTCTACTCGTGCGGCAACTGTGCAAGAAGGTCATGTCATTGCTCGCGCAACTCGATTGTCGCTCCGTGGCCTTCCCAGCCATCGGCGCGGGACTCGCCGGGATTCCCTATGCAGAAGTTGCAGCTGAAATGGGTGACGCCATCCTTGATGCCGTAATTCTATCTGAGAAGCCGGTCGATGTTGAACTCTATTTGACTGATCGATTCGGTGGTGACGGCGTCGCGTCGTTTCTCGAAGCTTTCGAGACGATCGCCCGTGAGCGTTTCGGACTTGATGCGCACGAGGCGATCGACAATTCAGGCTTGGTCGATCTGACGCTCTTCATGGACAAATCAACTAGCGGTTGGGACGCGCAACTCGACGCTCGTGCTGCTCAAGTTGTCGAAACACTTCGAGATCTGGATGTGCAACGACGCAGCATAGAGTCGTTACTGCTGGCGGAATCCACGGCAAGTGCGCCGGTGGATCAACGGGTTCTAGAAGGTCTTCGTCTCCGACTGGATGCACTGGCGGAGATGCGTGGGATCTACGCAAGCGAACTTCGCGGTACTCCAACAGCACCGTCCGTTGACAAAGATTCCGTTTTCGTCAGTTCGACCAGTCGGGACTTGCAGGAGCATCGTTCGGTTGTGCGTTCGGTGGTGAATCGGCTGAACCTCAAGTTTGTGGGAATGGAGGACTTTGAAGCGAACCCACTTGCGCCGGCGGATTTGATTCGGCAGAAGGTTATGGAGAGCAACGTCTATTTGGGCATCCTTGGAATGCGCTACGGGTATGTGGATGATGCTTCCGGTCTTTCGATGACCGAGCTCGAGTACAGGCAGGCGGTGGCCGGCAATAAAGACATCCGCATGTTCGTCATGGACGAAGACGCTCCCGTCAAGGCCTCCATGGTTGAGCGGGATCCGCGTCAGCTAGAGCTCCTCAATGACTTCCGAGATCGTGTCCTGAAGTCCCATGCGTGCAATCTGTTTGAGACAACAAACGATCTCGCTGTCAAGGTGGAGAAAACGCTGTCAAGCCTCAGATAGGGAAGGCCACGGAAGAGGGCTCAAAATTCAAGGAAGTCGGGGAATTCTAGGGCGGCTAGTGGAATAATTGGTTTCGAGAGCAAGGCAGTGTCGACGGGAAAACGGGGTTTGCACGTGGCTACAAAGGATGAAGTTACTTCATACATCAGAAAGAATTATCAGTCTCGTGAGCTAGATAATGGCGCGCTGGCATTGATATTCCAATTGGATGACAATCGCTCTCATCAGGTGATTGTCGATTGGAACAACGACGAAGGAACCTGGACGAATTTCATGGGGTTCGTTGCTGAGTGGTCCGTTGAGAACGCTGGGCGTGCAGTTGAGTTGAATGAGCAGGTCTTTGGAATTCAGCGTGCCTTCGATTGGGTGGCAGTCGTCCACCCTCAACTGACCGAAACGATTGATCAGGAGGAAATCGACTCGGCGCTGGTGGGGGTAGCCCTTGCTGCTGACGCTCTCGAGCTCAAGTTGACGGGCAAGGATGAGTGGTGAGTTCTTAAGCTGCCTAGTGGGAGCTGCTCATGGTTAAGATTGGCAGTGCCTCCGGAGACGATTCGTTGGGCGCCTCGCCCTCCAAAGCACGTTCACTTTCGGACCTAGAGGACACTCCTCAAGAGTCAACCGCGCCTTCGAGTACTGAGACGCTGGGCGAGATCCTCAGTGAAATGGATGCGCTTGTAGGTCTTAGCGAGGCCAAGCGACAGCTCCGAAAAATAATCGCGACGCATGAGGCTAATCGAGTTCGACTTGAGCACGGTCACAATCGAGTACCCGTTGCACTCCACCTTGTATTTGCCGGACCCCCCGGCACGGGCAAGACAACACTGGCACGGATTGTGGCTCGCCTGTATCGCGCTGTCGGCCTATTGCCTCGCGGACATCTTGTAGAAGCTGATCGGAGCAGCCTCGTAGCAGGCTTCGTGGGTCAGACGGCACTGAAGGTGCAAGAAGTCGTGAATGAGGCGGACGGTGGCCTTCTGTTTATCGACGAGGCCTATTCCCTGTCGTCAGACCAAGGATCCGGTTTCGGAGACGAAGCCATTTCAACTCTTGTTCGCGAAATGGAGAATCGGCGAGAAAGTATGGCAGTCGTGATTGCTGGTTATGACGACGCAATTGAAGCACTGCTTTCCAGTAACGAGGGATTGAAGTCACGATTCAAGCAGAGCATTTCTTTTGCGGACTACGGGAAAGAGGAGTTGCTTGCGATTTTCGAGCAACTGGCTGATAGTCATCGCATACGAGTTGACTCCGATGTGTCGTCTGCCGTTCTGCACCATCTTCGGGAAGTGAATACCTCAGGGTCAGCCGGCAACGCTCGATATGTGCGAAACCTATTTGAGGAAATGTTCGCGCATATGTCCCAGCGTGCTATTGAGGACGGAATTGTCGAAGAGCATGAAGTGACAGCATTCAGTGTGCTGGACATTCCCGAAATTAAGACAAAGCAGCACCATTTCGGCTTCACGCCTCGAGATATTTAACCGACTTTGCACCGGGTTGCATGCCGCGATACGAGCTAGCCACCTTATGGGCGAGGGAAATGAATCGGGGCATCAGCGTCTCGAGTCGAACTGTTGAGACAATGATTCGACTATGAAGCCCGTTGGGGGCCGGTCCTGGAAAGCGAATTTCTTGGAAAAAGGAATTTGCAGGGCGCTTTGTCGTATTCTCAAATCAGTATCGCGGTTTGCAACAGCACGGGGGAACAGCACGGGGGAGCACATGAGGTGTTTGGTCGTTTCAGAGTTCTACGGTCACGGCCTTTATGGTCCTCGCAATGGCGGGAAGCTCAACAGCCTTCAATGGCCCCTGGCAACTGCCCCCTTTAACCCGTGCGCCCAAGTCTGGGAACAAATCCAATTTGGTCACGAAGAACAGGAGCAATAGTGGTGTTCGGCAACAAGGAAAAGAAGGAGCAGCAAGAGCGCGAAAGCCGTGAAGCTGCCCTCCGGCAAGAGCAAGCCCAGCAGGAGGCTATCGCCGCCGCGGAAGCGGAACGCGAGCAAGCAGTGGCAAAATTCCTTGGGGAATTTCAAGCTACCGTCAATAGGTCAGTAGCAGACTTCGGGAAATCCATGCTTTACCGACAAATTTACGTGCCAGTGGATGCTCAAATGAATCAATTCGGGCCGGCATCGGGGCTAGACCTGGAGCAGTTGAACAGTCTTGGTACGCAGGGTTGGAAGATCGAATCAGCGATTCCGAGAACCTACGGTGGCTTTGAGTCGTACAAGATTTCGAAGACGACAGCCTACGGAGTCAGTGGCTGGGGCAAGGACGAGCATCAAGTGGGGCTTGGAGGTCATATCGTTGGTGTCTACCTGATTCTCTCCTACGAGATAACGCCAACGAATCTAGATGCATCGCGAGACGTGATCACGTTGGTCGCTGAAGAATCTCTGCCAGACGAGCTGAGAAAAGTTGTGACATGACTAGCGAGCCAATGCAGATGCGTTTCGTTGACGTCCCCAAATGCCGTAAAGGGGGAGCATGATCATCTCCAGGACGAGTCAGCATAGAGACCAACGATCATGGATATTCCGGATTGGTGCGGTGACAGCACTGTGCCTTCCCGCTCTTGTGGGCTGCACATCTAATGGGTTGTCGGATTCGGATGCGTCGGACGGGACAACGGACGATTTAGCCGCTGAGGAGTCACCTTCACCAGAGGACGCAGATGAGGGAATTCTGTATTACCTGGAGGCCACACCCGGCTGCTATTCGGTAACCCAGAACGCCGGACAGGATGCCCTGATTGAGGGAATCGGAAAGGAAGTGTTTCCGGAGGACTGCGCCGATCCTCATGCATTTGAGGTCTTCTGGTCGGGCGACGTGCCGGGTTTCGATGCCAAGAACAATTTGTCACAGGAGGATGCGGGCGACGTCTGTATTGCGGAATACCAGAGCATCTTCGCCGTCGATCCACCTTCCGAAATCATTCCGCAAGAGGACCAATTGTCGAGTCCGTATCTGTACTGGTTCTTCCCAGATGATGGACTGGAGGCGCAGACATACCCAGGACGATTGGTGTGCGGAGTGTTTCTCGGTGACGACGAGTACACACGAATGCTGAGCCACCGGGGAAGCATCGTTCCGTCGGGGATTTGATGCTTTCGCGCCTGCGCTCAACACGACTCATCTACATTGTCGTTACTACCTGCGCGTTCATCATCGTTGTCGCGTCTCTTTCCATTGTCAGTGGTGGCTCGTATTCCGCTCGCTCCGAAGTACCTGAAGCAGAGCTCGACTCCGTTGGATTGGAGATCCGCACAGTGCAGGTTGATCCCACGGAGGGCGCTCTTGATCTTCTCGCGACTCCTAGAGCACAAGGCGTCTTTGGCCAGGACTTGCCCAACGGTGCCTTCTTCACGTACCCCGTGACCTTCAATCTGGATGTGGGATCGGGGGAGTCGACGGTGTCGGTCCCCGGGTCTTCTGTCCGCGGTGCCATACCAGCGACCGTCTACTTGCAAGGGAGTGAATCCACCTACCCCTTTGACACCTATCAGGCACGACTGTTTACCTCGGCCAGTTCAAGTGCGCAAGAAGGGGCATCCTTCGTGCTATCGGATGCGGCGCAAGAAGTCGCTGGCTTCAGTATCAGCTCAGAACTTGTGAGCATCTTGAACGATGCCTCGGATGTTGACTCACTACGCAGTGACCAGCAGTCCGGATTCGGGATGCTTGAGTGGCGGATTGAGCGGAGCAATGCGACGAAACTCTTGGCCATTCTGCTTGGGCTCATCATGATCTCTGGTGCAGTGGTGAGCCTTGCAATCACTGCGGTAATTGTTCTTAGGCGGCGACCGCCCTCTATTGCGGTGATGGTATGGCTTGCGGTGTTCCTCTTCGCCCTCTTTCAGATTAGGGGTCAACTACCGGGCGGTCCACCAGCAGGAATTGGTTTTGATCGATTCGTATTCTTCCCAGTGGTCCTCATTCTTGTCCTTCTCATTGTTGTGAATCTGGTTGCCTGGAGCACCAGAGACGATTGGGATCTAGAGAATCCCGCCTCGCTCCAAAGCGAGCCTGGATCGTTATTGGGACGCAACCATGAATAGGCGATTTCGATTCGCGCTGTCTGTCGATCGCCTTGCGGCAGTCGGGTTGGGGGTTGCTGTTGGCATTCTATTGGCGTATCTAGCGCTGGCTTTAGTGATTCGTGGGTCTGAGACATCGGTAGGCGAAGACTTATCAGCTGTTATTGATTGTGGCGATGCGGATTGGGCTGCATCAGCAGGCATTTCGGTGGAGGCGGATACTGGATGTCCAAACGCCACTGAAGTCACAATCGCGGTCCGCGAAGTGGATCATCGCTATGGCCCGACTCTGACACTAAACAGCACGCTTTACCCGTCGGGTACTTTTGGTGGAAACGTGGCAGACGGAGCTTGGGCACTTCAGAGTCTCATTGTTTCTGATGATGCAGTCGGCTCGAATGAGTGGTTGGTTCGGTCAAATTCCCTAGTCGGTACTCATGAAGTTGAAATAGCAATGGGGGCGGCCCAAAGAATCAGTGCCTATCCCTTTGATGAGTACGTTGCTTCGTGGATAGGGGTTGTCGATGACGCTGTATCCGGAGAGAGAGTGCCCGTCGTTCAGACGGCATCTCAGTCAAATGCTCCCGGTTATGACGTCACCATTAAAAGGGGCCAGATTGAAGGATCCGTTGATGGCGCTGTTGTAGTCAATCCGTTCGGGCGATTCAGTTATGACATGCAGGTTGTGCGCGATCCTGCGGTGAAGTTCCAGATTCTACTACTTGTCACTGCAACAGTTATAGGTGCTGTTGCGGCAGTGCTCTTGTCTATCCTGGTTGTCAACCGTCGGCGTCCGCCGTCGATTGCAGCACTGAGTTGGCTTGCGACCTTCCTATTTGCCTTACTTGAAGTGCGCCGCAACTACCCCGGAAATCCACCGGTTGGAGTGACTCTGGATACAGCGATAACAGTACCTGTTGTCACTCTGCTCATGGGCCTGATCGTTGTCAATGCGGCTATCTGGTTAAGGCGAGACGACTGGGATCTTCGAAATCGACGCGAGATTGGATCTACATGAAGGTATTGATTGGGGCGTTGCTCAGCGCCTTCGCGCTATTCGGGTGTAGCAACAGTCAAAGTGACGAGCAAGGCTTAACTCGAGCACAGACGATCGTTCCGCCGAAGCAGCTTTCCGGTGATGATGTGGGTTCTGATCGGTACGAGGATTCTGAACCCGATTTCGCAGGAGTCGAGTCGACTCCGACTCCAACACCCGACGGACAGGTTGGGGCTACCGGGGATGCAGCGGGAAGCGATGCGGAAGGCCTGTTGGCTGACCAAGCAGATGCGAGCGATTGCCTGTACGTCGGTGATTTGGCTATCGAGTATTCGAAGTTGAGTGAGCAGCAAGACGGTACCGCATCCATTACCCAGATTCTTGATACCCGTGTTCTTGATGATTGGTCGCAAACTGCGAGCATCCCTCCCGAGGGGGAGAAGGAACCGGTAATTAGGTGCTGGGCCCGTGTGCGGTGGTCAATAGGGTCAGAAAGCGATGTTGACCTGTGGTTGCTCATAGACAGTAATGGTGATGCTCGAGTCCGCTGGGACAACATCCAAAATGTCGTCGAAGGAGTTCAGGAGATGTAAGTGGGTCGCTGATTGTCCTGAGAGATAGCGGGCGCTGTCACACCTTCCAACCACCATGCCCATAGCTCACGGGGCGACGAGCAACCGCCATCCTAAGAAGCTCCTTGTCTCTCAATGGAGTTGGCCTGAACGACGACGCCCTGGAGGCCTTTACCCCGCACGTCTGGGAACAGCTGGCTGCAATCCACAGGATGCGTAGGCGGCAAAGCGCGACGATAGGCGCTCGGTACTGAGATTCTCACTCTTTGCTAGGAGAAGAGCGCCACCCCGATGATCAAGCCGAGCACAATTCCAATAATCCCTAGAACCAGTCCTGTCGTGGCTACACCCTTGTTCGTTGCCTCACCGCGATTCGCTCGACCAATGCCGATGCTGCCAAAAATGATCGCCAGGACCGAAAACACGATAGGCAAAATGATGACGCCAAGGATGCCCATGATGAGCGATGCGGTGCCCATCCCGTTTCTAGGAGCAGCACCGGCTGTGTGAAAGGCCCTCTGCGCTCCGCCCAGACTGGGTCCTGGCAACATCCGTGTCTGCTCTGTCCAGGTCTGTCCGTCCCAGTAGCGTTCGGTCGGATTGCCTGCGGGATCTGGGTACCAACCCGGTGTTGCTGAACTCATGACTTCCTCGCCTTTCCGTTGAATCCTGCTTGTTTGGGCGCAGCTATTCTTATTGCCTTATCGCATCTCGCTCAGGAGTTCTTCAATCGTCCAAGAGCTATAGGGAACCAGTTCGGACATTGCTTCACCTAAGGACTGGGCCTGTGTCACAGCGTTTGCCACAAGGGGATCGCATTCATCGCCGAAGGCCGAGTCCGAAAGGCAGTCGACCACGAGATCCATGCTGACGGTCATTGCGCCCGTGGCAACGGCTGCTTCAGTCGTAATGTCCGATGGCACTCCGTCAATACCTTCGGTCAGAGGCGCCACGAGCGGATTCAAAGTGTCTGTTACTTCGCGAAATTCGGTCGCTGGGTTGCCATCTTCTTCCCCAAGCGACTGCAGCGGTTGTAAACCGTCGACAAAGGTTTGGAGTGCCTCGTCAGCGCTCAAGGTCCCGTCCGTTGGTGAAGAGGTTTCACCGCCCTGAGCGCATGCGCTGCCAAGTAGCGCCAAGGAGACAAATGAAGCCAACAACATGACCCGATTCATGAAAACCCCCGTTTTCGCTGATGTGAATCTCAGATACCCCGCACCCTAGACGTCTTGGACGATATTTGGAATAAGGAACGAAGCGTGTCCGGGGCTGCAAGCATCGACGCGACTGTCACACCCCCATGTCACTATGAACCTGGCTCACGAAGGTGATCTCAAGCCCCCTGGCTGATCACCTGCCAACCGCCCGCTCGCGCGTTCGGTGGCCCCAGGGGAAGAGCCGCCCGCACGGCCAACCGGCCAGTGCGGGAAGGAGCGAGCACTAGGGGATGACATGGGCAAGAAACTCTTTTTCTCCCTGCAGGGAGTCGATTTCAACGACGACGAAGCCATTGATGCCTTCGCCCGCCGGGTCTGGGAGCAGGCCGTAGTCGCCTTTGACGAAGAGCAGGACACCGCACAGGAAAGCGATAAGACTGACGTTGATCGGGGGATCGAAGATGGCGAATGAATCCAACCAGAGCGTCCATGGGGCCGGCTTCCGGCAACACGCACCACACGAGATGGGTGTCGATGTAGTGCTCGTGCACTCGGAGGAATACGCCAACTGGATCTTCGATGCCCACCACCCCACGCAAGGGCGCAGGTTCATGTTGGCCCGCGAGATGTTGCTCAAGGAGGCGAAGGAAGCAGGCCTGATAGTCAAGGAGCTGCCCGCTGACTTCCTGCCGGAGGGAGAACTCCTGCACCTGGTGCATACGCCGGACTACGTCGATCAGGTGCTGATCCAGGGCACCTGTAACGAATGGTCCGGATCACGCACCGATCTCGGGGCTCTTGCCCAACGGATGGCGGGTGGTTCCTTCGTTGCAGTCCAAGCGCTGTTGCAAGGCCGAGCCCTCACCGCAGTCAACTTCGCTGGCGCCAAGCATCATGCGATGGCAGATCACTCCAGCGGCTTTTGCGTCTTCAACGATCACGCGATGGTCGCCAAGTACCTACTGGAGAGCAATGAGGCCGTTACCCGCATCGCGATTGTCGATTTCGATGCCCACCATGGTGATGGCACCGAGGAGCTTCTCCGGGATGAACCCAGCGCCCTTACCTTCTCCATCCACGATTCGACGATCTTCCCCTGGACCGGACATACCGAATCACCTGATCAAGGCGTCTTCAACCGACCCTTAGCTGCCGAATCCGGGGATCAAGAACTCCTGGCCAGCATCGA
>Ga0209953_1000681_pt1 | contig 11761 bp, 10 predicted proteins | sample SalPonred_H2O_MG_FD_185713 | JGI IMG/M metagenome (GOLD analysis project Ga0209953, IMG submission 185713) | Salt pond water microbial communities from South San Francisco under conditions of wetland restoration - Salt Pond MetaG... | ecosystem: Environmental > Aquatic > Non-marine Saline and... | reverse complement strand
TTGCAGTTGACCAAGGTACAGGTACTGTTACATTCTCAGCTAGTCTTGCACTTTCGGATGTTGACGGTCTAGGGTTTAAACGTGGTGTTGTTATTACAGAATTCTCAACAGATTCTGCTATGACTGATAATGCAACTGACACTGTGCCAACTGAAAGTGCTGTGAGAGGATATGTAAACAGACGTCTAGGTTATGATGTAAACGGTGCTCCAGTTGCAAACAAATTAGGGCCAGGTGTACTTGCACCTAATGGTGCTGTGCCGATGACAGACGATTTAAATGCAGCTGGTAATACAATTACCAATCTAAAATCACCTATTACTGATTCTGATGCAGCAACTAAACGGTATGTAGATGGGTCTATTCAAACAAAGGATACACTACCTGGACTTTCAGATGTAGAAATTAACAATTATGCAGACAGTCAGCTTTTGGTATCAACTGGGTTTAAAAAGATATTTGTAGAACTTGTTGAAATTCTAAACGGTCCGTTTGAAGTGGGCCAGGTCTTCATTGGTAACACTTCCGGCGCAGAAGGACAAATCGAAGATCTATTCGAGACAACTGTTATTGACACACCAGTAGTTGCTATTGTATATACACCTTTATCAGGAAATATTGCCGAAGCTGAAACAATCAGAGTAACAGGCGGAGCAGAAGGTCCTGTATTGAGAGATCCAATTGACGAATGGGCTAATGGTTTTGCAAATTCAGCAAGCGATTTACTTGTAGATACTAATAGAGAAATTACAGTTGACAACGGTCAGGTTACAAGTCGATACACTACGCTTAATTTCCAATATAAACCAAACAGCATTGTTAACAGTGATATAAATGCCAGTGCAAATATAGCACAAAGTAAACTAAACCTCAACGCTGCAACTACAAGAACAGATAGCGTCGGCATTACACAAAATGATCTAGGAGTTGCGACATTTGACGACGATGTTTTCACTACAGATACTGGGTTTGTAAGTATCGAAGACGGCGGATTGTCACTGAGAAAAATTGAAAGAATCACAGATAACACGGTACTAGGAAACTGGAGCGGAGACAATCAAGACGGCGATATTGATGCTATCAGTTTTGAAACTGTGATTGACCAAGGCGGCGGCATTCTTGACGATGATTTTACAAATACGGTATTAAGCACAGAAGATCCAGGTGTAGCTCTAGTAAGAACCGGTGCTGGTGAATATGCAATATCTAACATTACAACCACAGGTGAAGTAAATTCTATAATAAAAACAGATGCTGATGGTAGCATACAGATAAACAGTCTAATACTAGGTGGTGATTCCAGCTTCGAAGTTCTTGCACTCGATACTACAGAATTAGTATTTAAAACTCCTGCACAAGGTGAAATACTAAGAGCAGTAGGTAATACCGGTACCAGTGGTAATGCAAGTCCGGATGTTAACATTCCTGGACACTTAAATATCGGTAGCACAGGCGTTACAGAAAGTACTTTACAAAATCAATCAAATTTTGGAGGTGAAAGTGTACTAGGTGTAGACTGGATATACAGTTCGTTTATAGAAGCACCAGGTGAAAAGGGAGCAGCTTCGACCGGAATAGCAATTGGTGCTAACACCGGCAAAACTACGCAAGGTCAAATTGGCATAGTAGTAGCTGATACAGGAACCAGTTCAAGTGTATCACCTTTTGTCTTTAGCAGCACAGGCGCTGTGCCTGATGTTACTGAAGCATATGACATAGGTAGTTCAACTGCAAAATATGCAACTATGTATGCTAATCTATTTAGTGGTACTGCACTTGAAGCATTTTATGCTGACCTTGCAGAAAATTACCTAGGTGATGCAGACTACAAACCAGGTACTGTGTTGATATTCGGTGGCGCCGAAGAAGTAACAACTACTTCGATACGCGACGATCACAGAGCTGCTGGTGTTGTTACTACCAATCCTGCTACACTGATGAACAGTCACTTAGAAGGCGAACATGTAGTGGGTCTTGCACTGCAAGGACGTGTGCCTTGTAAAATCATAGGAAAAGCAGAAAAAGGTGATATTGTTGTTACCAGTGCTGTTCCGGGTTATGGCATGGTGAATAACAATCCTAATCCGGGTACTGTGATAGGAAAAGCTCTTGAAAGCAAAACAACAACAGACAAGGGCACAATAGAAGTAGTTGTAGGTAAGCACTAAAGGATAAATTATGGCAAAAAAGATAATTGATATAGGATCATCGCCTAACAAAGGAGACGGTGATCCACTGAGAACAGCATTTGACAAAGTTAATGAAAATTTTACTGAATTATATGATGCAAATTTATCCGATCCGAGCAACATCAGCAGTGATATTTCACCTAGTACCGACGGCACATTTGATTTAGGATCAGAAGATAAACAGTGGGCAGATGTTTACGTCAGTAATTTTATATACCTTAACGGGCAACGCTTAGAAGCGTCAGCTAGTGGTGCAATTTTAGTCAACGGCAGTGCTGCACAGGAAGTAGTTGATATCAAAGGCTCAGTGTTTGCCGATGATAGCACACTGCTAATAGATAGCGTAGCAGGAAAACTTCGTGGTGATATTGAAAGTGATGTTGTCAATATTGATGCTACCACCGGCGATATTAATATTACTTCAATCATCGATGATGTCGTTATTACCGCAGCAGACAATATTCAGCTAACTGCAATAGATAATGTTAACATCTACGCACAGGATAACATTATAGTCGAAAGCAATGGACAAACTAGTATTCGAACTGACGTTGCTAATGCTAATCACAATTTTATCTTTGGTGTCAACGGTAGCATCGCATTCCCGGATGGTAGTGAACAAACAGGTGCAGCTATATCTGTAGCAGATTTAAAAACGCTAGTAGCAGTATCGACAGACTTTGCAGATTTTCAGACTAGGATCGCTGCACTTTAAGTAGATGCGATAAATATGTATAACAATAGGGCTTGGAAACATGGCGAATAGATATCCACTAATACTAGATACTACAGATGGCAATAAGATTAGGGAATTACCAGAAGGTGATAATCTTTATCTTAGAACAAACAGTATAGAAGAAGTACAAAATATAAATGCACTAGGTGTTATAAATGCTGCTGATATCACAATCGCTGGAGAAAGACTACAACCTAAAACTATACTGGATTTGTCAGATACTCCAAGCAGTTATGCCGGACAAGAAAATAAAATTTTAAAAGTAAATTCAGCCAGCGACGGAGTAGATTTTGTAGATATTGCTGACATAGGCGATATAACGGCAGGCACTATCAATCTTACTGGCGATATTATACCTACACAAATAGATTCGAGCGATCTAGGGTCATCTTCCGATCGATTTGATAATATATATTCAAACGACCTATACGGAAGCCTTAGAGGTTTTGACGGATCGTTGGTATTTGATGCAACTACAAGTAAAATTTTATACGCTGCTGTCATAGGTGCTCCTGACAGTGTTTCTGAGTTTACAAATGATGTAGGGTATGTTACAATATCCGAAGTTGATGATTATCTCAACAACAATCTCACAATATCAGATTTTAGAGGAAGTGTTTTTGCTGACGATTCTACTCTACTAGTCGACGGTGTTGCAGGCAGAATAAACCCTGCTGCAATATTCGGTGATTTCGGCGGCGAAGTAAGCGGCCCTAGTTTTAGAACTTCTACGCTAATTAATGAGACTGATTTACTTATTACTACAGATGGTGCTTTTTTAACACAGTCAATCGATATTCAGCCCGGCGGCACTACAAGCTTTGTAAACATAATTTCTCCAAATATACAGTTTTTAGGAGATATTGTAAATAGACTTCAACTCGAAGAAGGTGTTGATATTAAAAATGGTATCACAGGTGATTTAACAGGATCAGTATTTGGCGATGATAGCACTCTACTAGTAGATGCAGTAAATGGCGCTATACCTTATAGTGTACTAGACGGTGCACCAACAGCACTTTCAGACTTTACTAATAATTTAGACTATGCAGGTATAGTAGGTACAACTATACAACTTAACGGGTTACCAGTTGATACATTTATGACTGGCAACTTAGATGCACAAGGCAACGACGTAATAGATGCTAATCTTGTAAATGCTACGGGAAATTTAACTGGCGACGTAAAAGGTTCGGTGTTTGCAGACAATAGTTCGGTAATGGTTGATGCTGTTAATTTTGCTATGTTTTCAGATGCAATGACACTTACTCCGCTTAGTACTGAACCTGCAGAACTTATAACAGGTATGTTAGTAGCAGCAGATGGTGCAAACTGGGATCCAGCAACTAAATCAGGCACTGTGCCTTATCCGGTGTTTTACGACGGTGTAGCATGGAATGCATTATATTAATAGGAGAATCAAATGGCAGTAGAATTAATTAATGTAGGACAAGTTGCTAACGACGGTACAGGAGACGACCTTAGAGAAGCATTTGTTAAAATAAATCAAAACTTTGAAGAACTGGATCTAAGAGACGACGAACAAACCAGTGCTTCTAATCTCGGCGAAACAGGCGAAGGCGTCTTTGCTCAAAAAATCAACTATGATCTACAATTCAAAAAACTAGTTGCAGGTGATAACGTAAGTTTGTCTTCGACTGACAATACTATAGAAATCGGCGCTGATGTTGGAATTAAAAGTCTAACTGTTGATGCAGATTCAGAATCCGTCGTTCAAAATAATAATATTTCTTCCTTTGGAATTAAAGGCGGCATAGGAATTGAAACTTCAGTTGACGGCGATTCTATTGTAATAGATAATGTAAGCATAACAGATCTTTTATCTGATCCAAATCCTAGACTCGGCGCAACGCTTGATGCACAAGATAACGATATAATCAATGTCAATACACTGTCAGGGGTTAACGTACAGAGTTTAGTTTATGGTGTTGACATACGAAATATAGATAACAGTGTCACAACATTAGAAACACAGGTTAATGAACTAGTTATAGATTTTGATTTTGGAGAGTTTGAACAAACTGTTACAAGTATATTCGAATGGTTAGTTACTAGTGTAGATGTTGACTTTGGAACAGTTGCGACACCTGATCCGAGAACTGTTGACCTAGGTTTGATTTCATAAATCATTTACGATAAATATTAAAAAGGAATCGTAATATGGCAGAAGTTTCGCTGTGGAATATCCCAACAGGTATAGAATTAAGCACATTTATTGAACGCAAACAGATAGAACTGGATTTGCCCATAGCAAATGGATTATCTGATGTTGATATAGAAGTAATCAGTGGCGGTTTGCCCGGTGGAATTAGAATTCAAGGTACTAAATTAGTAGGCACTACTTTTGAAGTAGTGCGAGACACTGTTTTTACATTTGTATTGAGAGCACATTGGCAAGGGTATTTTGACGATAGAACGATAAAAATCATAGTAGTAGGTCCTGACGAGCCAGAGTGGAGAACTCCAAAAGGCTTGTTGCCTGTTGGCACAAACAACACTTATTTTGTTTTAGACAGTCAACTTGTAGATTTTCAACTTTTAGCTGTTGATCCAGATATAAGTGCCGGCGACGAACTGGACTTTTTTATAGCCGAAGGCGATGGTGTTCTTCCACCGGGACTAGAATTAACCAATGACGGCAAGATACAAGGTATTACAGAACCCCTGCTAAGTCTCGATAAAAGATTTCAAGGCGGCGGCTATGACACAATGCCCTACGGTGATTTTCCTATAGATTATGCAGTGTTAGATTCAAATGGTTATGACAGCTATCCGTTTGATTCTCAGAGCTATGGATTTGCAGAGCCTACTCAGAGTCTGAGAAAATTAAATCGCTACTACCCATTTGCTGTTACTGTTACAGATGGCGACAGTTTTGCAAGAAGAGAATTCAACGTCTATGTTGTTGGCGATGATTACCTAAGAGCAGATAACACTGTGATGCAGGTAGGCACAGGTGTATTCACTGCAGACGTAACTCATATTCGTACTCCTAAATGGCTAACTGCTCGTGATCTAGGTGTAAAACGTGCTGACAACTATACTACAATTTACCTAGATATTATAGATCCTCCTACACTGCTAGGAGCAGTTGTATATACATTAGAAGATGTAAATGACGACGGATCGCTTTCTGATTTGCCACAGGGATTAGACCTAGATAGTAGAACAGGTGAAATCGTAGGTAGGTTGCCATATCAGCCTGCAATAACAGAAGATTACAAATTTACAGTAAGAGCAACTCGGTTTACAGGCGATTTAGAAACTTTGGAAATTGTTGGAAACTTTTTTGAAGATACACTGCTAGGCAGAGACAGTTTCAAAGTATTTAAGTTAGACAGAACCGGTGACATAGACGGTGTAAACGATTTGAGAGAATTAGTAGGTAGAGATATTTTACTTAATAAAAGACTTTACAGTGTTATAAATGTCGACGACACAAATCCCGACTATGATGTTATTTTTGTAGATGATACCCTGGCTCCTAGTATTAGTTTGCTTTTGAGTAGAACTGGTCGTGTGAGCGATGATCACATTTTTGTATCTAGGCTAAGAGAAGAAGAAAAAGAAAAATATCAAGGACGTACTCTAAATTTTGGTAACGACGGATCTTATACTGTTACAGATATTGTTCCGTATATAGAATATGAAATAGAAAAATTAACAGCAGGGCCTATATTGCCTGTGGATGTACCACAATCTATACAGGTAGGCGATAGTTATTTTGTAGGAGAATTTGTAGAATACACCGAAGCTGCTGGCGGCGATGGAAAAATTTACAAATGCACAGAAGCACATACTGTGCAGCCTGTTGTAGACGGCGACGGACTTGCTGTTATAATCGATGGTGTTACACAGGTAGACCTAGAATCAGACAAATGGAATTTAGTTGCTAACAGTTTAGACGAGTTATCAACAGCGGATCAAATTGCCGCAACAAAACAAACACTTGAAGACACATTCGGAGGTGTTGCGTATATAGAAGTTATAGAAGACAGTCGTTGGAGAATTAGACTAAGAAGCACTGCATTGACACGTATATTTTCACAAATCAAAGAATTTTTTACTGATGCTGACGATTACAGAATACAGCTATTGCGAGACAATGAACATAGAATAGAACTGTCAAACAATCTACAATTACAGCTTAACCAAGGCAGAAACATTGGCATTGCGCTGTTTAAAAATGACAGTTTTAATAAATTTATTACTGTTGCAGATACAGACGATGAAGTAAACACTCCTAGTTCTGCAAAAACATTTGAGCTAAAAGTAATAGGTGAAATTGATTCAACTATAAAATGGCTTACTGATCCGTTCTTAGGAACTATCAATGCAAACTTTGTAAGCAATCTAAAAGTAGAAGCTGAAACTACTGTGCCTGATACCAATATGATTTACACTGTAGTTGACGGAAGATTGCCCTACGGTATGCGTTTAAACACCAGAGGAGAAATCATCGGTAGTGCAAATCAGTTTGCAACTGAAGATCAATTAGGTCTAACTAAGTTCGATAATAAAACTACAACATTTGACGGTTCTGCACCGGGTATAACTTCATTCGATAGAGAATTCAATTTTACTATTCAAGCAAGAGATAGATTTGGATACAGTGCTATCACAAGAACGTTTACTCTCAGAGTAGAAGATTTAGATAACACACAGTATACAGACATTGTTGCTCGACCGTTTCTTAAAACTGCACAGAGGGATTCTTATCAAGAACTTATTAGCAATTCAAATATATTTACACCTGATTTTATCTATAGACCCGATGACGAAAACTTTGGCATTCAAGACAAAATCGAAATGTTAGTATATGCAGGAATCGAAGCCAAACAGGTTCAACACTTTGTTGCAGCAACAGCAAAAAATCACAAAAGAAAACGCTATGCTCTAGGCGAACCTACCAAAGCTATTGCAAAAGAAACGCTGTCAGACGATGTAATCTACGAAGTAGTATACATTCCTGTATATGATCAATATGAATCAGAAAACGGAAAAACTAAAAAAAGTTTTACTATTGACACAAAAAAGAAAATCACAGCTGACAGTATTCAATATGCAGGAGTCGACGACGAGACAAAAACCGGTTTAGGATATACCAGTTTACCTGTGTATGGCAGAAACATAGTGAGATTTGTATTTACAAATGACAGTGACACACTGATAATCGAAACTAGAGACGGTGATGTTAATTTAGATGTAGACAACAATGATTTTGACTTAGATATTAGAGACAACGGAGATGTCACTATTGAGTTGACACTGAGTGACAGTGAACCATATCGATTAAGACCTGCAAATGCCAACACTGTTAAAGCAGATTCTAACGCAGTGAAAGTGTCTGACGCAAAAGATCAAAAACGATATATATCAAGTTTGGAACACATGCGAGATAATATCAAAGACATAGGCGAAAGTGAAAGAGCATATCTACCACTGTGGATGAGAACTGCACAACAGGGATTTCAACAATTAGATTATGTAAGTGCAATACCAATCTGTTACTGTAAACCAGGCACAGCAGACGAAATTATACTTAACCTAAAAAACAATGGATTTGATTTTAAACAGATCGACTTTGATATTGATCGTTACATAGTTCAAAGAACCGAAGATAAAAGCATTGAACAATACATTTTATTTGCTAACTATCAATTCAATGTATAAATATACTAAAGAGGATATAAAATGGCCAGCAATATAGAATTTCAAACAATAGATGCAGCATATCCAGTTGCAGGAGTCGACAACGACACACAGGGTTTTAGAGATAATTTTCAAATTATTCGAGATGGCTTGGGCACAGCAAGTACCGAAATAACTGTACTGCAAGAATCTACTGCTAAATTAGATGAAGATAACAATTTTAATGGTTCACAAATAGCAAGTGCACTTTTGATAGATACAAGACACGTTACTTCAATCAACGGTGCTCCACTGACCGCAGGAGTAGAAATTGATGTTTCAAGTGCATATTATCATCGATATGTAATAGGCAGCGATGCAACAATTACTGTTTCAGGGTGGCCAGATGACAGTTATGCAGAGATGATTCTTGAACTTGTAGGACAAGGATTAGAACAGGATGCAGAAGTAAGAACTGTAACTGTTAATACCGGTGCAACTGACTTCAAAAAACCTGAAGATTTTCCTGCAAATCTGCAGGTAGATGAAGCTACTACTGACAGTCACCTAATAAAGCTTTGGTCCTACAATGCAGGCGAAACTGTTTTTGCAGATTACATAGGTAAATTTTCATCATAATGTTTAATCCTCTTATTGATTTCACACAGTATACTGATCCGCAGATTGAAGAACAGATAATGAATCTTCAGAGAAAGTATTTTCAAACTCGCAACGTTGATTTAAAACAGCAGATTGCAGTGAGTTTAGAAAATTTCAAATCAGAACTACAAAACAGACAAGCTATTGCTCGACAAAAGCAGCGTGAGCAAATGGAAGAAAACGGCGATTCAGATCTTGACAGTTTAATTAACATCAGTTAAACTGTACGTATGCTAATGAAAACAGATGACCTAGGTATCCCACGATTCTCTAATCGAGACCTAATCGACATGATCTATTCAGGTCATGCAGATAAAATTCATGTGGTACTGTGTGATCCTTCAGACGATGTAGATCGATTCAACAGTGCTATGGAAGAACAGGGCTTTGACAAGCTACAAAAATATATTCCATTAGATGTAGACCAAAAGACTTTTGACGGTGTTTGCCAGTCAGAATGGTTCATGCCTGATGAATATAAAGTATCTAATCCTATACTAAAACATAATCTACTTGAGATGTGTAAAACACCAGAAGAAGAAGAAAGAGTTTTAGAAGAATATGCTGAATTTAAACAACGAGGTATGTTAGACTTGATAAAGTATATGATTTATCTCGTAGACTTTATGCGTGAGAACAATATAGTATGGGGTGTAGGACGTGGAAGCAGCGTCAGTTCCTACGTTCTATTTCTAATCGGTGTGCATAGAATAGATTCAATAAAATATAATTTAGACTGGCGTGAGTTTTTACGATAAATATACGTATATAATAGGAGATTAAAAATGTCAAAAGTACATAAAGGAAAAACACAACACAAAAGTATGCGTGGAAAGATAGTAGACATGGATCTACTGCGCAAGAAAAACGAACTAACACCTGCAGTCGGTAATGCCAGAGTAAACGCACGTGGAGATGAGCTAGGACCAGGCGGCAAAATTGTTCGCAAGCGTGAAGATATCATCCGCGAGTATTACGATAACACTCCCAGTGCTGTGAGAGACGACAGCGGCAGAGCAAGAAAAAAGACAGTTACTATTCAAGACGAAGCTGAAAAAGCAGCTCTAACAGCAGAAGAACAAAAGCTGTTCGAAGAAATTGAAGAAGAAGACGAATGGATCGAAGACGAAGACGGAAATTTTATTCAAAAAGGTGAAAAATGAGCTTAAACTTAAACACTATCAACGGAACTCTTAAACCAATTAAAAATCGTGTAATTGTGTCAGACATGTATTTTGGAGAACAACGTACCAACGGTGGACTTATTATCTCCAACGATGACGGAACTACTAGAGGTATCTACCCACGTTGGGCACGAGTTCACAGCAAAGGTCCTGAAAACACAGATGACTATGCGGTTGGTGACTGGGTGTTGATTGAACATGGTCGTTGGACTCGCAGCGTAAAGATCGACGAAGGCGACGGTGAAGTTGAACTGCGTATGGTAGAAGCTGAATCAATTCTCATGGCAAGTTCTGAAAAACCAGAAGGTGTACAAATTGGTGCAGAATACTCAAATGGCGACTCGGCTACAGTTGACCCTAGCCAATTCGTCAACGCAATCAATTAAAAATAAATTAGCAGCATTAGACACAGCGTATCACATCACTGAAGACAGTGATACTCGTCGGTCAATGCTGCTGGCTATCGACGAACTTAAAATTGAATTGAAAAACAGAGGTATAAAGTGGAAGAACTAGTAAACAAAATTGCACAGTGGCATCGTGATCGCAATCTAATTAACGGCAGCACTGATAAAGATCAGTACATGAAACTGATACAGGAAGCAGGCGAACTGTCAGACAATATCTGCAAAGGTCGTGATATTCGTGACGACATCGGTGACATGATGGTTGTGCTTATAAACATCGCAGAAAGAAATGAGATTTCTATCACAGAATGTCTTGATGCTGCATACAACGACATCAAAGATCGCAAAGGTCGTATGATAGACGGTGTTTTTGTAAAAGAAGCAGATTTATAATTTTTAGTTGACTCCTTGCTTGTGTTATGTTATTATAACTTCAAGCAAGGAGTTTTCTTATGAAATTACCAGTTCCGCAGACCAGCGGTATAGGAACAACAGGAGCAACAGGCATTGCTCTTATGATACTACACATTACAGGATATTTAACAGGATGGGCTTGGCCTTTGCTGTATATATTTCTCATCATTTCAGGCATCGGACAGGAAAATAGAAAAAAATGACAACACACGCAACCATCGACTTGGAAACACTAGATGTGATTCCCAGCGCGACCGTTCTCAGTTTAGGTGCTGTAAAGTTTGATCCTTTTTCAGACAGTGAACCTCACTCGGAACTGTATCTTAAAATCAGCATAGATGATCAAGATCTTTTGAATCGTACTACCAGTGATTCTACTATTGCGTGGTGGAGCAGACAAGATCCAAAGATCATGGAAGAAACATTTGATCAAACCAATGCTGTTACAGTTGAAGAAGCACTGCGTCAGTTGAACAAATGGGTAGTAGGAGTCGACGAACTTTGGGGCCAGGGATACGG
>Ga0209953_1000680_pt1 | contig 11771 bp, 8 predicted proteins | sample SalPonred_H2O_MG_FD_185713 | JGI IMG/M metagenome (GOLD analysis project Ga0209953, IMG submission 185713) | Salt pond water microbial communities from South San Francisco under conditions of wetland restoration - Salt Pond MetaG... | ecosystem: Environmental > Aquatic > Non-marine Saline and... | reverse complement strand
AACGGTCGGAGAGTGTGAAGTACAGCGGGATGACAGTGGCGGAGTCTTCGCCGGTCATGGCGCAGATATCGGTGATGTCCAGCAAGGTGAAGACGTCCAGGCTGCTAGCCGAGCGCCGCGCGAGTTCATCGGGGGCCCCGGCTTCAAGGAAACGCTTGGTGAGGCGTTCGTAGCGCGCAGCTTCATTACCTTGCAGCATCGTTGAAACACCACCGCTGTGCTGGGAGATGACAGGGGCGAAGTAGGCAACCTGCTCAGCGATGTCGATATCGCCGGTGCGCGTTTGCAGGAACCAGCGGGTGGCGCGATCTAGTAGCCGTCTTGTCTCAAGTTGCAGAGCGCTTTGCGCGCTCGTGGGAATTTGGTTGTCCAGGCCATTGACGCCTTCCCACATCGCGTCGATACCGAAGACCTCCATCGCAGTCAGCGCGGCGCGTACTACCTGCTCTGCAGTAGCACCGGTTTCCTCAATGGCACGGAAGACGAAGGTGATGCCGCCGACGTTCAGAAGTCGGTTGGTCACAACCGTATTGATGATTTGCGAGCGCAGCGGATGGGCAGAGATGCCCTGCGTGAATTGCTCACGCATCGCAGGCGGGAAGTAGTCGACCAAGGTGGCCTCGAACCATGGATCGGCTGCCAGGGTCGTCTCGTTGAGTTCGGCAAGAAGCGCGATCTTGGCGTAGGCGAGCAAGACGGCGAGTTCGGGTGAGGTGAGTGCTTCACCGGCAGCGCGGCGGGTGGCGAACTCTTCGTCGTCGGGCAAGAACTCCAAGGCGCGGTCGAGGAAACCATCTTGCTCGAGCTGGCGGATCATCCGCTGGTGGACGGAGACCAGGGAGGGTGCACCGCGGCGGGCGTTGCCGAGCACCACGTTTTGGTCATAGTTGTCCTGCAGTACCGCGTTCGCCACTTGGGCGGTCATCGACTGCAGCAGTTGTTCACGCTCGACGGCATCAAGGCGGCCCTCTCGGACGGCGAAATCGAGGGCGATCTTGATGTTGACCTCATGGTCAGAGGTGTCCACACCGGCGGAGTTGTCAATGGCATCGGTGTTGAGTTTCACTCCGTGGCGCGCGGCCTCGATGCGGCCGAGTTGAGTGAGCCCGAGGTTGCCACCCTCCCCCACGACCTTGACCTTGAGTTGGTGGCCGTTCACCCGGGTGGCGTCGTTGGCCTTATCGCCGGCGTCGGCATTGGTTTCGGTCTGCGATTTCACGTAGGTGCCAATGCCGCCGTTCCATAGCAAGTCCGCCGGGGCCTGCAAGATCGCGTGGATGAGTTCGGCAGGGGTGAGGGACGCGGTGGTTTCGGGGATTCCGAGGGCGTCTTTCATCTGCGGGGTGAGAGGGATGGACTTCAGCGCTCGGTTGAAAACGCCCCCGCCTTCGGAGATGAGGTCGGTGTCGTAGTCGGCCCACGAGGACCGCGGAAGGCCGAACAGGCGCATGCGTTCTGCGAACGAAGTCTTCGCATCTGGGTTCGGGTCGATGAACACATGGCGGTGATCGAACGCGGCGATCAGGCGAATGTGTTCACTCAGCAACATGCCGTTTCCGAAGACGTCACCACTCATGTCACCGATGCCGATCGTGGTGAAGTCCTGGGTTTGGGTGTCGATGTCGAGTTCGCGGAAGTGCCGCTTGACCGACTCCCACGCGCCCTTCGCAGTGATGCCCATGGCCTTGTGGTCATAGCCCACCGAGCCGCCGGAGGCGAACGCATCACCAAGCCAGAAGTCATGCTCGGCCGCGATCTCGTTGGCGAGGTCGGAGAAGGACGCGGTGCCCTTGTCGGCAGCGACGACGAGATACGGATCGTCACCGTCATGGCGGACAACATCGGGCGGCGCGATCACCTCGCCGTCTTTGAGGTTGTCGGTCACCTCGAGCATCGCGGAGATGAACTCGCGGTAGGACGCGCGGCCTTCCTTCGCCCAGCCTTCGCGGTCGGTGGTGGGATCGGGCAGCCGCTTGGCGAAGAAGCCACCCTTCGCACCGACCGGGACGATCACCGCGTTCTTGACCTCCTGGGCCTTCACTAGGCCGAGGATCTCGGTGCGGAAGTCCTCGCGGCGATCGCTCCAGCGCAAGCCACCACGAGCCACCGGACCGAAGCGCAGGTGCACGCCCTCCACGCGCGGTGAGTAGCACCAGATCTCGAACTTCGGCTTGGGCAGCGGCAGGTCAGGAATCGACGCGGGCTCGAGTTTGAACGCAACCGAACAACGTTCGTCGCCGGTGAGTGAGATGGCGTAGAAGTTGGTGCGCACCGTGGCGCGGATCAGAGTCAGGAACTGTCGAAGGATGCGATCGGCGTCCAGGCTCGGCACGGCATCCAGGGCCTGTTCGATGCGTTCGACGAGGCGGTCTTCTGTCTGCTGCCGGTTGCCGGGTGTTTCCGGGTTGAAGCGAGCTTCGAAGAGTTCGATGAGCAACCGGGAGATCTCCGAGTGGTCGAGGACCACCTGCTCGAGGTAGCCCTGACCAAAAGTGGAGCCGATCTGGCGCAGGTAGCGGGCATAAGCGCGGATGATCATGGCCTGACGCCAGTCCACTCCTGCGGTCACGACGAGCGCGTTGAAGGTGTCGATGCCGCAGCGACCGTCCCAGCATGCGCGGAAGGTCTCAGAAAACCGCGAAAACAACGAATCGAAATCGCGCACAGCGGTCTCAGGCAACGTGACGCCGAAGTCCAGGATGCGCGCGGGCGGCCGGTTGGTGCGGTCGATCTCGTAGGGGTGTTCGTCGATCACGTCCACCCCCAGCCGCTGCAAGATGGGAAGTACCTGCGTCAGCGGCATCGCCTGGCCAACTCTCATGACCGTGAAGCGCAACTCCCGAGAATCGCTCACGACGGGGGCGTATAGCCGCAGGTTCAACTCCGCGGGCTCCAATTGCTCGATTGCGAGGGTGTCATCGACGCCGGTGGCCGGTTCGAAGTCCTCTTTGTAGGACTCGGGGAAGGAGTCGTCGTAGACCTTCAGGAGTGCAACGGCCTGCGCCTCCCCCACTCGATCGATGAGCAGGCGCGCGTACTCATCGGTCCAGGAGCGGGTGGCGGCCGCGACGCGCTCTTGCAGGTCGATTTCGTCATACGCCGGGATGCCTTGCCCGGAAGGCACGCGCACCACAAAGTGCAGCCGCGCGAGGACGGACTCGGTAACGCGGGTGGTGAACTCCACCGAGGTTCCGCCAAAGGTCTCGCGCAGAATGGATTCGATCTTCAACCGCACCGCGGTGGTGTATCGATCGCGCGGTAGGTACACCAGGCAGGAGAGGAATCGGCCGTAGCCATCGGGGCGGACGTAGAGCCTCGTTTGGCGGCGCTCTTGCAGGTGCATGACCGACTCGGCGAACTGCGCCAGGAGGTCATCGTCGATTTGGAAGAGTTCATCGCGCGGGTAAGTCTCCAGAAATTGCAGAAGGTCCTTGGCGCTGTGCGAGCCGGGTACGTAGTCCAGTGCTCGCATGACGTAATTCAGTTTGTCGCGCAGGATCGGGATATCGGCAACCGAGTGGTTGTAGGCGGAAGCGGCGTAAAGCCCTAGGAAGCGCCGCTCCCCGACAACGTTGCCCTCTGAATCGAACCTTTTGATCCCGATGTAATCCATGTACGCGGCGCGATGCACGGTAGATCGGGAATTGGCTTTGCTCAAGACCAGCAGGTTCGGTTCACGGGCTTGGGATCGCACGGCGGTGGGCAGGATCGCGAAGGACAGCGAGACAGCATCATCGTCTTCCTCACCCTGCGCACTTTGCCGCAAGATGCCTAGACCACTCGCGGGAACGGGACGCAACGCGTCCTCCCCGTCGATAGTCACTAGGTCGTACTCGCGGTAGCCAAGGAACGTCAGGTTGTTGTTCGCGAGCCACTCCAGCAGTGCGTGGGCCTCGTGGATCTCGTGCGAGTCGATTCCCGTCGGCGGATGTTGGTCCAACTCGTGTGCGATGCGGTGGGCCTGATCGCGCATGAGGTGCCAGTCAGTCACGGCCTTGCGAACATCGGCCAACACACGCCGGGTGGAATTAATCAGCGGTTCAAGATCGTCGGAGATGAAATCGCGTTCCACTTCGATACGCATCCACGACTCAATGAGCGCAGCAGGTGGCGCTTGATCGACATCGACATCGAGTACTTCGATGAGCATGCCGTTCGAGTCACGTCGGACGGCAAGTTGCGGGTGGACGATGAGATGAACGTTGCGTCCGGCATGAACCAGATTCGACGTAACCGAATCTACGAGGAAGGACATATCGTCCGTGACGATTTCGATGACCGAATAACCGACACCGGAGACATCAGGTGTCCATCCACGGACCAGCGCTTCGCCAGGTTGCCGGTGGCTTGCCCACTTACGCATCGACTCGAGTTCGTTCACCATTTGCGGGACCTCGTGCCCGGCGAACTCCTCATCCGATAGGTACCGGTAGAAGCGGGACGCAAATCCGCGTTGACTCTCGTCTGGAAGTTGCCCGAGGGCCTCGCGCCACAGCTGGCCCGCGATGTCGGCCACGACTATCGCCCCTGCCTATCGGTCTCGCACCGATCGAATCGTTGTTCGTCCACCTTTGTCACCTACGGTAGACCCGTTCGGCTCGGGTTCGTCCACTTCGGGAAAGAAGGTCACCGATGGCCAAGGAATTCACTTACCGTCAATCATTCGAAGCTGACCCGGTCTCGGTCTTCACCATGATGAGGGACCCGGAATATGTTCAAGTCAAATGTGCGGCTACCGGTTCGCTCGAAACGACAGCGGAAGTCAGCGAGGCCGGCGATGGATCGGTGACCATCGTCTCGACCAGGGTGCTGCCAGCCGAAGTGCCCGATGTGGCACGCAAGTTCGTCGGAGACACCATCTCCGCGACCGAAACCCAGGTGTGGTCACCTGCTGCGGCCGACGGTTCTCGCACGGCTTCGGTCAAAGTGGACTTCAGCGGTCCGCTCGGCTTTACCGGCGCTTTGACTTTACGCCCCGCCGCGCTTGGCACCGAAGTGGTGACCGAAGGAAAGTTCAAGGCGTCTGTGCCATTCGTCGGCGGGACCATCGAATCTGAAGCGGCAAAACAGACCGAGCGCTATTTGGGTGCGGAGGAGCGGGTGGCGGCGGAGTGGCAGCGCGACTGCGACTAGCAGGAGCCAACGGGCCCGCGACTGCGACTAGCAGGAGCCAACGGGCCCGCCCCTAGCCGGCGAGCTGCTCGCTGAGTTCGCGTTCCCAGGCTTGGGAGCTGGTGCGTAGCGAGGTTTCTAGCACCCGTTGGCGCCGGGAGGCGTCCATCAGGTTGGAACCAATGGCCTGCAGGTCTTCGGGTCCGGGACCGAGCGCGTAGACAGCGGTGCCGGTGGCGCGGACGATAGCCATTTCCTCGCGACAGGTCTTTGTCACTTGGCGGCGCCACTGTCTTTCCAGCCGGGCCGAAAGCGACGTGGGTTCGTCGAGTTCGAATGAGACCATCGGGGCGATGACATAAATTTCGTCGAGACCGGCATGCGCCACCACATCCACCGAGGTGGCCGATACCGCTCCCCCATCGACGTACATTCGCCCGTCAATTTCGACAGGTTGGAACCAACCCGGGATGGCGCAGGAAGCCATGACGGCACTCGACAGCGGGGCAACGGGTGCCCCAGGTCGACCAAAGACCACACGGTGGCCGTCGGTGTAGTCCATGGCAACGACCCACAGGTTCCGGTGCGCAGACCATTCCCCGAATGGCGTGACCGCATCGATCAAATGGCCAACGCGCTCCAGTGAGCGTCCACCCTCGGGCAAGAAGGCCGAGAGCAGCGCGGTGGCCGGCAGACCGCGGATGTTGCGAAGACCCGAGCGGATGAGTGCGGGGGAACCTGGACCGCGCAAGCGCGGCACACCCGGGCGCTGACCGCCGGTCGCCCGCTCAGGATCCCATTCGTACCCAGCGAGCGGTCCGGTGAAGACCTGCTCGTCTTGATAGTGGCTGATGAGTTCATCGGTAGTGACCCCGCAGGCCACCAACGCGCCCAAGACCGAACCGGCACTCGTGCCGACGATCACATCCACGTCTTTCGGATCCAGACCGGTCGCCTCGCTCCAGGCCGATAGCGCACCGACGGCCCAGGTCCCGCCGAGCACACCGCCGCCACCGAAAACCAGGCCCCGGCGTGTGGGTCTATTCGCTGGACTCACCCGGCCTCCGCCCGGCCCGGAATGATGCGCAAGCCGGATTCCTTTGACGCAGCGACCCTGAGCTCCGTCAAGGATTCAGCTAGGCCCTCCACCATCACGTTCACGTCGGCAAGGGCATCGTGATCGGCGGTCAGTCCGACGAAGACGTTGCCGCGGTAGGACATCAACCCGATGCTCAATGCTTGACCTTGCACCAGTGATGAGAACGGATATGCGGCGATGAGTTCGCAGCCAGCCGCGTACAGCGGGCGTTGCGGGCCGGGCACATTGATGATGGAGACGTTATAGGCGCGGCGGGACAGGGTGGAACCCACCCGCGAGCCGAGCGCGTGCAGGGTTGAGGGACCGAAGCCGGCCATGCCGGAGAGGGCTTCGGCGCCCACGAAACGCTCGGTGGAGCGCAGATCGCGCATATGGAATGCGATCTGGTGCAACCGCACGATCGGATCGGCTTCGCCGACCGGGAGGTCGATGAGGAACGCGCCGACTTCCCCAGATGACTGTCCTTCGTGTCGGGATGCTTGGGGGCCTTGGATGCTTACCGGCACCAACGCCCGCAAAGTGGCGGAAGATTCAAGTACCCGGCCGCGATTCATCAACCAATCGCGTAGGGCACCGGTGACGACCGTCAGAACAACGTCGTTGACGGTTCCCACACTTGAACCGCGCACCTCACGAAGATCTTGGAGGGAAAGTTGCGTCGTTGCGAAACGTCGTTGCGCACCGATTCGGGTGTTCAGCGGACTGTCGATTGGTGCGCGCACCAATGATGCGAGTGAGCGCACCACACCTACGCCGGTATCACGCAACCACTCGGTAACCGACTCCACTGTGGATCCAAGGTCACGTGCAGCACCGGTTGCTACATCCCATGCAACGGTCGGACGGGTGAAGGCGCTGGTGAGGGCGGAGGAGACCAGTTCGACATCGCTGGGTTCGGGCCGCGGGTTCCAGGCATCGGGAGTGTCCTCGGGAACTTCCGGGCTTCGGTCAAGCATCACCTGCGCAATGTCGATCGCGCCGCTACCACCGACGAGCACCTGGTGGCTCTTGGTCACCACAGCGAAGCACCCATCCTCCAGACCTTCGATCAGGTACATCTCCCACAACGCTCGGTCCCGGTCTAGCGGGCGAGCCATGAGCCTGCCGACCAGTTCTTGGAGTTGGGCGCGCGAGCCCGGCTGCGGGAGCGCAGAGCGGCGCACGTGGTAGGCCACATCAAAGTTCGGGTCATCCACCCACACCGGCCTCGACAAACCAGCGGGAACCTCGCGCAACCGCTGCCGGTAGCGCGGAACGTGAGCGATGCGATTGCGAATCAGCCGGACTAGGCGCTCGTGGTCAAAACCACCCTCGGGCGGACGGAAGATCGCAACCCCACCGACATTCCGGGGGGTTTGGGCGTCTTCGGCGAACCACAGCGCCGCGTCGACGGCGTCTAGACGATCCACATCGCCTCCCTCCCGAGTGCCTTCTAGTCTGACACGCCGGGGCGCCGCAAACCGCCATAACCGAACACGCGTACTCTGAGGACTATGTACTTCCCCAAGTCGATTGCTGCTGCCCTCACCACGGGTCTGGCACTTGCCATGCTCGGCGCTCCGGTGGCGTCGGCCTACGGCGATGTTCCCGCCCAGCGGGTCAGTCAGGCGGAGACCAGCGTCCCTTCGGCGAAGCTCGCTGTTCCCGTTCCACCGAAGAAGGTCAAGAAGCCCCGGCCCGCGTCGCGTTCGTCCAAGGCCAAGAACGTGCCGGAGATGCCGATGGACGGTGGCAGCGGCCGACGCATCATCTACGACAAGTCCTTGATGACCGTGTGGGCGATGAACAAGGACAACGAGGTGGTCTACCGCTTTCCGATCGTTGGTCGTTGGGATCGCCCGGTGGCCGGGGAATATGAGATCTACTCCAAGTCCGAGCGCAGCGGAAACCCGAACTCGAGGGTGACTTTCGATCACATGACCCGCTTCGCCTACGGCAATGACGGAAAGACACCGATCGGCTTTCACAGCATTCCGCTTTACTACGACGGCTCGATGATGCACGGGATCGACCAACTTGGTTTGCCGATCGCCACAGGTGGTTGCGTGCGGATGCACGAAGACGACGCGCAAGCGCTGTACGAGTGGTCCAAGCTCGGCGATCGCGTTGTGGTGCTCGCTTCCCCGTGATCTGATCTTGATCCACCTTTGATCGAATCGTGAATCAAGCCGCTAATTGCCTGGCCAACTTCGCGAGGGACCGCCGGACCCGCATCGTGGCCGGAACCTCGCTGAGTAATGCGCCCTTTCGCACACAATCCTCGATGGAGCGGTCTTCGCGAAGTTGGTAGACCGGTAACGGGCTGCCTGCCTCCAGCAGTGCCTGACCCACCGTTTTGGCTACTGACTTGGCTGCGAAACTGGCAGGGAACTTGTCGGACTTGTGGACGCGGTTGACCACCACATGGATCTCCGCCGAACCTGTGAGTTTGCCGATCGAGGGAAGTTGATCGATCAGGCGCAGCGTGCCGATCGGTTCACCGCGCGCCACCACGATGGCGGCGTCGCAGTTGCGCAGCGCGCTGACGGTCGCGGCATCTCGTTCATGACCGATGGAGAAATTGTCATCGGCAGAAGGAGTGTCCAGCAGGGATCCGGCATCAATCACCACGCGATCGAAGTGTTCGGCGCAGGTATCCCAGATTCGCTCGAGGGCTGCCGGCCGCGCACTGCCCCAACGATCCGGCGAACCGATGCCGGTAAGCACCCACAGGCGTTCGGACAGTTTTCGGCACGCCGATCCCAGCGAACGTGCATCGAGTGCACCCTGGTCGGCATACCGGGATGCGAGCAGCAGACCACTGATGTCCTCAGTCATGCCGACGGTCGCGGCTAGTGACGGAGCAACGGTGTCCGCATCAACCAAGCACACCCGCTCCCCCGCTTGCGCCCACGCTTCTGCCAATCCGAGCGCAACAGTGGTGCGGCCAGGAGCCCCGGCGGGACCGGTGACCACCATCCGGCGACCCTTCACTTCGCGCCTATCGGATCGCTGACGGGTCTCATTCGGGTCACCCAAAGACTGGTTACCCGAATGCTCGGGACTCGCAGTAGAACGAGTACGGCGTTCGACTTCACCTCGCAATTCGGAGAGAAGTTCGCTACGGGCATCTGAATTGCGCATGTCGATGGCCCGGGAAATACCAAACGCGCGGACTCGATCGCCGCCGGTGTCGTCGTCGAATAGACCGATAGTGCGGCCCGCACTGCCGCGCTCGATTGTCGCGATGATGTCCGCACCCAATCGAGGAACCGCGGCATCGATAACGATTGCGGCCTGCGATTCGATCGCCGCAGCGGCCAACAGATCTGCGGCTTCTAGGCAGCGCCGCACAACCGTGCAGCCTGCTGCAGAAACTTCGGCAATTAGTTCGGCTTCATCGCCTCGACTCGGCGTGCACCAGATCACCCGGGTCATGACGCTGCTTGCACCGAGACATCGTCGGTGTTCGCCACGAGTTGACTGTCGGTCGGCACCCGCACTAAGTCAACGGCACCGATGCGACCGGCACGCACCACGCTGGCTACCTGATCGGGCTCAACGGTGAGCACGACGGCCATCTCCCCGCCCACGCCGAGCGAATCGGCGGCCACTTGCTGCACGCTGATGTCGGACAAGACCAGTACCGGTTCGATCGGTGCATCACTGACTCCGATCACCGAATCCGCCTTGGGAGTGGACCACACGTCCACCACATCACCTGCAGCCAATCCGACCGGTGCGTGCACCGGATCCACCCCGACGGTCACGGTTCGCGTGGGTCCTTGCGCTTCGCTGCCGAGCGCAGAGCGCGGCAGCAGGTCACCTGCAGCAACAGGCACCCGAAGTACACCGCTCGGCTGTTCGGTGACCGGCACATAGTCGGCCGCAGCACTACCGAGGGAGACGGTGACCGGACGCAAAGACCACTCCTGCGAGCCCACGGACAGTTCCCGTTCGGCCTGCCAGACGGCGATGGAGTCTGAGCCTTGAGACAGTAATCGAGCTCCGATGAACATCGAGGCGATCAGCAAGCCGACTCCGAGCCAAAGCCGCACATCACCCCAGCGCGGGGACCGAAACCGCACCGCACTCGGTGCCGTGGCAGTGGGAACTGCAGCGGGCGACTTGCCGCGACTTCGCACCTTGTCCATAACCGAACGAACCATCGATGCCTTCCCTTCGCTGTGCGGATGCTGGTGAGGTTTCCAAGACCATCGCTATGACAGCGTGAACGAAGTCGAGTCATTTCGCGAATGACTATCCACAGGGGTCGGATGAAGCAGATGGTTATCCACATTCGGAGGGCATTTCTTGATTTCCGGGAACCATTTGGCACGATGCGCACGTGGCTTCACGCTTTCTGACGCTCGCCGACGTTGCCGAGACGCTGAATATCTCGGCTTCTCAGACGTACGCGCTGGTGCGATCAGGGGAGCTGCCCGCCATCAAGGTGGGCGGCCGAGGTCAGTGGCGGGTGGAGGTCTCAGCGCTCGAGGACTACATCGAACGAATGTATGACCAAACGCGATCGTTCATCGCCAACAACCCGGTCGATGAGGAAGCAACCTCGCTAGACGGCTAATCACCTGATGGTAGACGCACGGAGCAGACCGCAGACCAAGAGCAGGTGACTTCATCCCGCTCAGTGCGAATCGAAAGGTGATCACGCCCAACCCAGCTCAGTGACCCGTTGATAGTGCGCACCGGCGTGCCGAGCGACACGTGAAGTCCGCGACCGAAATATTCACGCAGCACCGAACGCCACGTGGTGCGAACAGGCTTGGTGGCGTCGTCGTGCATTACGTGCGGCAGGGAAGAGATGGATGCAATGGCGTGCGCGGGTAGCAGAACTGGCCCCTGGACATCGCGCAGCAGCAGATGATCGCTTGTGGCGTGTTCTACTTCACCGGCCACCGTCCAGGAATCGACTAACGCGATCTCGACTGATGCGCTAGGGCTCAGTGCGCTGATTCGATCGGTGAGCGTGACCGCGGCCATCTCTGCGACAGCCAGATCCCGCGCTTCCTGGTGCACATCGGCATCTTGCTCGGCCTGCAGCACCGCAGCGGCTTCGGCCCATGGCGCGGGTAGGGCTTCGGACTCGGGCCTAGGGCCTGCCGGTGGTCGCGGCGCCTCCTCGTGGTGGTTCATGGACACGGCATTCCCGCCAGGACCTGCTCTCACACCTTGTCGGGCTCGCTCAGGTTGTGGTCTACCTCACATGTGCAGGGATGTTTGGCGAAGCGGGCTCTCGGGAAGAACGAGGTTGTCCGACGGTCGAGTGCACGACCTCCCAGCCCGGACCTTGACACGGCAGCGTTGCCTGGGGTGATAATGCCGCAGCAAACAACAGCAAACTGCATCAAATGCCGGTAAACCCATCTATCGACACGATAGAGGGTGCGGAAGGGAAAGGGGTCGCGATCATGACAACCGCATTCGAGCCTGTTCAAGGACCAGTCGAATCAGCCGAAACCTGTGAGGAGCCCGGTCGCCCGCAACTGCGGGTGATCAACGGGGCGCGCACCGCCGAGGGTCCGCGCCAGATGGCACTACCCCTGCAATGGCAGGTGGATGG
>Ga0209953_1000678_pt1 | contig 11774 bp, 10 predicted proteins | sample SalPonred_H2O_MG_FD_185713 | JGI IMG/M metagenome (GOLD analysis project Ga0209953, IMG submission 185713) | Salt pond water microbial communities from South San Francisco under conditions of wetland restoration - Salt Pond MetaG... | ecosystem: Environmental > Aquatic > Non-marine Saline and... | reverse complement strand
TCGACGGGCTTGTGCGGTTTACGGGTTACTCGCCCACGCCTGAGCTGTTTACCCAGCTCACGTTTCAGCTCACCTCGAGCGTGCACGTAGATCGCTTGATAGATCGTCTCGGTGCTCACGCGCATCGTGGCGTCATGGGGAAAGTCCTTCTTCAGCCGGTGACTGATCTGCTCCGGTGACCACTTCTTCTTCAGCTTCGCTTGAACGTACGCCCGAAGATCATCATTGACCAATAGTTTCGCCTCTCTGGGGCGGGCGCGACGGTGAACCGAAAGCCGGTGAGCAGTGTGAGGCAGGTAGCCACGATGAGACACCGTGTTACGGCGCAGTTCCCGGCTGATTGATGATGGAGACCGGCCCAACTCAGCCGCGACCTGCCTGATCGATAGCCCCGCCCTTCGCAAGTCGTGCAGCCGTTCGCGTTCGGCAATACTCAAAAAGCGGGGATGAATGATCCGCTCAACACGGTTCAAGTCAACACTGCCGCCTATCGCACGTGATCGTCGCTGAGGTTCCATGCCCGTGATCTTGGCCTGTGGGTAGCGAACTACTCGACCATCTGGATAGATCCGCCCCCGATGGATGATCGTGATTCCCTTATCCCAGTCCGTCGCCGACCGGGCATCAGCGCCCACCTGCTTCCTGGCCTGGGCGCGCGTGAGCCCTGCCGCCCGCAGCCGCAAGAACTCCTCCCGCCGCGGGTTCACCTTCCGGGCCTCACTGGTGAAGATGCCCGCCTTATGCGCCCACGCGTAACACGTCACCCGCGGGAAGCCCAGCGACTTAGCCACCGCCGAGACATTCGGGTCCACCGCCAACCGTCGAAAGAACTCATCCTTTTCAGCCTGCGTATAGGTGCGCGGGGTTGCCCGCTGCATCGACAAACCCGCCTCACGAAGCCACCGATAGGCAACACTTTGGTTCACGCCCGCAGCTTTCGCAGCCGCACGAACCGTGCCGCCACGATCCACCAGTTTGAAGAACAAGTCCTTTTGATCCTTGCCATACCTCGCACCAGCCACCATCAACACCTCCAGTCAGTGTTGCAACGACTGCTGGAATCCAAGCCCTGGAAGGGAAACTTTACGTTTGCGCGATCAAGGATGTGTTCTCCAATCGGATCGTGGGGTATTCGATCGATTCGCGGATGAAGTCCCGCATCGCCGTCAACGCCCTGAACAACGCGGTTGCGCGGCGTGGTGACGTGGCTGGATGCATCGTGCATACCGATCGCGGATCGCAATTTCGCAGCCGCAAGCACCTGCACGCGTTGAACCGCTACGGGATGGTCGGATCGATGGACCGCGTGGGGGCTGCCGGCGATAACGCCGCCATGGAGTCCTTCTTCGCCCTGCTGCAAAACAACGTCCTGGATCGGAAAGTCTGGGCCACCCGCGAGGAACTACGCATCGCGATCACCTACTGGATCGAACGCACCTACCACCGCCGACGCAGGCAAGACCGCCTCGGGCGATTGACCCCCATCCAATTCGAGACCAAGATGACCACACCAGCCACTCAGGCTGCCTAACCGAACATGTCACCTGATCGTGCAGCAGTCCCTCCCGACTTCACAATGGAGCTCCCTGAGCGGTAGTGGGTTGCAGGTTGGCGCCGCAACCGTCACCGCTCAGAGCCCTCACACACGACAACGACACGCATTCATCGCGCCCGGTGGGGACTAACCGATGGCCACCAGCGGGTACTCCTACATGGCCACCAGTGGGGACTTTCCCATGGCCATGGACATCATTGACCTAGTGGCCTGCCAGCAATGGTGATGACTGACGTGCGACATGAGTACCAGCGAAGTCGTGCTAGCCTTTCTGGGGTGGCAGGTACTTTCCTACATATTGGTCTTCACAAGACTGGGACCAAATTCCTGCAACATAAGGTTTTCTCCAAACTATCAAGCGGAAATCTGGTCTATAACCCACAAGTTCTGGACCAGCGTCTGCTTGACTACATCCGAGCCGACGCCATCGATCGTCCGGCGGCTCTTGCGCGACTCCAGTCAGCTCACCGAGAACTTTTGGAAGGTAACCCTTGCACGAAAATTTTGCTTTCCCGGGAAGCGATGTCTGGAAACCTGTTCTCAGCTTACCGCGATTGGGACGAGCATACGGAGGCAATCAACGCAGCCTTCCCGGACTCGGAGGTTCTCGTGGTGTTGAGATTCCAATCGGATTGGCTCGAATCCTGCTACCGCGAATCCGTACACGAGCATCATTATCAGTCCATCAAGCAGTTCCTCTCGTTTGATGAGTCTCGGGGCGTTTTTACCGCGCCGGCAAACGATGTGAACGACCACGGGATGGCCCATTTGGATGCTCTGCGGCTGGACTATTCGCAGATGCTTCGCAGGCTCTTCGAATTGTTTGGACGAGAAAGAGTCCACGTGTTCTTTTTCGAGGAGCTGAAAATGGATCCGAACCGCTTTGTAAGCAGCATCCTCTCAGCAATGGGGGTTGAGGAGCAAGTTGCCTCTACTCGCTCGTCCAACCAGCCGAACCGTGGCTACTCCGCCCTATCCATCGAATTATCTCTCCTCAGGGCAGCACTTCTTCAGGATCATGGGCTCGAGTACCAAGTTCATCGACCAATCTTTTTTTTCGGCCCGAACGCGATACCAATGGGACGAGAAGACTTGAGCCTGCTTGACAAGTCGAAATACTGGGGTCCCGACTTACTACGTGATAACGAGGAGGTTCGTTCGCCGAACTACCCAAACCTGTCGGGTAACGAGTTAGTGAGTCTCAAGTCTTCTTGGCGCTACTTGTGCAAAAACCAGCTTGACGGAAACTACTACGCCGATTGGGATATTTTGGAAGATCTTCGCCCACTGCTTGATCGCCACTATAGGGCCGTTAACACGAATCTCCAAGAAGCTCTTCCACTCGCGTCTGTACCGACCAATTACCTCTCAGAAACATAGACCACTGCTTTTCCTGTTGCGCCTATAACTCAAAAAGTTCGTAGTTCAATGTTGAACACACTCGCAGGTTTTCTGGCAAGAGATAACTGGGGCTTTGTGGTCCAAGCCTTCGCTTGTCCACCAGAATGTGCGTAACGCTGTGCTTCTCCCGTAGATGCTCCCAGTCGACTCGCAAGTATGGGTATGCAGAAATATACTCATCGTAAAGACTGGTACTTGCTGTAGCTGGCTGCCACCAAAAGACTCGCACATTCGATCGCGCCGCTATGTCTGGGCCAACCCTCATATCAATACAGAACACGACACTCGAGTCTTGTAGAGATCCGTGTGCCAAGACGTCATCGAGTTCAGGAACATGCGCTCGGCTTGCCTGTCGCCTCGTAATAGCCTCAAAAGCCATAGAAACAATCCAAAGTGAGATCCACACGACAATCAAGTAGCCATTCGCCGTGATGCCCTGCGAAATCACAAGTCCGCTGACTGCCCACAGCGCAAATTCCAAATATCTCCCGCTCTCGCCCAGGAAATTGAACCGCTTTGTTGCTGTGATGAAGCTCAGCAAGAAAGCGGCAATGAGCACCGGCAGGTACTGTCTGGCCATCGCCGACGGAAAAAAAAGAGCTATGGCTACAGCAAACACGTGCTCCGGTGTCTGAAGCCAGCTCCTGACCGGTTCCTGTGTGAGAATGTGCCTGAGATTGTCTTTGGACCACGTTCCATGGGGACCACTAAATCGAACCCATTGACTGAGTGAATGCCTGAGGAATTCACTATTAGCTATCCGACTCTTGTACACGCCCCACCGTCGCACCATTTCGACGAATGAGTAGATCGTGCGTCGAGGAGCCACTAGTAACGCTAGGGACGCGCCAGCAGTTAGAACGAGAAGTGGGTAAGGCGATAGTTGAATCGCAGAGACAACCGGCAACCCACCCACCAATACTTGCCGTGCAAAAATAGATGAGCAAATTGCTATGGACACCGCTACCACTGCGATCAGGGTGGTTGGAGACAGAAACGTTTCGCTGACGCTGACAAGTAGAAAGACGACACCGGTCAAAGTCATGCCAAGTAGACGTTCGGAAAGGAACCAGTGACTGGCGAACCTATCAGTGCTTCGTATTACTCCCGGAGCCGTGAAAGTAATGGCCAACACCAGCCAGACAGGTGTTCCGAAGGAGGGTGTAAAGACGAGAATAGGATAGATGGCAAAGAGGCCAAATAAGGAGAGAATCCAGAGGATGAAGTTGGGTAGCCAAGGCCATCGCATCAACGTCGCGTCCGAGAACAGGCCGGCGAAACGATGGAATCCAACCGGGTACGCCGGTAGTTTCTCCCCAATAAGGAACTGCGGAATGACCGCGTTGGACCAACGACGTCCCAGATAGCGGATAATCACAAGATGGACCGACTGATCCCCAAAAATCATCCCGGGTCGTAAGTCGGGATTCCTGAGGATCAAGACGAGCCGCATTATGACGAGGGCGACAACGACGCCGAGGCTATCCAATGCTGTCCCGCCACGATGACAACGATGGGTCTTCGTTAGAGGCTTGGGTCGTAGATGACTCGGTTTGGGCACACGATCGCTCTGGATGCATGATCAGAAGATTTCTCGAATGTGTTGAGACGACGCAGCACAGCACCGACCTCGTTTAGGAGTCACTCCGTAAGGGCGCCGCATCAAGATCCCAACGTGCTGCCAAGTTGCCGAGTTCGGAATTTAGTGAGTTCTTCACCACACGGTAGGTGGGCGAGAACAGCACGGCCGTGCTGAAGATTTACCGACAAGTCCCCTGCCGCTACGCCTGAGGCTCCGGCCGATACGGCTTGGATCGCATCCTCTACTGAGCGTAGCCCTCCATTCACCAACAGAGGCGTGGATACTCGGTGCGCAAACCATCGGACTAATGCATGGTCAAGGCCGCAACGCATCCCTTCTCGAGTCACTGACGTGACAAGTAATTCCCCGTAAGCCTCATCACCACAGATCAATTCGAAATTCAGATCGTCTAACCTCAGATCCAATTTTTGACTGTCAGTGGCAATTTTATATTCGTTTCCGGTTTCCAGCACATCAATCGCTCGAACTACGGCTTGGCGACCCAGAAATGCCGCGACCTCGTCAGCGAGATTGGGCCGAGAGTAACACGCCCGACCTAATACGACCTTTTCGAATCCTAGACGGACTAAGGCACGGGATGTTTTCATGTCCGCGATGCGGCCACCATAAGACACCGGCATGCCAGCCTGGCCAGCGAGCATTTCAAGAAAATCCCAGTGCTTTTGGGAGGCCTTCGTTTCACCATCTGACAGATCAATAACGACGACCTCGTCCGCTTCTTGATCCGAGAATACGCGAAGCGTATTTAGTGCACTACCGATATAACGCGGGTGTTGGAATTGGGTCGTCTTCACCGCAGAAGATCCGATGATCTGCAGAACTGGGATCAACCTTGGCATCAGCGTCATGCTTGCATGAAACCTTTCAAGAACTCCAAACCGTATCTGTGGCTCTTCTCAGGATGGAATTGGGCGCCTACTAGGTTATCCTTTTCAAAAGATGCGCAGAATTCTACTCCATGTTCGGCAGACAGAGTCACTATGTCGTCATCCCTCGGAACGGCATAATAACTATGGGCAAAGTAGAAGCGACTAGGTTCGGATAAACAGCCAGTCACTCGTGTTTCACGGCGCACCGTTACGTAATTCCAACCCATGTGAGGTACTCGCGTCATGGCTTGCGGCTGGAGTTTCAACACTTCGCCGCTCACAATCCCAAGCCCCTTACTGATGCCCTCGGAACTCGAGTCAAACATTAGTTGCATACCAAGACACAAGCCAAGAATCTTCGCCGAACCATCCGCAGCAATGGTTTTGAGACGCCGATCTAGCCCTCTTGCCCGCAGAGACGCCATTCCTGCATCAAAGGATCCCACGCCCGGCACGACCACGTGCCTATCTGGTCGCAGGTCTTCTGAACTAGACACTATGCAAGGGTCGGCTCCTATTCGATTCAGAATTCTGGTAACAGACAAGGTGTTACCCAGACCGAGATCCAAAACGGAAACTATGACGTGCTCCTACGGGGTGCAGTACTTCAAATAGAAACTTCGAGTGACACGTTCACGCTTCATCAAGAGCCAGAAGAGTGGCCGGAGCCATTCGAATGTGCGCTTGTAAGTGGCGAACTCGGGCCACGATCGAGCTGGCGTAGACATGACGCGATCATACTCGTCTTGCGAGAGCCCAAGACGCCCCCGGAAGTAGTCAACGAGTCCCGGCTCAACATGGGGCCCTCGGCAGTACTCCGACCAGGCTTGCCGTCTATTCTGAGCGCTCAGTCGCGCTGAGGCGGAAAGCACATTATTTCTGAAATCATACCCAAACTTGGTTGGTAAGTACACAGTGTGATAGAAAGCCGTCATACGATTTTCGAGATGGTGACCGCCGTAATCTAACCATCCAGCCTCGCTCGCAAGGATTTCTTTGGCTGACTGCTTGTCGTAGTCTAGAAACCACAACGGCCTAATGAATGAGGATCCACCCACGAGGGTCTCTCTCAAAAAGCGGGTCAGGGTCATGAGGGGATAACGATTTTCCGGCATGACTGCTGGTTCGGAACCAACAGCGCCAATCTTTTCGGCGTGTTGGAGGATAGATCGAATGTACTGTCCATCAAAATAATTGTTATTCAGGGGACTCACACCTTCGGCGATAAAGGAATGGCCTTCGAGGATGTAAGGGATCCGTTGCTTCCTGGCTACTAGTCGCAGAATGTAGGCAAAAGCCAGGTCCGTTGACGCCTCTAACTCCGCTACCCCTGAGTAGAAAAAGGCTCTGAAAATTCGATCAGCCGCAGCGTGGTTCACCACGTACGTGTACAGAGGAACACCATACCTGCCTAGCACGTTTGCAATATTTTGTGCAGCGACACCAGAATTCCAGGTGTTGTCGTAATGCACGGCTAGTGGGCGCAGGCCCCATTGCTCCTTCGCCATCCTTATGAGATAAGAGGAGTCCGTTCCACCACTAACACCAATGACACAGTCAAACTCACGGTGTTTACCCTCGCGGCGAATCTGATCGAGTTTCGTCTCTAGCAGTTTTACGCCAGCAGCGGAGCCCGTTCCGTACAGGCTCGTCAATTCATCTACTTGCTCACAGTACCGGCATACTCCCTGTGACGAAAAGGTGATCCCACCGACCCTCTCATCGTAGATGCAGCGAGAACAGACCTGTACCCAATTTGAGTCAGGAGCTAGACCGGTCTGAACCAGATCGCCTGTGTGAATTTGGCCGAACCAAAGATTTGATTGTTCTTGAAGGCTAGATACTGGACGCGAGAAATCTCGCTGCATGTTCCACCCCTCTCAAGTGGTGTTCTACTCTGACGTTTGTCGACAGCGAACTCAGATGAGCTGCGCTCTACGACCTACCGTGGAAACACTATTTAACTCGGCACGCGAAGCCACAGCGATAGTTGCTTGGTGTCCGGGGACAAGCAACGACAACTCCTAAAGAAACCCCATTCCTACACTTGGATCTGGATATCTTCTCCTCGGCCCCTCTCCCACTCTTGGTCCGATTAGTCTGACTCCGGTTACTGGTCCGGGTGGCCTGCCCCCTGTTTTCGGTCCGGCCTGAGTGGGAGTCAGTCGGGTTTGGTGCAGGTGCAGTGTTCAGCGTATTCGGTGGGGGTCTTGTAGCCGAGGCTGGAGTGACGTCGGACGTGGTTGTATTCGCGGTGCCAGTCGGTGAGTTCGACACGGGCGTGCAGGATCGTGGCGAAGGTGGTGATGTTCAAGACCTCGTCGCGTTGGCGTGAGTGGAACGATTCGACGTATCCGTTCTTCCATGGTTCCCCTGGTGGGATGAACGCTAGATCCACGACGTCTTCGGCCCAATGGGCCAGGGCCCGGCAGGTAAGTTCGGGCCCGTTATCCATCCGCAGGACCTTCGGCATGCCGTGGGTCAGGGCGAGTTGTTCGAGGATGTCGACGAGGTCCTCTCCGGTGATCGAGACATCGACGGTGTCGTCGAGGACTATCCGGGTGTGTTCGTCGATGATGGAGGCGATCTTGAATCCGGTGCCGTCTTCGAGGTGGTCGGCTTGGAAGTCGATCGCCCACACGTGATGCGGATACAACGCCGCGGTGGGTGCATCGCTGGTGGAGGCCCCGCGGCGTTTACGCCTCCGCCTTTGGGGCACGCGCAGGCCCTCTTCGCGCCATAAACGCTGGGTTTTCTTGTGATTCACCGCCCAGCCGTACGCGCGGGCATCGTGGTGAGCGCGGCGGTATCCCCACCTGGGATGCTTCGCGGCGTACGCGCATAGCCAGGTTCGCAGGCCCGCGTTCGGATCCGCGGGTGTCTGCGCCGCCAGGGGCCGGCGGAACGTTGAGCGTGGCAGCTCGACGATCTTGCAGGCTTTGCGCTCGGATAGGCCGAGTTCGGTGATCAACTGTTGGGCGGCGGCCCGCTTGGCGCGCGGGCCTAGAATTTTCCCTTGGCGATTTCCTTCAGCGCTGCTTTCTCCACCTCCGCGTCAGCCAGCAGCCGCTTCAACGTGGCGTTCTCGGTCTCAAGTTCTTTGAGGCGTTTGGCATCATCAACGTTCATGCCGCCGTAGCGCGCCCGCCAGCGGTGGAAACTGGACTCAGAGATACCCAGCGTCCGGCACACCGATGCCAGGTCTTCACCGTTGGCCAGGAGCTGGTCGGCCTGGCCTAACAGGCGCACGATCTGCTCAGGGGACTTCCTTCGACGAGTAGTCATGATGCTCACCCTTCCGCCAGCCACGCTGGCGATCAGGACTCCCATCAACACTGGAACGAGAAATCGGGGTCATGCCAGTACTGCTCAGGAGAAGCGACATGCCTCGCAGTTTGCGGGACTTGGCCAGGATTGAAACACATTAAAAATTACCACGTCCCAAGCGAGATCGCGTAGATGAGATTGCGGAACTCGCAGCCACCGAATGCTCCCCGGAAAGAACGCTAACGATTTCAATAGCAGTCTGATTGCCCGTAGAAATTAGGACACTACCCTCGCCAGAATTACGCTGCAATACCTGGCCTGGTGTTCCATAGAAGCGCCCGGATTTGACTCTCGTTCGTAGAAGTCGCAGTCTCAAGTCGCCGAGGAACGTAAATGCACATGGGTAAGGACGAGATTGAGCTCGGACGAAGTTGTGGACATCCGTAGCCTCCTTAGACCAATCAATCAACCCATCCCACTCAATCCGTTGCCCCGAATAAGTCGCTTCTTGCTCATTCTGTTCAGTCAATCGCGCAGTGCCTTCCAGAAGTGTCAGCCATTTGTCCGGTAGTTCCCTGAGAAGTGCACTCTCAATCTTTTCGAGAATCGTTGAGACGTCGTCGCTGGCTTCATTCCGAATGCTGATCTGGTGAAGAATGCTTCCTGAATCCACATTATCTGACAACTGAAAAACGGAGCTCCCTACGAATTCATCACCTTGGATAATTGACCAAGTCAAAGGAGACCCCCCACGATATTTTGGCAGCAAGGAGTTGTGAATTCCCCATGCCCCGGATGGAATCATCCCTAGCACCTGACTATCAAGCAGTTGATACCAGCCGCAGACAAAAGCAATATCTGGCTTGAGTTCCCGAAGTATGGCCTTCGTTTCGGCTTTGGATGTCGAAAGATGGATATCGACATCAAGTTCATTAGCTGCCTGCTCCCATTGCGGAAAGACGCTACGCCGATCTTCCAAATCATTTGGATGCACAATGGTCCAGTCCACCCGGCTTGATGTAGCCCGCAAAGACCGAAAGATGGAAAGGCCGAGCGCTTTCGATCCCAAAAAGGCCGCGTGGCGAACCGGTAGGCGATTACTACTGATTGATAGAGACAAACCCCACCTACTTGATTGATTCATGGTTCTTGCCTGACCTGCACACGCTCAAGAGACTAGATGACTAGGCTCTCCACGGACGACGGGCATTCGACCCGGAGAGCGAATAGTGTGCAGTGTCACATCAGCTTGTGTAGGTGTCGCAACCAGTATGAGAAGTGGGAAAGCGCCAGCCGTTTTCCTATGACTCTGGGTCGAATAGCATCAGAAACTCGCGTAAATTGAGAAGAGACCAAGCCAAGAGACGTCTATTGCGCTTGCCTTGCAGGTGTTCCCTGAGAAGTGAGTCCACAGTCCTAAAATCAAGGACGTCATAAATGAATGACTTCGGGTCCAAGATGGTCTCGCTCAGAAATTCGACACTTTCCCCCCTAAACCAACTCTCATCCGGAGCCGAGAAGCCTTGCTTCTGTCCATGTGATATCTCCGTGGGTACGAAGTGACTAGCGACTTCTCTGAAGAGCAGTTTTCCATTTCTTGTCTGCGAGAAGTACCGGGCCTTCTTTGATCCTGGTGCATTTTCATCCACCCGATGGGTTCCATCTTTGGTTCTGAGCTTAAGCGATAGGGGTATACCCATGGCGAAGTCCACTAGATCGTTGTCAAGCATCGGCACGCGTGTCTCAAGACCATGGGCCATTGAGAGTTTATCTTCGACCGTAAGCAGACCGTGAAGGAAAGTCTTTGATTCAAAGTACAGAGAAAGTAGGATTCCATCCGTTTCCCTTGAAACATCCTGCCGCAAAGCATGCGGAAAAACCGTACGAAAGATATCTTGAGTCCAGACCCCTTCAACCTGAGAAGCCACGGGAAGAAACATTGCCTTCAGTTCAGAATTGCTAACGAGACGTTGCCAATACACGTAGTAGTCATTAATAAAGGAGTCGAAAGGCTGCGGCCCTACCTCGTGGAAGTAGCGCCACGGATAGCCGGCAAAAAGTTCGTCACCGCCGGTTCCTGCAAGAACGACTTTCACAAACTTGCTGGCAAGCTGCGCAGCGTAGAAGTTCGGGTAACTCTGACCTACTCGAGGCTCTTCAAGGTGCCATGCAAGTTTAGGCAAGGCCCTTTCCATATCGCCGGATTTCAGAACCATTTCGTAGAGTTCGGTCTTGTAGAGAGCAGACATCATCTCGGCTTGCTCTCGCTCATCAAATCCGAGTTCTAGTCCCGTTGCCGAACTCAAATCAAAGCCGCATGTAAATGACTTCATGTGAGGGAGCGAAGCCGACGCGACAGCCGTGATTGAGCCTGAGTCGATGCCACCCGAAAGATAGGAACCGATTTCGACATCACTGACCAACTGTCGTTGAACTGCCTGGACGAAGAGGCGATCAAGCTCTTCAACGTACTCGGAGTGAGACAGTGGCTTATCGGGTTCACGGAAATCGAAGTCCCAGTACTGGTGCAATGTCCGTTTCGATGGGTCCGATGAATCCAATAGCATCCAGTGACCTGCGGGCAGCATCTGGACATCGTCCAGAAAAGTCTGGTCAGTGAATATATTTTGGAATGTGAAGTACTCGTAGAGCGCGGCCTTGTTCAACACCCTGCGAAACTGGGGATGAGTGATGATGGCTTTATTCTCGGAGGCAAAGGCGAATCTGTTGCCTTGGAATGAATAGTAGAGAGGCTTAATCCCGTATCTATCACGAGCCAGAAGCATCTTGCTCTCCTGTCGATCCCATAGCGCAAGAGCAAACATGCCGTTGAATCGCGCAATTGCTTCGGGGCCCCACTCCATGAGTGCGTGAAGCACAACCTCACTATCCGTGCTGCTGCGGAACTGGTGGCCTTTGGATTCCAGCTCCAAACGCAACTCGCGAAAGTTGTAGATCTCACCGTTGTAGGTAAGGACCCAGCGGCCATCAGGGCTCTGCATTGGCTGATGGCCCGATGGGGAAAGGTCAATAATGGCAAGTCTGCGGTGACCGATACCGACATTTCTCTCGATCCATT
>Ga0209953_1000677_pt1 | contig 11777 bp, 9 predicted proteins | sample SalPonred_H2O_MG_FD_185713 | JGI IMG/M metagenome (GOLD analysis project Ga0209953, IMG submission 185713) | Salt pond water microbial communities from South San Francisco under conditions of wetland restoration - Salt Pond MetaG... | ecosystem: Environmental > Aquatic > Non-marine Saline and... | reverse complement strand
TCATCTGGCAGTTCATCAAGGACGAGTTGATCCTCAAGTACCTCGATGTCGACCTGAAGTACTACGACCTCGGGATCGAGTACCGCGATGCCACCGATGATCAGGTGACCATCGATGCAGCACACGCCATCCAGGAATACGGCGTGGGCGTGAAGTGCGCCACCATCACCCCGGACGAAGCCCGGGTCGAGGAGTTCGGCCTGAAGAAGATGTGGCGCTCCCCCAACGGGACGATCCGCAACATCCTCGGTGGCGTGATCTTCCGGGAGCCGATCATCATCGACAACATCCCGCGTCTGGTGCCCACCTGGACCAAACCGATCATCGTTGGCCGTCACGCCTTCGGCGATCAGTACCGCGCCACCGACTTCAAGGTGGAGCAAGCAGGCACTCTGACCATGACCTTCACCCCCGCAGATGGCTCCGAGCCGATGGAGTTCAACGTCTTCGACTTCCCCGCCGGCGGCGTGGCCATGGGGATGTACAACCTCGATGAGTCGATCCGTGACTTCGCCCGCGCTTCGTTCCGATACGGGCTCGCGCGCAACTATCCGGTGTACATGTCGACCAAGAACACGATCCTGAAGGCCTACGACGGCCGCTTCAAGGACTTGTTCGCCGAGGTGTTCGAGGCAGAGTTCGCAGATGACTTCGCCAAGGCCGGGATCACCTACGAGCACCGCCTCATCGACGACATGGTTGCCGCCGCACTGAAATGGGAAGGCGGCTACGTGTGGGCGTGCAAGAACTACGACGGCGACGTCCAGTCCGACACCGTGGCCCAAGGCTTCGGCTCGCTAGGACTCATGACCTCGGTCCTGATGACTCCGGATGGCAAGACGGTGGAAGCCGAGGCCGCGCATGGCACGGTCACGCGTCATTTCCGGCAACACGAACAAGGCAAGCCGACCTCCACCAACCCGATCGCCTCGATCTTCGCGTGGACGCGCGGCCTCGAGCACCGCGGCAAGCTCGATGGCACACCCGCTGTCAGCGAGTTCGCCCGCACCCTCGAGCGCGTGTGCATCCAGACCGTCGAAGAGGGCAAGATGACGAAGGACCTCGCGATGCTGATCGGACCGGATCAGGGCTGGCAGACAACCCAGGAGTTCCTCGCCTCGATCGACGAGAACCTGCAGCGGGCGATGGCCTAACTTCTCTACTGGCTGGGCTGGTCGCGCTGGTCGCGCATCGTGCGCATCAGGCTCTCCTGCACGACCGAGGCGACCAGCTTTCCGGCTTCGTCGTAGAACAACCCGCGGGCGAGTCCGTGGCCGCCCCGGGCGACCGGGGTGTCTTGGTCGAACAACAGCCACTCGTGGGTGTCGAAGTCCGCGTGGAACCACATGGCGTGATCGATCGACGCCAACTGCAAAGACGCGCGCTGCTCGCGATGCGGACTCGTGGCCGTGGTCACCATGGTCAGATCGGACAGGTACGTCAGAGCGCACGCTTGGATCAGCGGATCGGCCGGCATCGGTTCGGTGATGCGCACCCAGGCCATCCGCTCGAACCGTCCTTGGTCATCGAGATCCAGTGGGGTGTCGGTTTCGGAAAGTGTGCGCATCTCGATGAGCGCGCGATCGGGAAAGTCGTAGTCCTGGGCACTTGCGCCCGGCGGAACAGCCCGGGAAGCGATATCGACATCCCGCCCCTGAGACGGCAGCGGCGTGCGGGGCATCTGGAATTGGTGCTCCGGTCCTGGATCGATAACCGAGAAGGAAGTGGTCATCATGAAGATGGTCTCCCCATGCTGGACCGCACGGACGATGCGCGTGGAGAAACTTCCACCATCGCGCGGACGCTCGACGAGGTAAGTGATGGTGTCCTTCGTGCGGCCGGGGCGCAGGAAGTAGCCGTGCAGGGAATGGACGCGCCGGCCTGCCTCGTCGACCGTCTGCCCCGCGGCCATCAGCGCCTGGGCTGCGATCTGCCCGCCGTAGGCCCGCAGGGGCGCTCCCGAGTGACAGACCCCCGTGAAGATGTCCCTGTCGACCTGGGAGAGCGAGAGTCGATCGACGAAATGCTCCCCACCCACACCATCAACCATGCCGGTGACCCTAGTCTTGGCGGAAGCGCGGCCAAAGCCGTGGCTGAGCACGAGTAGCCGAGGAACCGAAGGAGCTGCGGGGCTGCGTGAACCAAATCTGGATCAACCTGCTCGTCGTGTTGTTCTTCGTGCTGCTCGGGGGCTTCTTCGCCGCCGCGGAACTCGCCTTGGTGTCGCTGCGCGAAAGCCAAGTTCAGCGCCTGGCCGAAGGCAGCAAGCGGGGTCGCCGACTAGCGACCCTCACCGCCGACCCCAACCGGTTCCTAGCTTCCGTGCAGGTCGGCGTCACGCTCGCCGGATTCGTATCGGCCGGATTCGGCGCATCCCGCATAGCTCCCGAGGTGGCCAAACCACTGGTCGACCTTGGTCTGGCAGAGGGCGCCGCAGGACTCATCTCGTTCGTTGTCATAACGGTCTTCATCGCCTACCTGTCGCTGGTTCTCGGTGAACTCGTTCCCAAGCGAATCGCTTTGCAACGAGTCGAGAAGGTGGCGTTGTTCGTCGCGATTCCGATTGACTTCATCGCCAAGATCTTCCGGCCCTTCATCGTCGCGTTGTCGGTCTCCACGAATGCGATCGTGCGTCTACTCGGTATCGATCCGCATGCCGCGAAAGAGGCGATGACCGGTGAGGAGTTGCGAGACCTCGTCGCCGCCCACGAGGAATTGAGCGAGGAAGAGCGGAACCTCATCGACGATGTTTTCGCGGCGGGGGACCGTGAACTGCGCGAGGTGATGCTGCCGCGCACCGAAGTCGAATTCCTCGAGACGAATATCCCGGTGAGTGAGGCGGTGCGAATTGTCGTCGACCAACCACACTCTCGCTATCCAGTGATCCGGGACTCCGCAGATGACGTTGTCGGCTTCGTGCATATTCGCGACATCTTGGATCCGAACATCACTGACCCAGACATGCACGTGGGTCGACTCGCGCGGCCGCTCTCAGCGTTCCCCAGCAGCAAGGCGATCTTGAACACCCTCACCGAGATGCGTCGCACCCGCCAGCACCTGGCGATCGTTCAGGACGAGTACGGCGGTACTGCCGGGATCGTCACCATGGAGGACCTGGTCGAGGAAGTAATCGGAGACATCCAAGACGAGTACGACGTCGACACCGATCAAGATCGCCTCCGGGTGCTCGGTGAAGTGAGTGTCGACGGTCTGCTGAACCTCGATGACTTCGAGGAAGAGACCGGCATCGAGTTGCCCGAGGGCCCGTACGAAACAGTCGCAGGATTCCTGGTGGCATCCCTTACCCGATTGCCCGTGGCTGGCGACACCGTGCGCGAAGGGGATTACGAATTCCGGGTGCTTGAACTCGATGGACGACGCATCGCCCGAGTGAGCATCACATCCGTTCTACCTGCTGAATCCTCGCCGGATTCCTCGCAGCAGACTGATTTGGAAGACTAGGAAGATGCCCAGCCACGATCGTCCTCGCGTGCTCAGCGGGATCCAACCAACAGCCGACTCTTTCCACATCGGTAATTACCTCGGCGCACTGCGCGAGTGGGTGCGACTCCAAGACACCCACGACACCTTCTACTGCGTGGTCGACCAACATGCGATCACCGTCGAGCACGATCCGCAGTTGCTGCGCAAGCGCACGATGGTGTCCTTCGCACAGCTCCTAGCCGTGGGGTTGGATCCGGAAAAGTCGACGATCTTCGTCCAAAGTCAGGTACCCGAGCACAGTCAGCTCACCTGGGTTCTTGAGTGCATGACCGGGTTCGGCGAGGCCGGCCGAATGACCCAGTTCAAGGACAAGAGCGCTAAGGGAGGCACCGACCGCTCGACCGTGGGGCTGTTCACCTACCCGATCCTGCAAGCCGCTGACATCTTGATCTACCAGGCGAACGCCGTTCCCGTCGGTGAGGATCAGCGCCAACATCTTGAGCTGACGCGAAATCTGGCGCAGCGATTCAACGGCCGCTTCGGTGAGACGTTCACCGTTCCCGAGCCGATGATCGTGAAAGAGACAGCCAAGATCGTCGACCTCCAGGACCCAACGGCCAAAATGAGCAAGTCGAGTCCACCGGGGTGTCTGTTCCTCCTCGACGAGGACACCGTCACCACCAAGAAACTCAAATCAGCGGTCACCGATTCTGAGCGGGAGATCCGCTTCGACCCGAACACCAAACCCGGGGTGACCAACCTGCTGACAATGCAACAAGCCATCCTCAACCGGCCGGTCGAGCAGATCGTGGCCGACTACGAAGGCAAGGGCTACGGGGACCTGAAGAAGGACACCGCGGAGATCGTCGTTGAAGCCATAGGCCCGATCCGCCAGGCCACCCAGGATTACCTCGACGATCCAGGCGAGTTGCGCCGGCTCATGGATCACGGGGCTACGAAGGCCCGCGAAGCAGCCTCCCCCACCCTGGCCGACGTCTACGACAAGGTGGGATTCCTACCGCCGCAGTGACCGGGTCAGGTGATGAGGCGGCGTTGCTTGCGACCGCGCAGCCATCGCACCGAGCTGACGAGTACCAGCAGCACACCGAAGGTGAACACGGCGAGCCAGCCCCATGCAGTCGGTGACAACGACGACAGCGTCGGTTCACCCGGAGCCGCCGTGAGATCGGATCGCGCACTCGTCGGTTGCTCGGCAATGGCCGTCGCCGCCGGCTCGATCGAGCCCTCCTCGATCACCGTCTCCTCCGAGATCGGATCGACTAGTTCACCGATCGGAACAATCGCATCCCGGTTCCTGAACCCCCAGTTCAGCAGTTTCTTAGCCGCTTTGTCGCTCGGCTCGCGAATCCCCATGAGCGCCACGATCAGGGTGCGGCCATCACGCTGCGCCGCTCCGATGAAGGTGCGACCGGCCTTGCTGGTGTAACCGGTCTTCACCCCGACCGCGCCACGATAGTCATCCATCACCAGATCGTTCTGGTTGTAGATGTCGATCGGCTTCTTGCGCTTCTTCTTGGGATTCGGGAACTGTGCCTTCTTCGTTGTTGCGTAGGTACGGAAGTCCTCCCGCTCCAAGGCCGCCCGAGCAATCAAGGTGAGGTCATAAGCGGTGGAGAACTGACCCTTGGCATCGAGACCGCTGGTGTTGGCCGCGGTTGTGTTGTACGCCTGAAGCTCCTGCGCAACCTCGTTCATCTCATCGACCGTCTTCGGCACCGTTGAGTTGGCTTGCGCAAGTGCGATGGCTGCGTCGTTGCCACTAGGCAACATCAAGCCGTAGAAGAGTTGATCGATCGTGTACTCCCGACCCTTCTTGATCCCCACTTTGCTGCCGTAGGTGTTCGCCGCTCGTGCAGTTCCGATCCAGGTGGCTTCCGGGTCGAGTTTGGGCAACAGCGTGAGCGCCGTCAGGGTCTTGATCGTGCTCGCCGGACGCCGCTTCTTGTGCGCCTTCTTGGCGGCGAGCACTTCTCCTGTCGTGGCATCGGCCAGCACCCAGGTGCGGGCCTTCACCTTCGGCAGGTCCTTGGCCCCTCCGGACAGATCGGCGACCGGCCCCTTCAGGCCTAACTTCGCTCCACCGAGCACTGGAGCGGTGGGAACGGTGGTGTCGGTGGGCGCGGCGGTCTCGACGACACCGGGCGCTTGGCCGGCGGGGCTCTCTGTGCTCGGCGAGCCGTCGAGTTCCACGAGGGGCGCGGGGGTCGGCGTGGGATCCTGCGCCGCGGCGGGCGGAACCACCAAACAAAGCGCCAAGCAAGCGCAGGCGGCAGCCACTGCCGACTGCCGGACTCCAGGGAGCCGGGAACTCGTGGGAAGGCGCATAGACCGGTCATGCTACGCCGAGGGCCCAGATGACCGCTCCATATGGCGGGCGCGGTGGGCTGGCCATCCGGGCTCTTTAGTGGAAGAAGTGCCGGGTTCCTGTGAGATACATCGTCACCCCGGCCGCCTGGGCGGCGGCGATCACCTCGTCGTCACGCACCGAGCCCCCGGGTTGGACAACCGCCCGGATTCCGGAATCGATGAGCACCTGCAGGCCATCGGGGAACGGGAAGAACGCATCCGAGGCTGCAACCGAACCGGACACGCGATCCCCGGCGCGCTCGACGGCCAGCCGGGCCGAATCAACGCGGTTCACCTGCCCCATTCCGATGCCGACCGCGGCTCCCCCTCGAGCCAACAAGATCGCATTGGACTTCACCGACCGGCATGCAGTCCAGGCGAACTGCAGGTCCCGAAGTGTGGCTTGGTCCGCTGCATCACCGGTCACGAGCTGCCATTCGCTGGAGTCGTCACCAGGTGCCGCGACATCGTCGATGGACTGCACCAACATCCCACCGGAGACCGTGCGCCCCTCATGCCGGCGCCCGGGGTGCGGTCCTGCCACCCGCAAAATGCGCAGATTCTTCTTGCGCTGCAAGAGCTCGAGGGCGTCGTCGTCGTATTCGGGCGCAACGATTACCTCGGTGAAGACCTCGTCCATGGCTTCGGCCAACTCGCGGGACACCGGGCGGTTGACGGCAACAACTCCTCCGAAAGCCGACACCGGATCGGTGGCAAAGGCCTTGCGATAGGCCTCCTCGGTGTCAATACCGATGGCGACGCCGCACGGATTCGCGTGCTTGATGATCGCCACCGCCGGATCGATGAAATCGAATGCGGCTCGTCGCGCTGCGTCGGCATCAACGTAGTTGTTGTAGCTCATCTGCTTGCCATGCAACTGCTCGGCAGATGCGATGCCGGGTTCGCGGGTATGTGCGACGTACACAGCCGCGCTTTGATGTGGGTTCTCGCCGTAGCGCAGGACATCACGCCGGGACCAGGAGGCTCCCAACCAGTGCGGGAACTCACCGTCTTCCTCCCCCTCACCCTCAGCGACCTCCGCCGCCATCCAGGTCGCCACAGCAATGTCGTAGGACGCCGTATGCGAGAACGCTTCGGCAGCGAGGGACGCCCGCTGCGCGTCGGTGAAACCCCCCTGCGCAATGGCCTCGATCACGGATTCGTACCGGTCAGGCGAAACGACGACGGCCACATTCGCGAAGTTCTTGGCCGATGCACGCACCATCGCCGGGCCACCGATATCGATCTGCTCGATGCACTCGTCGGTACTGGCACCGGATGCAACCGTTTGGGTGAACGGGTAGAGGTTCACGACCACCAATTCGAACGCGGCAATTCCCAAATCCTCGAGTTGGCGTCGGTGGTCGTCCTTGCGCAGATCCGCCAGGAGTCCACCATGGATACCGGGGTGCAGCGTCTTGACGCGACCATCGAGGCACTCGGGGAAGCCGGTCACCTCACCTACAGGTGTCACCGGAACTCCGGTATCGGCGATCACCCCTGCGGTGCTACCCGTGGACACGATCTCCACACCCGCGGCATGCAATCCGCGGGCCAACTCGGGTAGCTCGGTCTTGTCATACACCGAGACCAGGGCTCGGCGCACCGGTAGCCGCCCTCGTGCATCACTCATCGAAACTCCACCGACCTTCCTGTCACGGTCACTCCCCCATCAATTAGCCGTTCGAGCACATCAACGAGCAGCACCCGCTCGATCTGCTTGATGCGCTCGTGAAGTGATGATTCGTCGTCGTCGGGCTCCACGAAAACCGGTTGCTGGGCGAGAATCGGACCGGTATCCACTCCGGTGTCGACCAAGTGAATGGTGCACCCACTCACTCGAACCCCGTACTCCAACGAACTACGCACTGCATGCGCCCCGGGAAACGACGGGAGCAAAGACGGGTGCGAGTTCACGATGCGACCAGGGAAGCGATCAAGCACACGTTCACCCAAGATGCGCATGAAACCAGCGCACACCACCCAATCGGCCTCGAACGCCTGAAGGTGGCCGGCAAGTTCGGCATCCCACTCGGCGCGGTCGGTGCGGTCGGTGCGCATCGGCACCGAGAAGGACGGCACATTGGCCGTCTCTGCTCGCTGCAGTGCGTTGCATCCAGGTATGTCGCTGCCTACGGCAACGATGCTGGTGGCTAGCGAGGAGTCCAGGAGGGCCTGGAGCAGCGTGCCCTCACCCGATGCGAGGACGACAAGTCGAGCCGCTGGCACGGGGCGAGCCTAGTGCGCGCGCACTCGAGTCATCCCGCGACGGGTTCGTCGTTGAAGATCCGGTACAGGTAGGCGGTAAATAGCGTGGCGATCGGCAAGGTCAGCAACGTCAACACACCGAAGAACAGTCCACCGAGTACAAGAACCAGGGCGTTGAGCACCGTCATCAAGAAGGCGGCAGCCAGGTTGCGTCTGATGGCTTGGGCACTCGCGGTCAGCGCTTCTCGAACACCCATCCCCCGATCCAAGACGTAGTACGGGCCGAGTTGGAAGAAGAAGATCACCAGCAAGCCGGGCAGGATGCACAGCAAGATGCCGAAGCCAGCCAAGAACGCGTAGACCAATTGGAAGAGCAGGTACCGGCCGAGATTCGTTCCATCGAGAAGGGCATCGAATCCCACGAGTTGCCCGCGGGTTGCTCGTAGCGCACCTCGAATCACCCCAACGGTCACGATGATCGTCACGATGGCGAACAGCAAGGTGAGCGCACCGGAGGCAAGCGCCTGATTGGCCAAGGCACTCGCGCACGCCGCCTGCTGCCCGGGGGTCTGCGGATCGGCGCACTGGTTCACCACATCGTTGAGCGGACGCAAACTCAATTGCTGCAGGAACTGCACCGCGGTGACGATCGCAGCGAGCGCAATGAACGCGAGCAGATTCGCTCGGAATGTGCGAAGCGACCACAACGCAGCGCCGCGCACTTGCTCGCGGGGGTCCAGTTCACTCATCGACGTGTGCTGCCTGGCTCTCGACTTTCACCGGTTGCAGGCGGCGTGGCCGACGCTGGGCGCGCAGCACGCTGGTCGGCAGCGCACCTACCGCTAGGGCAACACCGGCCAGCAGCGCACCGAGGGCAGGATCCGGACCCACCTCCATGAGACGACCATCGCCCAGCGAGCCGCTGCCGGCAAGCAGCAACAAGAAGACAAGTCCCGCTGCAACCACCGCCGCCAGCAGGCCGATGCACAGACGCACCAATGGCCCCTCGCGAGCGGCAAATCGGGATACCGAAAGACCCGCGAGTCCACCGGCAAGCACCGTCAGTGCAGGAAAAGCCCAGACGAACGGTGCGCTGGTTTCCGGCAGCGCCGCAAGCGGTGGGAAAGCGGGCATGACCGTCGGCGCGACAGCAGGTACGAACGGGGAGAACAGCACATCGGGCCCGAAAGCGACACCGGCACCGAGCAGGTAGGACATCGACCAGATGACCATGGTCGGCACGAACGCCACACTCAACACCGTCAGGACCACACCATCGGAGAAGGTCGGCGACAAGGAAGCGAACAAGTTCGCGATCTCCCCGAACGACGACGCCACGGCAGCCAGAAGTAGCAAACTCGCGAAACCCAGCAGCGCGGCCACAGCGATGCTGCTGGCACGAACGGTCACGATGATCACATGCGGGATACGGGCGAAAAGCGAGCGCACCACATCGCTGGAGCGCCATAACCCCGAACCAACGGCAATCGCACCCACCAGCGTCGCGGCGATAACCGCCCGCCGTGCGCTGGTCTGCACGGCCGGAACGTCTGCCACCACGGAGACCGTTGCAACAAGGAAGGTTCCCAGTCCCACGGTGATAACCCAGGCAGCGAGCACCGTCACGATCCGCCGCGGCCGAATAACGCGCACCAGCCAGCGACCGGCCTGGTGTCCCAACAGGGCCGGAACCAACACCAGACCCCAGGGCAGCAGCGAATAATCGACACCGAGTAACCGGATCGGTACCCCGTAGGCCATCACCCACACGCTCCCGGTCACGGCCGCAGCGTCTTGCCAGGGTCCAGGTGGCTCCACTCCACCCCACCAGGCTCCGGCGACGGGAAGAGCGAGGATCGCCAGGCCCACCACAGCCACAGATAGCGCGGCGATAGGCGCCGCCACAGCCGGGGATCGACCCACGCGCTCGGTCATCTGGACCAGGCGACGCCATTGCTGGCGCCAGAATCGTCGGATGCGCAGCAGTAGTCGGCCGATGGCAGCAAGGACACGAAGGGGCCACGGCAACGCTTGAGCAGGTGGCGCAGCGCCCTGCCGGTCGACCGTGGGCGCACTCACCTTCTAACACTGCCAGCCAGGTACCAGCCAGCAAGGCAAGGACACGCTAACCGCGGATGACCAACCACAGACTCGCCGCGGCGCTGAGCACCAGGGCGATGCGTTCGAACCAGACTTGGTTCATCCGCCGGAAGGTAGCGATCCCGATCAAGGATCCGGCAATCATCGCCGGCGCGAACCATAGGTTCGCAATCAGCGACTCCCGAGTGATCAGCCCGAGCGGGATGACGAAGGGCAACTTGATCAGGTTCAAGATGAAGAAGAACCACACACTCGTTCCCATGAAGGCCAACATCGGGACGCGCATCTTGACCAGGTAGAGCGTCATAGCCGGGCCACCGGCATTCACCGCCAAGGTAGTGACACCGGTCAGTGCGCCGTAGAACCCCGCCTCCACGCGCCGCTCACCACCACTTTCCGGTTGCTGTCCCAATTGCGGGTTTCGTCGTCGTTGGACTTCCAACACCACCGAGAAGAGCAACAACGCACCGATCACCCGCGCGATCGTGGATTGCGATGCGAACGCGAACAGCACAGCAGTCAGGATGAAACCAAGCAGCACGCCGGGGACGATTCGTCGCATCACCGGCCAATCGGCGTGCTGGCGGAAGTACAGCAATCCCATCAAGTCGCCAAGCAGCAACAGCGGAACCGCGAATCCGGCTGCGACGGTTGGACCCAGCGCGACGGCCAGGATCGGACCAGCCACCACGCCGAAGACCGGTCCAGCCGTCTTGGAGAAGCCGTAGACGGCTATGGCAAAGGCGACGGCCGCGATGAGCAGCGGCGTCCAGGTCTCCGGCACCTATCGGCACCCCAGCACGATGGCGCGGATCAACCGCCCATGACCTCGCGCATCAACCGGGCGGTCGCGCTCGGTGTGCGCCCAACCTTGACGCCCACTGCCTCCAGGGCTTCCTGCTTGGCAGCGGCGGTGCCGGCCGAACCGGAGACGATCGCGCCTGCGTGGCCCATGGTCTTTCCCTCTGGAGCGGTGAACCCAGCCACGTAACCCACAACGGGCTTGGTGACGTTCTCCGCGATGAAAGCAGCTGCTCGCTCCTCGGCGTCACCACCGATTTCACCGATCATCACGATGGCGTCGGTGTCCGGATCGTCCTGGAAAGCCGCGAGGCAGTCGATGTGCGTGGTGCCGATGATCGGATCGCCGCCGATACCAACGCAGGTGGAGAAACCGATATCGCGAAGCTCGTACATCATCTGATAAGTCAGCGTGCCCGACTTAGACACCAAGCCGATGCGACCCGGCCGGGTGATGTCGGCCGGGATGATGCCGGCGTTGGACTGACCTGGGCTGATGATGCCCGGGCAGTTCGGACCGATCATCCGAGTTGTGCCAGCGTTGCTCGCATACTGGAAGAACTGCGCGGTGTCGTGCACCGGAATGCCCTCGGTGATTACCACGCACAGCGGGATCGAAGCGTCCACCGCTTCCTCCACCGCCCCCTTCGCGAACTTCGGCGGCACGAACACCACGGAGACGTTCGCTCCGGTCTGCTCCATGGCCGTGGCAACGTCGTTGAAGATGGGAATGCCATCCACGTCTTGGCCGGCCTTGCCGGGTGTCACACCGGCCACCACCTGAGCACCGCTGGCGACCATGCGGCGGGTGTGCTTGGTGCCCTCGGATCCGGTCATGCCCTGGACGAGGATCTTGC
>Ga0209953_1000676_pt1 | contig 11778 bp, 14 predicted proteins | sample SalPonred_H2O_MG_FD_185713 | JGI IMG/M metagenome (GOLD analysis project Ga0209953, IMG submission 185713) | Salt pond water microbial communities from South San Francisco under conditions of wetland restoration - Salt Pond MetaG... | ecosystem: Environmental > Aquatic > Non-marine Saline and... | reverse complement strand
CCACCTACTACTGTTTCGCCTACTGAACTGTTTGCTCTAATGGCGTCAGCACCTTTTATTCCTGCTTCCAGTGCTTGATGATCTTTTTTAATTTTTTTTGCGTATTCCTCCATTTGACCAATCTCAGTCTCGTAGTAATCACGATTTGGACCCGGAGGAGTCATATTCATAATGTTTTCTGTGCGTTTAATAGTATCTATTGCATTTTGGTACAGATCGCCTAGTGCTTTTAATCTTTCATCTGGACTTTCGTTTGCTTCTTCAACACTTTCGTTGCTTTTTTCAGGATGCATGTCGTAATACGCACCTAGAGCCATGTTCTTTCTTTCTTCTTGACTCTTACCGTTAAATTTAGGATCGTCAGACTGTTGGAAGTCTTTAATAATTTCTTCTGCCGACATATCTTTTGTAATTTTTTCAGCAACAACTTCAACGCTCTCGTTGAGTTGATTTAGTGTTCCTAGTAGATTTCTAAAATCCATTATTTTTTCCTTTTACCTGCACAGTGTGCTCGTTGACTAAAACCTTTTGGATTTGCACAATTGATAGAGCGTTTATATTTTTTACTCCACTTCTCTGACAAAATCTCATTTATAAGCATATTTATCTTTTTACTACAGCAGGGCCACCAAACAAACTGGCACCTGGTATTTTGTGTGCAGGTTTAGCAGTACCATCTGGTTCCGTTTCTTGTGGTGCTTGGGGAACACCTTTTTTATCACGCTTTGGTTTTGAATATGCAGCTTTAGGATTAGGAAGGCTAGGAACACTTGACGATGTCATAGCACCTGCCGAAGCTTCACCTAAATCTTCTTTCTTAAGAGGATCATACTTGTTGTAAATTTCTAGATCAGGATCGATCTTTTTAGCCATATTCATAATATCGTAGTGTTCTTCTTGACCCTTGACATAAGCACGACTGTAGCCATCTGAATACTCGTATGTCCAATCGTGCTTCTTCAGCATATCTATATACTGTTGTAGCATCTCTGGATTTTCTTTTCTCAAGCGAGCCGCTTCTGCTCGTTGATCCGCTTCGGCTTTTGCTTTTGCTTCAGCATCGGCTTGTGCCTGTTTAACATCACCAGTGTGAATTTTACCTAATACTGACTTCATTTTGTCGTTCATCGGTCCTAATTCTGCTGGATCTGCTTCTACAATAATATCTCTAATCTTCATAATGCTATTTACCCTTTTTACGGCCTACTTTGTTTTTCACTTTCTTTTTGCTTAAACCAGTTGAGAAAGTTCATTGTGGGATTGCTCAAATACCAGCCAAGATCACGATAGGTGTTGAACTTTGTCTGTAATAAATCTTTTTTTACAACACCGTATTCTTTGTCCAATGCTCTTGCTCTGGCATCACCTGGCCTACCTTTAACAAGTTCTTGGGATTTTTTACCAGCATATTTACTTAAAAATTCGTGTAGGTTAAGCATATAGTAGAATGGTGTATCTACTATTACTTCACCGTCCCATTCGCTGGCACCGGGGACGCCCTGTTTATAACCTGCCACGGCACGCTCGACTTCTTCGGTGGCATCATAATCAAGCGGACGCAGTTGGGTCTTGCCGTCTTTTGTCTTGTATTCGTCCTTGTATCCTTGAAATCTACCTAGATCTGGTATCTCTGAGTTCCAATACGCTTGGAAATCACTGCTGGGGATCATAACGAAGTTTGTGCCGTGAAAGCCCGTTATGTTATCGGGTGCGGAAACCAATGCCTGTGTTGGATTAGAAATTTTCAATGCATCAAATATTTGCTTTTGAAAAATGTTGGTGTTGCCTTTTACACCTTTGCGTCCTGTGTTATCCACTTTGATCATGAGATTTTTTGCACCGCGACCACTAGATTCGCCACCTTTGAACATTCTATACAGTATAGGAGTATTGCCTAGTTCATTGCACATTTCCGCGGCAACTTTCACACGCTCAATAGCGTGATCGGTGTCATTGACGAATTTGACGTCTTCTAAAACCTCAGCGATTTTCATTTCTTTTTACGGCCCGATTTCATATTTGCACAAAAGTGATAGCCTTTTTGTCTTTCGCCCGAACTGTTTTTTGCTTTCTTTCTTAGGCTTGTGACTGAACCTTTGCAACTAACGCCTGCTTTTTTAAAGCGACCTGGTTTGCTTTTGCCTCTTTTCTCACCATCAGCAAAGTTTTCTGTTATCTCAAAGATTCTCATGCTTCGCCGTCTCCTGACAATCCCATAGCCCCTGCAACTTTTTCAAAACGATCCTGTCTGCTGTCCAGTCCGTGTAGTCCAGGATTGATCTTTTTAGTGACCGCTCTAACATCTGTAAAGTCACTGACCTTAGACTGCACTCGTTTTTTCCAATACGCAACCGCAATATCAGCGGCAATGTCCGGATCGGCTGCTCGTTGTGCAGCACTCCATGAACTTGTTAAATCTATACCTAGTTCTTTTTCCATCCACTCGTAGTTCCAGCGTCCTGTGAGCTGAATGTATCCGCGACCTTTAAAACGAACTGCATCGTTCTCGCTTTTGTTCCCCAGTATCTTTGCAATCTTGCCCGAACCGTATTTTTTAGCGGCTCTTTCATGCGAAATATCTTCAATCATGTCTGAAAAGTTTTCTGACTCGTGTGCCATCTGTGACATAAATGATGCAAGTTCTATGCCTTTTATACCTGCGTCTCGTGCATGCTTGGCCAGTATGATTTCATTTTTGTTGCTGGTTAAAGGCTTGTATTCGGTTTTTGCTTGTGTATCTTGCTTTGTGGGAAGTTCTATTTTGCTAAGATCTTTTTTATCCTGTGCAGGTGCTTGTGCTACTTTAGCAGTGTCTGCATCTTTAGCGTCTTTGTAGTCCTGTGCGGCATTGTATGCACCGGCACCGCCTGCGGCAACAGCACCAACCAAACCCAATTTAGCAAGTGTGCTGCCTACACCTTCTTCGAGTTCTTGTTGAGATTGTGTTGTTCTTGATTTCTTCTTCCGTTTTTTAGGAAACAGTTTCCTAACATTTTGATACTCGCCGCCTACAGGAACATCAGCCGTGGCATTCTGTTTGGTCACTATGCCAACACCTGCGGCTTCTTCTTGAACAGTTTCTTTTAGAGTAATGACACCACAAGCCAATCTATCACCAGCATTACCTGTCTTTAATGATTCAGCATCGCCGCCTTGTCCTAGATCGTCAGGATCCGCATGAACAACAATGCCTCTACCCACAACACTTTGCTCACCGGTTAGATCTACCCGTTCAGCAACAATCTTAACAGTAGCGGTGCCTCTACGGTCAGCAGTAATATTGCCAAGATCGCCCACATGTCCTTGGTCCAAGTCTCCATGATCCACTCCTTCGGGGTTGTAGTGCGGCCCCATGCTTTCACAGCCCTGGCTCATATCGCCGAACTGATGTATGTGAAAACCGTGTTCTCCTGGAGTAAGTCCTGTTATTTTACCAGCAATAAAAGTTGGACCATCACCAGACTGTTTGAACAGTATTGTGCCTTTTACTGTATCACTGTGCTCTAAAACAGATACTGCTGTGATTTCCTGTTGATCTTCTGTGATTTGACTTAGACTTTCACATTGACATTTACTAGCACGAGTTCTTGGGCAGGCATCAGTGCTTTCAAACAGATGCTTAATCTTCATCTTTGTCCCACGAATAACTAGTCTCGTCCGTGGTTATAGGACCACCTTTAGCCCATGTTCTGCAGGTTCTAGCACTGTGGCACTTGAACTTGTGCATCCAGCAGTAGCCTAGTTGTCCATCTTTGTCTTCTAATTCGCCTGGCATACACTCTAACATTCTTGGGGAGATATCAAATGCCGAACAGTTTCCACACAGGCTGTTTTCAGCGGCTTCTTCTGTGGTGTCCCAAAACTCTGCAATCTCTTCCCAAAAGTCTCCAGGATAGTCTATGTTTAGAGGACCGTATTGTATATGGTCTGCACGAATCGCTTCGTTGCGATTTTTAGTGTTTAACTCTAGATCCTGTGTGGGGAGAGGACATGACTTTTCATCTGCTTCGTCGATTTCAGTCATTCTTGCTATAAGTTCTTGTAGAGTTGGTTCCATAACAGTTCTTACTTTTTCTTTGGTTTATTTGCCGTCGCTGCCGTCGGCATCGATACAGTTGTTAACTCGTTTGCCACCCTTCATTTTAGTTTTAGGGTTACCAATCTTTTTGCCAGGCCAACACGCTGGACCCCCTGCAGGAGATTGTTTGCCGCCTTTCTTCTTGCCTTCTTCGATACTGTCATTAAGACCCATCTTGCCTTCCTGACCTTCAATGTAGGCATGCAGTTTAGTCATAGTTTCATGTACACCTGACAGTTTGTTCTGGAACCATTCTGGCATTGGAAACTGTTGTAGATAGCTATCAATTTCTTCACAGGCATACTTAACAAATTCTAGTTGTCCTTCAGCCATTTCTCTTTCAGCGTACTCACCGTGATCACCTGGATCGTTATGGTCTTCGCCTACATTTTCAGCCCTAGCTCCATCTAGTAGATCTAAAAGTTTTCTGTATATTGCTGCACTAGAAATATTTCCAATTTTTGCTTTTCTGTCGGGGGTGGTTTTGTCGTTGTCATAGTAGTTTAATATAGCCCTTGCAGTTTGTGGTTCAGCCGCCCCTTTACTGCCGTCTGGAAAATATATAGTGCCAAGTGCATGGTTAGCAACGACATCTCGCAATTGATCTATGAAATTTTTCTTGCTGGCTTCTGTCACACCTTCATTCATTTCGCCTAGGCTGTCAGCATACTGTGCTAGATTGTTTAGTGCCTGTTGTGCTGTGCGAACCAATAATTTGGCTTTTCTATCTGTAGTAAGATCACCCATAGGCCACTCTACTTCTCGTTCTAGCATGCTGGAAATCTCGTCAATTTTATCGCGAAGTTCTCCAGCATTCTCTGGTTCGGCTTCATTCAAATCTTCACCTTGCATTTTTTCTGGATTTTCAAAATCATTTTCTTCTTCATCATCTGCTGTGCCGTCGTGCTTGATTTTTGTTGCGAGATCCGATCGTTTGCCTTCTTCATAGTCTGCAAATACCTGCTGTACAACATTTGCTATTTCTTGTTCGTCGCTTTCAAAACTAGGTAGCAATTTTAAAAGTTGTTCTACACTTCTAATACGACCTTCAGCTAATGCTCTACCTAAAAAACCAATTTCGTCTGATAATGTCAGTGCTTTTTCATCCTTTGGATCTTTAATAGTTTCAGCATAGTCCATTAAAAGTCTTCCGATGTCTGCTAGCATTTTTTGTTTTGGAGACATATCAAACGATGCTTCAGAATAGATATCATTAAATTTCATACTGTTTTCCTTGATGTTTTTGATAACCTTGTTTTGATTTTTTCTTTTTGTCTGTGACCACTTGATGACCCTGTGCTCTCAAACTTCTATTCAATAATTCTCTTTTGCGAATGCCTTCGGGCGGCTCTGCTGCTTCAACGGGTTCTAGTTCTTTAGTGCCCAACGCAGTGTTTAACAGTTCTACTGCCTCTTCTGCACCGCTACCATACATTTGCCCAGCGGCATCTAGTTTTTCTTCATCAGTCATGTTAGGCCAGTTTGATCTAATTTCACTGGCACTTTTAATATCCAGTCCTTTAAAACCAAAGTTTACTGTAGGACCATATGCAATATAGCCCATTTCGTCTGCTGTGTTTAGATCTTTGCCTGTATAACTTCTATAATATCTCGGTTCGTTCCCAGGTTTTTTTGTGGCTTTGTCTATTTTCATTTGATCAGGTAAAGGAGTTACATTTCGTTCTTTCTCACTCCTAACAAATACCAATGCAGTATCACTATCAACTAAATCACTATATGCTCTTGCATTAAATGGAGCCGTATTCACCTGTATAAATTTACTTTCAGGGACGCCCGCCATGGCAGCCAGTTTCTTTTTAACTTCAAATGGAAAAGGTCTTGTTTCTTGATCATTTGTGGCGGCAACATATACACTGTCTTTGCCAAACTCGCCCACAGCCCAATCGTATAGACTTTTGTGTCCAGGATGGAAAGGATGGAATCCGCCTGGCATGATTGCAACTACTCGTCTCGCTTTTGCTTCGAACAACTCACTTATGCGCATCATAGTCCCCATTTTGGATATGTTGCTTTTGTTCATCAGCAATCTTTCTTGCTAGTTTAATCATTTGCTCTTTGGGGAATTTTGTTTCTGGCTCATCTATGTCAAATTGTTCTGTGTATTGTTGCATACAACTCTGTAGTGGCTTGAGATAAATTTTATACGCTCGTGGATCTTCGGTATGTTGCATGTGTTTTTTAATTGCAGGGAACATGGTTCTCGATAATATATCAGTGTCATTGTCGATGTAAAACTTTAGATCATCCATCCAATCAATTTCGCTTTCATCCTCTCTAGGTGCCCCGATAGGCGAAAACATTTCTCTTAATAGCATATTACCACTTCCTGCAACTCCAGTATCTTGCCTTGTGCTTCGGACCCGGATTATCACAATTATGTCTTGCTCTAAAACTCTTCCTAGCCCCTTTATTTGATTTTTTAATTCTGTGTTTCTTTGAACCAAAGTTTACTTTGACTACATTGCCTTTGGGATTTTTAACATAGACTTTGAATTTTTTTACATCGCCTCTAGTAGGCTTGTTTAATTTAACTTTACGACCTTGATACTCTGCTTCCCAAAGAGAATCTTCGTCTGGCCATTCTAACCAGCCATATGTTTCGAAAAAATCATCATCTTCGTAGGTTTCCTCTAACCACTGCTCGGCAACGGTGTTTTCGATTAGATACAATTTTTCCAAAAGATCACGCATAGTATTCCTATATAGGTTTATACTGTATTTATCGTTTGAGTCTGTTTAGAGATTATAACGGATGCTGGTGATTTCGCCGTCTTGTAGGTTGTATGCCGCACGAATCCACACATAGTTTCCTGAGAAGTTGATGGTATAATCATTGTTTAAACTACTACTGTCACCGCCTACTTCAGTATCGGGTATGTCAGCCCAATCGCTATCACCGGGAAATTGTTCTAGTGTGCCCTGCATTTTTACTGTGCCTTTGAAGTTATTGAATTGGTAGATTGCAGTATGTGCGTTATCTGCAAGGTTGTGATACCCAGCACCTTTTTGTCTATCGCTGTAAGCAAAACTCACAGTGCTGGGATTTTCTATGCTGGTGTTTTCTAGTAATACAACGGTTTCGTAGTTCATACACTATTTATCAGGTACAACATAACGATACACCTTGCCTACAACATTGGCCTGTCTAAGTTTTAGCATCAACAGTGTAGCATCATCCTCTACTAGAATATATCGTCGATCCCAATTTACATAGTTGTATAAAAACCAATCTCTAACACTTTTACTTAGTGTGACCCTAGGCTTCTGTCCTTCCAACCAATCTAAAAACTGTGCTTTATCGTCACTGTCTTTGATTTTATGAGGTTGTAAATATACACGCAACTGAAATCTATCATGAGGTAACTTTTTACTGATAATAGTATAACGATCGTCTAGTAGATCTAGGTCCTCTGTGTTTGGTTCGTATCTATGAACTATGTCATCAACCATGACCTTGCTTAATTCATTGTACAAATTTAGATTGTTGGTGTATATATCTACATAACTGCATTCAATTCTTTTGCCCCATTCGCCGGAGTAATCGTTTAACAAATTTAGCAGTGTTAAAATTTGATAGCGATTAGCCCTGACATCTCTTCGATACCACCATGTTGGTTGTACCTTGGGTTTATTCATGTGTTCTATTACAGCTTCTAGAGTGTCTGCAAATCTAAGCACATGGATGCCAGGGCAGTACACAGTAACTTTGTACAGCCATTTGTTATAAAACTTTTTACTGGTTGTCTTGGTTACAATCTTCTGCACTTTCTACCTTCTTCTTTGCTCTTTTACTGGTCGGTGAGATTTTAAAATCCAACTTGTCTTTGCGTAACGAAACAACAACGTTTCCACCGTTCACCAACTTGCCAAACAAAACTTCACGACTTAATGGTGACTTTATTTCTGTGTCAATCAATCTTGCCAACGGTCGAGCACCCATCTTGCTGTTATATCCGTGTTCTGCCAAGTAATCGGTAGCTAATTGGTCTGTTGTGATAGAAATGCCCTTGTCCTTTAGTTGATCGTTAAGTTCTTGTACAAACTTGCCCACGATACTTTTAACAACATCTTGACTTAACTTGTTAAACTTGATAGTTGCATCTAAACGATTGCGGAACTCTGGTGCAAAAAATTCATTAACAGCCTTGTCATCTTCACCATCGCGATCTAAATCACCAAAACCAATTGTGTTCTTTTCATTGTCTTTAGCACCTAAGTTACTGGTCATAATCAAAATACAGTTTCTACCATCTGCTTGTTTGCCGTTTGAACCTGTTACAAATCCATTGTCCATAAACTGTAGTAAAATATTACTAACATCTGGATGTGCTTTCTCAATCTCATCCAGCAGTAAAACACAGTTAGGCTTTTCTTGCAGTTCTGTGATCAACTTGCCTGCATTTTCTTCATATCCTACATAGCCGGGAGGAGCACCTATCAGTTTTGCTACACTGTGCTTCTCTTGATATTCACTCATATCAAAACGCACCAACTGTAATCCCATCTTGTCTGCTAGTTGTCTTGCGGTTTCAGTCTTACCGCAGCCTGTTGGTCCTAAGAATAAGAAGTTGCCCACAGGGCGGTTAGGAGACTTTAAACCACTTTGTGCAATAAAGATTTTATCCAACAGTGTATCCACAGCAGTGTCTTGACCATAAACAACATTTTTCATGTTGGTTTCAAGATCACTTAAGCTCTTGCTTTCTGTTTGTGCTACAGTTTCTAGTGGCATTTTAATCATACGGCTTAGTTCATATGTGATCTGCTCAATATCAACCAGTTGCTGAATACCTTCTTCGTCTGGATCATCTTTCAGTTTATAACGAGCACTAGCACAGTCGATGATGTCAATGGCTTTGTCGGGCAGTTTTTTGTCTGCCATATACTTGATACTCATCTTAACTGCTTGATCAATTGCAGCATCAGTGATCTTCACATTGTGATGGTCTTCGTAATACTTTCTAATACCTTTTAGAATATTCACGGTCACTTCTGGACTAGGCTCATCAACTGAAATTCTTTGGAATCGACGCATAAGAGCACGATCACTTTCAAAATACTTGCGATACTCTTCCCAGGTTGTGCTAGCAATAAGTTTAATAACACCTTTGGTTAAAATAGGCTTAAGCATGTTAGCCATATCATTACTGCTTTGAGTGCTTGCTCCCGCACCGTTCATCATGTGTGCTTCGTCGATGAACAGTATAACATTGCCACGCTGTTCTAAACTTTTTAGCACTGCTTTGACACGCTCTTCAAAGTCACCGCGATATTTACTGCCTGCTACGAGACTGCTTATATCTAAAGTAAAGACCTCATGGTCTTGAATAAATTTAGGAACACGACCGAGATGAATTTCACGAGCCAGTCCTTCTGCAATGGCAGTCTTGCCTACACCCGGATCACCTACTAGCAGTACATTGGCTTTATTGCGTCTTGCAAGAACCAATTCAATTTCTTCAATCTCTTCATCACGACCGATCACAGGATCAATTTTTTCATTTCTAGCAAGATCGCTTAGATTGGTACAGAATTCTTTGATGATCTTATCACTGCTCTTTTTCTTTGTATACCCTGCTGATTCCTCTTCAGTGTCCTCGACTACTATACTGTCTTGGAAATGTTCTACAAATTCTTCTTTCTTGACACCGCCCTTGGTTAAGAAGTAAGATGCAAAACTGTTTTTCTCTCCGAGCATGCTGATAATAACATCTTCAATTTCAATTTTCTGTCTACCGCTGAACAATACCTGTGTAAAACAACGATTCAACACACGCTCAACAGCATTTGTTTTCTTGGGTTTTTCAACTTCCTCTAAAGATACGATTTCTTTAAGATTACTTTGTAGATAGTTATCAATATTAGTTTTGATATAATCTACATCTGCACCGTATTCTTGCAACATGGTATACGATTCTGTATAATCGCAAATAGCAAACAACAGATGCTCGATAGTAATATACTCGTGCTTGTGCGAGCGAGCAACTTCTACGGCATTGTCAAAAACGGTTTGTAAATTTTCGCTTGGTTCAATCATTTATCGGTGCTTCCTTAATTTCTTACTTGCTAATTTTAACTTCAAAGGGCTCACTATGTCAACAAAACAGATACCATTCAGGTGATCTAATTCATGTTGCACACACTTTGCCGCATAATCCTCTGCTCGGTAAGCGTGTGTGTTGCCTTGACTATCTTCATACTCCACAACAACCCAGTTAGGTCTTTTTATTGAGAGATATAATCCTGGAAAACTCAAGCATCCTTCTTGATCTAATACCAACTCGTCACTGGTTTCTATAATCCTTGGATTGTATAGTGCAAATGGTTTAGGAAATCCTGGAATATCTTTTGCACCCATCGTAAAAACTCGCTTAGGTAATGCTACTTGATTTGCGGCTAAACCAATGCCTCTACTGTCAAGCATGAACTGGCACATACTGTGTTCTAAAAGTTCGCTATCACCGTCACAAGAAAAATCCCAGTCGGTGCTGATTTCTTTTAGTGTAGTGTGCTGTCCGAGTTTAAACTCCATCTCTTGCATTTTTAATGTGCTCTAACTGTTTATCTGATAAGTTTCGTGGAATATCTACTTTTATCTTTATAAGTAGATTTCCTCTACGTCCTGATCTTACATTAGGCAACCCTTCGCCCCTGCAACTTAACACTGTGTCTGGCTGTGTTCCTGATGGTATAGTAATATTTAGATGTTTTTTGTCTAGAGTATTTACAGGAGTCTTTGATCCTAACAGTGCTTCCCATATGCTGACACGCTTTTCAACTATAAGGTCGTCGCCCTGTCGCTGAAAGATTTGATTCTTTAGTATCTGCACATTTACAATCAAATCTCCTGGCCTAGCATTAGGTATGCTAGCATCACCCATTCCTTCGTAGCGAATACTTTGGCCATGCTCAATGCCCTGTGGAATTTTGATATTCACCATCTTGGGTCTGCCATTAGGACCTGATATCTCCGCACTTATATCTTTGCCTGTTAACACATCTTCTAGTGTAATTGCTACATTTACATTAAAAGTTTTGTTTTTAGGTTGTCGATTAGGCTGTTGGAAACCAAACCCAAAGTGCTGGAATATATCTTCAGGCCCACCTCCGAAATGAAACTCAAACGGTCCGCGATTATAACCGCCACCTTGATGTTGCTGATTAGGGTCAGCACCCATATCAACCATCTGTCGCTTCTGCGGATCACTTAATACATCGTATGCGGATTGTACTTGTTTAAACTTAGTGTCGTCGCCGTTGTTTCGATCAGGATGATGCTTCATCGCTTGTTTGCGATAAGCCTTTTTAATTTCATCTGGAGTGGCGTTTTGAGAAACGCCTAAGGTGCTGTAATAGTCCATATAATATACTTAGCACCTTAGACAATGTATTTAAAAATTATTACTTAGACGGTGTGTCCTTTTTGCCTTTCTGTGCAATAGCATCAGCACCAAAGAATGCCGAAACTAAAACCGCAATTGACGCAAAGTATGTTGGTGCAATATCAGCAATAAGTTGTGCCGCAGTATCTAGCCCAAACGCCGAAGTTAGAAAGATACCAATTGGATAAAGTAGTAGTCCAAAAAGTGCAAACCAAGCCATCTTGCGAATAGCATCACGTTGTGCATCTTGGTCTTCTAGTGCCTTACGCTTGAATTCAAGATGCATGTCATACTCTT
>Ga0209953_1000675_pt1 | contig 11787 bp, 12 predicted proteins | sample SalPonred_H2O_MG_FD_185713 | JGI IMG/M metagenome (GOLD analysis project Ga0209953, IMG submission 185713) | Salt pond water microbial communities from South San Francisco under conditions of wetland restoration - Salt Pond MetaG... | ecosystem: Environmental > Aquatic > Non-marine Saline and... | reverse complement strand
CACGCTGGGTCTACCTGCCCGAGGGCGAGTCTGACGCGACCGCGCGCTGATCCTTGCCACCATAGGCCAATGCAGCCAGGTAGCCAGTGGTCTGAAGCGCTCACCGGCTTTCGTGCGCATTTGCGCGACGAACGGGGTCGAAGTTCCCACACCGAGCGTGCCTACCTGGCCGATGTGGTCGATCTTGCGCAGTTTTGTCAGCAACGCGGCGTCGAGACTCTCAGCGCTGTCGACCTCACCGTGCTGCGCTCTTGGTTGGCGCAGGGAAGCACTGCGGGGCTTTCGCGGGCCACGATCGCCCGTCGAGCCGCATCGGCCCGCGCATTCACCGCCTGGTGCACGCGCACGGGTCGCTTCGAGGTCGATCCCGGACACCGCTTGGTCAGTCCGAAGGTCGGGAGCCGCTTGCCGACCGTGCTAGATCCCGATCAAGCGCGGCAGTTGCTCGAGTTCGCCGGGCGGCACGACGGCTCGCCCACGGCCATTCGTGATCAGGCGATCTTGGAAGTGCTCTACGGCTCGGGGATGCGGGTCGCCGAACTATGCGCAGTGGACGTCGCAGATGTCGATCCCGGGGCTCGCAACATCAAGGTGCTGGGCAAGGGCAACAAGGAACGAATGGTCCCCTACGGGGTGCCGGCACAACGGGCGATCGATGCCTGGCTACTCGTGCGTGGGGAAATAGCCGACGAAGCCGAACGTGCGCTGTTCGTCGGCCAGCGGGGGCGCCGCATCGACCCCCGCGTGGCGCGCAGCGTGGTCACCCGGATCAGCGATGCCGCCGGAGTGCCGGTGATCGCCCCGCATGCGATCCGGCACAGCGCGGCAACCCACGTGCTCGAAGGCGGCGCGGACCTTCGTTCGGTCCAAGAGCTGCTCGGACATGCCAACCTGGCAACGACCCAGCGCTACACACACGTATCGGTGGAGCGATTGCGCGCCACATTCCAGCAGGCCCACCCGCGCTCAGGGCAGTGAGCGCGCCACGGGTCGGGCCGGCTTCAAGACCGGGATGCGGGTGATCCATGCGATCGGATCCAAGTACGGATCCGATTCGTGGTCGAGGCGATCCCACACCGGCCGGCGCAGGCCCAGGTGCAGGCAAGCACTCGGGCAGTGCCCTGCCGTGAGCGCCCCGATGATCTCCCCGGCTCGCACGCGTTGGCCGAGGGTCACCTCGGCAACCACCGGAAGGTAGCTCGATCGCACCGCGCCGTGATCGATGGTGACCGACGCGGTGCCGGCCACCTCGCCGACGAACGTCACCACACCGGCACCGATCGCCCGAACCGGTTGACCCTCGTCGGCTGCTAGGTCCACCCCCCGGTGGCCGGCGGCGAATCGGTCCACCGGGCGCTCGAAGGGTTGGATCACCGCCGAAGGGCCTGCCTGCACGGGGTAGACCCAGGTCGAGCCGGCTCCGGTCCCGGCGGCCGAGGTGGCCAGGAGCGCGCCGAGCAGGGCGGGAATCCACATGGCCCCAGTCCACGCCCCTTGGCCGGATGGAACCAGGGGCTTGCTCGAACCTGGGGAGGGCGAATCGCCTGCCTGTGGACAACCTGCGTATGCTTGCCCCGCTTCCCTCGGGAAGACACATTTCGCGCGATCTACCGCCGTGCCCCGCACGGCCGATCGACTCGACGGTCCCGCTACGGCGGGCGAGCAGGTCGAGATCGCCAGGGGATCACCCGCCGGGTGAGCCGACAACCGCACGCGGTGCCACGGCACCGCCAACGGGCGCGCGCGCCCGAGAAGGAGAACGACCATGGCCGTCGTCACGATGCGCCAGCTGCTGGAAAGCGGTGTCCACTTCGGACACCAGACCCGGCGTTGGAACCCCAAGATGAAGCGCTTCATCTTCACCGAGCGCAATGGCATCTACATCATCGATCTGCAGCAGTCCCTGTCCTACATCGATCGGGCCTATGAGTACGTGAAGGAGACCGTGGCGCACGGTGGCTCCATCATGTTCGTCGGCACCAAGAAGCAAGGCCAGGAGGCGATCGCCGAGCAGGCCAGCCGCGTGGGCATGCCGTATGTGAACCACCGCTGGCTCGGCGGAATGCTGACCAACTTCAACACCGTGCACAAGCGTCTGCAGCGGTTGAAGGAACTCGAGGAGATCGACTTCGACGACGTCGCGGGTTCGGGCATGACCAAGAAGGAACTGCTCATGATGCGCCGCGAGAAGGAGAAGCTCGAGCGCACCCTCGGCGGTATCCGCGACATGGCCAAGATTCCGAGCGCTATCTGGGTCGTGGACACCAAGAAGGAGCACATCGCCGTCGGGGAGGCCCACAAGCTCGGCATCCCGGTCATCGCGATGCTCGACACCAACTGCGATCCCGACGAGGTCAACTACCCGATCCCCGGCAACGACGACGCCATCCGTTCGGTCGCGCTGCTGACCCGGGTGATCGCCGATGCGGTGGCCGAGGGCCTGATGGCGCGTGCCGGTGCTGCCTCCGCGGAGGGTTCGGCCGAGGAGCCGCTGGCCGAGTGGGAGCGCGAACTGCTCGCCGGCGCAGGTGCCGCTGACGAAGCTGCGGCAGCCGAGGTCACCAGCGCGGAGCTGGCTACCGAGCAGTCCTGATAACGACGAAGTACGCACAGCTCACCCGACAAAGAGTTTCCCAACCACGATCAAGAGGACGGACATGGCAACGATCAGCGCCGCGGACGTGAAGCGGCTACGCGAGATGACCTCCGCGGGAATGATGGAGTGCAAGAAGGCACTCGAGGAAAGCGGCGGTGATTTCGACAAGGCCGTCGAGGCACTACGTATCTCCGGTGCGGCCAAGGCCGCTAAGCGCGGTGCCGAGCGCACTGCCGCGAACGGGGTCGTCGCGGCCGTGGACAACGCCATGATCGAGCTGCTGTGCGAGACCGACTTCGTGGCCAAGGGCGAGGACTTCCAGGCGTTGGCCGGCACCCTCGCCCAAGCCGCGTTCGATGGCCAGGTCGGTGACCGGGACGCACTGCTTGCGGCCACCTTGGATACGGGCAAGAGCGTCGAGGACACCGTGGCCGAGATGGCCGGCGTCATCGGCGAGAAGATCGAACTGGGCAAGGTGACGGTGCTGCAGGCACCTACCACCACCTACCTGCACCGCCGCGCTTCGGATCTGCCGCCCCAGGTCGGTGTCTTGGTCGCCTACGACGGCGACGAAGAGGCCGCCAAGGGCATCGCCATGCAGATCGCGGCGATGCAACCGCAGTTCCTCACCCGCGAGGAGGTGCCGGCGCAGACCGTCGAGAACGAGCGGCACATCGCCGAAACCTCGGCCCGTGAGGAGGGCAAGCCCGATCAGGCCATTGTCAAGATCGTCGAGGGCCGGGTGAACGCCTTCTACAAGGACAACGTCCTGCTCGAGCAGCCAAGCGTGGTGGACGGCAAGAAGTCGGTGACCGACGTCTTGGCCGAAACCGGCACCACGATCCGCGCATTCGCTAGGTTCGAGCCGGGCCAGGGCTAAGCGGCGCTTCAGGAAGGGGCGGAACCATGGATCGGTCGAGTAGCGAGCCGGTCCAGCCGTCGTTGGAAGGCACCCTCGTCACCTGGCCGCAGTCACCTGAGGGGGGCTGGCGCCGCGTGCTGTTGAAGCTCAGCGGCGAAGCCTTCGCCGGTGGTGGCGGTCTGGGCGTGGATCCGGATGTCGTCGCGTCCATCGCTCGGCAGATCACCGGGGTCGTGAACTCCGGCACCGAGGTTGCCGTCGTCATCGGTGGCGGCAACTACTTCCGCGGCGCGCAACTGTCCGAACGTGGCATGGAACGTGCCCGTGCGGACTACATGGGCATGTTGGGCACGGTCATGAACTGCCTGGCGCTGCAGGACTTCTGCGAGAAGGCGGGAATCGAGACCAGGGTCCAGACCGCGATCGCTATGGGTCAGGTTGCCGAGCCGTACATTCCGCGGCGGGCGATGCGGCACTTGGACAAGGGCCGCGTGGTGATCTTCGGGGCCGGCCTAGGCCAGCCCTACTTCTCCACCGACACCACCGCTGCGCAGCGCGCGCTGGAGATCGGTGCCGATGTGGTCTTGATGGCCAAGGGTGTCGATGGCGTCTACGACAGTGATCCGCGGTCCAATCCGGACGCCACCCGCTTCGATGAACTCACCTACGACGAAGTTCTTGCCCGCGATCTGAAGGTGGCCGATGCCACCGCGATCAGCCTGTGTCGGGACAACGACCTCCCGATCGTCGTCTTCAACTTGCTCGAGGAAGGCAACATCGCCCGCGCCGCGCGAGGCGAGCGCATCGGGACGTTAGTCTCGTCATGACGAAGGAGAGCCAGTGAGCGAGGACATCGACATGATTCTTCTCGAAGCGACCGAGAAGATGGACAAGGCGATCGAGGTGGCGCGCGAGGACTTCGCCACGATCCGTACCGGGCGAGCCAATGCGGCGATGTTCAACAAGATCTCCGTCGACTACTACGGCGCCTTGACTCCCTTGAACCAACTCGCGTCCTTCCAGGTGCCCGAGGCTCGGATGATCGTCATCAACCCCTACGACAAGGGCGCCTCCGCAGCGATCGAGAAGGCACTGCGCGACAGCGATCTTGGAATCAATCCCAACACCGATGGCGAGATCATCCGGGTGGTGCTGCCCGAGCTGACCGAAGAGCGTCGCAAGGAGTACATCAAGATGGCGCGGGCTAAGGCCGAGGACTCCCGGGTGTCGATGCGCAACATTCGCCGCCATGCCAAGGACGCCCTCGACAAACTGCAAAAGGACGGCGAAGCCGGCGAGGATGACGTTCGTCGCGCGGAGAAGCACCTCGACGATCTCACCCACCAGCATGTCGAGCACATCGACGAGGTCCTCAAGCACAAAGAGGCCGAACTGCTCGAGGTCTGAAGCGTGAGCGCTGCCCGTCGCAGGGACTCCTCCGGTTCACGTGCTGGTCGTAACCTGCCGGCCGCGATCGCGTCCGCGCTGGTCCTAGCGGCCATCGTGCTGGTCAGCCTGTTCACCCTGAAATGGCTGTTCGCCATCGTCGTCATCGCGGCGCTGGCGATTGCGATGCGCGAGATGGTCGTCGCGTTCGCCACCCGCGATATCAAGATCGCGCGGGTACCCGCCTACTCCGCGGTGGTGGTGCTGCCGGCCGTCGCCTACCTCGCCGGACCTATCTGGCAGTTGGTAGCCACCGGTGGGCTGCTGCTACTCGCGATGCTCTGGCGGGTGCGTCGTGGTGTAGACGGCTACGTCCGCGACATCACCGCATCCTTTTTCGTCATCGCGTACCTGCCTTTCATGGCCGGCTTCTTGATGCTGACCCTGGCCACCGACGACGGACCTTGGCGGGTGCTGGTCTTCATCCTGCTGACCGTCAGCAACGACATCGGCGGCTACTTCGCCGGCATCTTCTACGGCAAGCACCCGATCGCGGCGTCGATCAGCCCGAAGAAATCCTGGGAGGGCTTCGCTGGATCGCTCATCTTGCAGATGGTCGTAGGCGCGTTGTCCTTCATGTTCATCCTGGATGCCCCCTGGTGGCAAGGAGTGATCGCGGGGGTCGTGTTGACGATCACGGCAACCGGCGGAGACTTCACCGAAAGCGCCATCAAGCGCGACTTGGGGGTGAAGGACATGGGTTCCTTCCTTCCCGGGCATGGCGGGATGATGGACCGTTTGGACTCCCTGATCCCCAACGCCTTCGCCTCGTGGGCGCTGTTCACGATCTTCCTGGGGCCGAGCGTTGTCATGGCGGGTGCGTGATGGTCGATCTCGTCCTCGAGGCACCGAAGAAGGGCAAGCCACCTCGGCACCTGCTGGACCTCTCGCGCGCCGAGCGCCGCGAGGCCGTAGCCGATCTCGGCTTGGCCGGATATCGAGCCGATCAAGTCTCTACGCACCTACTGGTGCATCTGCAACAGGATCCGAGCGAGTGGACCGACATCTCGGCCGCGGATCGTGCGCGGCTCGAACCGTTACTGCCCACTTTGCTGTGGCCAGTGCGATCCGTCTCCTGCGACGACGGCACCACGGTCAAGGACCTCTACCGGCTACACGACGGTTCGCTCGTGGAATCGGTGCTGATGCGTTACACCGATCGGGTCACGATGTGTATCTCATCGCAGGCAGGGTGCGGGATGAACTGCCCGTTTTGCGCCACCGGCCAAGCGGGCCTCACGCGCAATCTGTCCACCGCCGAGATCGTCCAGCAGGTCCTCGGGGGCGCCCGAGCGCTCGCGGCCGGTGAGGTGCCCGGGGGTCCGGGGCGGGTGAGCAACATCGTGTTCATGGGGATGGGTGAACCGCTCGCGAACTACGCGGCTGTGCTCGGGGCACTGCATCGCTTCGTCGATGATCCACCCGAGGGTTTGGGAATGAGCGCCCGTGGGATCACCGTCTCGACCGTGGGTCTGGTGCCGCGGATCCGCCAACTAGCCCAAGAGGGGCTGCCGGTCACCTTGGCGGTCTCCTTGCACGCACCCGATGATCACCTCCGCGACACCCTCGTGCCCATCAACAATCGTTGGAAGGTCTCCGAGGTGCTGGAGGCCGCCTGGTTCTACGCGGATCGAACGAAGCGACGGGTGAGCATCGAGTACGCACTGATCAAGGACATCAACGATCAGCGATGGCGAGCGGAGTTGCTCGGTGAATTGCTGGCCGGCCATCTCGTGCACGTCAACTTGATCCCGCTCAACCCCACGCCAGGGTCGAAGTGGACAGCATCGACGCCGCAGGCGGAGGCGGAGTTCGTCGCCGCTTTGCGCGAGGCGGGGGTGGCGGTGACCGTCCGTGACACGCGCGGTCGCGACATCGACGGCGCATGCGGCCAGTTAGCGGCAATCGAGTCCTAAATCCGCCCGAACGTGACACACTCAGCGGCCATGGGTGCCTACGAAGAGGCGTATCGGCGCAGCCTGGAGGATCGAGAAGAGTTCTGGCTCGAAGCCTCGCGCTTGGTGCAGTGGATGAAGCCGCCCAAGCGGGCGCTCGATGACCAGCGGGCTCCGTTATTTCGTTGGTTTCCCGATGCGGAACTGAACACCTCCTACAACGCCCTGGATCGTCATGTAATCGAAGGTCGCGGTGATCAGATCGCGATCATCTACGACAGTCCCGTCACCGGTACCCAGGATCAATGGACGTATGCCTACCTGTTGGAGGCAGTCGCCCGATTCGCCGGTGGGCTGCAAGCACTCGGTGTGGGCTACGGCGATCGCGTGGTCATCTACCTGCCGATGATCCCGCAGGCGGTCGTCGCGATGCTCGCCTGCGCGCGGCTCGGCGCAGTTCATTCGGTGGTGTTCGGGGGCTTCGCCCCGGCCGAACTCAGTGCACGCATCGACGACGCCCGGCCGAAGGTCATCGTGACCGCCAGTTGCGGCATCGAACCGACCCGCACGGTGGAGTACAAGCCGCTCGTCGATGCCGCCATCGAGTTGAGCGATCACGAGGTCGATCATGTCGTCGTCTTCCAGCGTCCTGAGGTGACCGCGAGTGTTGGCGAACGCGATGTGGAATGGGACAGCGTGCTTTCCATGGCCGAGCCGGTAGCCCCGGTTCCTGTCGCAGCCACCGATCCGTTGTACATCCTGTACACCTCTGGCACTACTGGGAAGCCGAAGGGCATCGTGCGCGATAACGGCGGTCACGCGGTGGCTATGGCCTGGTCCTTTCGCAACGTCTACGGGATGAATCCCGGGGATGTGTGGTGGTCGGCGTCGGATGTCGGGTGGGTGGTCGGCCACTCCTACATCGTCTATGCGCCACTGATCAGTGGTGCGACAACCGTGTTGTACGAAGGCAAGCCGGTGGGTACTCCCGATGCTGGTGCGTTCTGGCGGGTGATCGAGCAGTACGGCGTGCGCAGCGTGTTCACCGCACCTACGGCGATCCGTGCGATCAAGAAGGAAGACCCCGAAGGTGACTTCCTGAAGCGTTACGACACCTCTTCGCTGCACTCGTTCTTCTTCGCCGGTGAGCGCTTGGATCCGGACACTTACGAGTGGGCACGCGGTCACCTCGGGGTGCCCATCATCGACAACTGGTGGCAGACCGAGACGGGTTGGCCGATCGCGGCCAACCTGCGAGGTTTGGAACCGATGCCCATCAAGCCGGGTTCGCCGAGCGTGCCGGTTCCCGGCTACGACGTTCGCATCCTGGATCAGTCCGGTAGCGAGGTTCCCACGGGAAGCGAGGGTGACATCGCGATCGCGCTGCCACTGCCACCGGGAACCCTGCCCACGCTGTGGGGCGACGACGATCGTTACGTCGGTTCCTACCTCAGCGATCATCCCGGGTACTACACCAGCGGTGACGGTGGCTACGTCGACGAAGATGGGTACCTGTACGTCATGGGCCGGACCGACGATGTCATCAACGTCGCCGGGCACCGGCTGTCCACCGGATCGATGGAGGCCGTGGTCGCCTCGCACCCCGATGTGGCCGAGTGTGCGGTGATCGGTGTGCACGATGACCTGAAAGGGCAACTTCCGCGCGCCTTCGTGGTGCTCAAGGCCGGCTCGTCGATCGATGCCGATGAACTCCAGGCGCAAGTCGTCGCGCAGGTACGCGAGGAGATCGGCCCGGTTGCTGCGATGAAGCAGGTAGTGGTGGTTCCCGCGTTACCCAAGACCCGTTCGGGCAAGATCCTGCGGCGGACCATGCGGGGTATCGCCGCTGGTCGCGACGAACCGGTGCCCAGCACCATCGAGGACCCCGCCGTACTCGACGCTCTCGCGGAGGTCCTCAGGCCCCGGTAACCCGATTATCGGTACAACCTGCGAACCGTGAGGACTCCCGTAGCTGCACGCTTTACGGTCGCGGTGGAGGTACACATGAGCGATCAACACAGCGAGTACATGACGCGCGCTGAAGTCAAGCAGTACGTCACCGCCTGGAACGGCGAGATCATCATGGGGGTACTCGCCGGCGTCCTAGGTGGAGTCGGGGTCATCACCTTGATCGGCGACCTAGCGGACCTGGGGGTGGCTGCCACCTTCACCTTGGACAACCTGCTCGGGTGGGCGCTATTCCTCGTTGCGGGCATCTTGTTCTTCTTCGCGATGCTCCAAAATCGGCGTAAGCGCATCGCGCTGGAGTAGGAAGAGCACGAAATCCCGATCGGCGTCCAAGGATGGCGCAGTCCGTTGGTACTGCGCAGGAGAGCGTGAGTACCGCACCGGATTTGCGACCTGTCGCTTGCCGTTCGTCTCGATCACCGGCTCCAGCCCCAATTCGTCGGCGAGCTGGAGAGCCTGGGTGATCGAGTTGACCGGTCCGCAAGGGACGCGGGCGTCCTTCAGTATCGCTTCCCAAGCATCGGCCGTGTTCGTCGACAATCGCGCGGTGATGAGTTCGCGGAGTTCCTCGCGTTGTGCCACCCGGGCATCGTTCGTCGCGAAGCGGGTATCGGCTGCCCAGCCGGGCTCACCGAGTGCGGTGCACATCCGGGCGAACTGGGCATCGTTGCCTACCGCGATGACGAGTTCGCGATCCGCCGTGGCGAACGGTTCGTAGGGAACGATCGACGGATGGGCATTTCCCATGCGGGTGGGTGATTCGCCCGTGAGCACCGCGGTGGCGGACTGGTTGACCAAGGAAGACAGCAGTGAGGAGAGCAGGTTCACCTCCAGCAGTTGTCCTTCCGCGGTTTCGTCCCGGTGGTGGAGTGCGGCCAAGATCGCCGTCAGCGCGTGCAAACCGGTAACGACGTCCACGATGGCGACGCCCACTTTGGTCGGCTCGGCATCACCGGTGACGTCCATCAGCCCACCGACCGCTTGCACCAGGAGGTCGTAGCCGGGCATCTGGTTACTGGATCCGAAACCGCTGATCGTGCAGTAGATGATGCCTGGATTGGACACCGATACCTGCGCGTAGCCCAAGCCCCGTCCGTCCAGGGAACCCGCAGGGAAGTTCTCGATCAGGATGTCCGCGCGCTCGGCGAGTCGCAGGGCGATGTCGCGATCTTTCGCCGAATCCAGATCCAAGGCGATGGAGTACTTATTGCGATTCACCGAAGAGAAGTAGGTGGCTACGCCTTCGTCATCGACCGGCGGTGACCACGATCGAGTGTCATCGCCTCGGTCGGGGCGCTCCACTTTGACCACGGTGGCACCCATATCGCCGAGGAGCATCGATGCATACGGTCCAGCGAGGACGCGGGAGAAATCCGCGACAAGGATCCCCTCAAGCGGACCACTCACCGGAACGCGGACACCCCGGTGAGTGCCTGTCCGATCACCAAAGTGTGCATCTCGTTGGTGCCCTCGTAGGTGTAGACGGATTCCAAATTGTTCATGTGCCGGATAACCGGGTACTCCAACGTGATGCCGCTACCGCCCAGGATCGCGCGGCATTCGCGGGCGATGTTCAATGCTTCGCGGGCGTTGTTGAGCTTGCCGGCGCTGACCTGCTCGGGGGTGATGCGCCCGGCGTCCTTCAACCGGCCCAGGCGCAGTGCCAGGAGCATGCCCTTGTTCAATTCGACGGCCATGTCCACGAACTTTCGTTGCGTGAGTTGGAAACCGGAGATGGGCCTATCGAATTGCTCGCGGGTGGCCGCGTAGTCGAGTGCAGTCTCCAGGCACTCGCGGGCGGCACCCATGGTGCCGAAAGCGATGCCGAATCTCGCCTCGTTCAAGCAGCGAAGTGGGGCTGCGAGGCTGGTGGCTTCGGGCAGGAGTGCGTCCTCGGGCAATCGGACGTCGTCGAAGACCAACTCGCTGGTGATCGATGCGCGAAGGGAGACCTTGTGGTGGATCAGGTTCGCCTGAAAACCGGGGGAGTCGGTGGGAACGATGAAGCCGCGGATCCCATCGTCGGTGCGCGCCCACACGATGGCGATATCGGCGACCGACCCGTTGGTGATCCACATCTTCGATCCGCTTAGGACCCAATCCGAACCGTCCTTGCGGGCGAAGGTGCGCATCGATGCTGGATTCGATCCGGCGTCGGCTTCGGTCAGGCCGAAGCACCCGATCACCGCACCGCGGGCCATGTCCGGCAGCCACCGCTCACGCTGCTCGGGTGAACCGAAGCGGTGGATGGCATACATCGCGAGGGAACCTTGGACGCTCACCATCGAACGGATGCCCGAATCCCCGGCCTCGAGTTCCATCGCAGCGAGGCCGTAGGCGGTCGCGGAGGTTCCCGCGCAGCCGTAACCCTGCAGGTGCATCCCGAGCAATCCGGCTTCGCCGAAGCTGGTCATCAGTTCGCGGGCCGGGAGATCGCCTTCCTCCCACCACATCGCAACCTTCGGACGCACCATGTCGTCCACGATCCCGCGGGTGACGTCGCGGACCGCGCGCTCTTCCTCACCGAGCATGTCCTCGATGTCGATCAGGTCCAACGGATGCATGGGCGCCTCCTGTGGTTACCCGCACACTAGTGGCCGGTGAGGGCATCGACGATGCGTCCGGGCAAGGACGGTCGACCGGTGCGCGCCTCGCGCCGATCGGCCACCTCGGTCGCGCGCAGTGCTGCGGTCGTGGCGAGCCACCGCAGCGGCTCGAACTCCCAGGAGCGAGATTCCCGGCCCACCCACGGCAGGTGTGTGATGTCGTCGTCGTTGCCGGCGATGAGTGCAGCGAGGGTGCGCCCGGCGAGGTTGGAGGTACCTACGCCATCTCCCACGTATCCACCGGCCCATCCCAGGCCGGTCACCGGATCGAGGTCGACGCAGGCCCACCAATCACGAGCGATGCCCAAGGTGCCCGACCAGGCGTGGGTGAAGCGGTAGCCCTGCAAGATCGGGAAGAGATCGGTCAACGTCTCCTGCAGGCGCCGGTAGATGGTGGCATTGCTGGTGGCATTG
>Ga0209953_1000674_pt1 | contig 11791 bp, 11 predicted proteins | sample SalPonred_H2O_MG_FD_185713 | JGI IMG/M metagenome (GOLD analysis project Ga0209953, IMG submission 185713) | Salt pond water microbial communities from South San Francisco under conditions of wetland restoration - Salt Pond MetaG... | ecosystem: Environmental > Aquatic > Non-marine Saline and... | reverse complement strand
CTCACTAATGGACGGCACCCGGCTGACACTTTGCTGCAGCAACGTCAGGTAACGATCGAAGAGACGATTCACACCCGCGGTGTGGCCGGTTTCCATGACGGGTGTGAGGTCATAGAGCAAGGACACCAGGCGCGCGCCCTGCAGATGTGCTTGCCGAGCCGCCATCATCAACGCGTCGTTAATCCACAGAGCACCAAGGAAAACGAGCACGGTGTCGGAATCAATGCCCACAGTTGCTGCACCGCGTGCTCGTTCCAGAGCACCACTCGCGGACGCGGCAATTTCCGCTCTGCTGCGGCCCGTTGCCGTGCGGGCACCGTGACTGATGAGAACCTCGCGCTCAGGCGCCGATAGCGCAACGAACACCCCCCGGGATCGATCCAGAATCACCGCCAGAGCCCGAACCTCACGCTCCAGCAACAGGGGCGTGACTTCCGCAACCACCCGTTGAACACCCGATGTGGATTCCTGCCGCTGGAGGAACTCCACGAGATCCGTGACATCGAGCAGCACCCGGCTCATCTACAAGCCCTAAAAGCCGGCACGGAACCTTTCACCACAGGCGTGAGCCTACGGGCGCCGCATGCCGATGCGTCCGAAGCGCCCCTCGGCATGAGCTCAGAGCAATCGGGAAAGATCCCTAACGCGTGACACTGTTCGTCCCGATTGCCGCGCCTTGTGAAGCAACCACTCGCGGCCCAAGTGTTGGTGGCCTGTGTCGAGCCCCACCTGCTGGTTTTCGCTGAGTCGATAGTCGATGACGGGAGCCTCGTCAAGTATAAATCGGCCTGCTCGAAGTGCCTGAAGGCTCCACCAGCGATCGTGCAACCATCCTGATGGAATCGACCAGTCGGGCAGGCGTGTGGGGCGTAGTGCACTGGCTCCTCCGGTGGCGAGGGAATGCCCTAGCGCATACGCCCACTGCTTGCGGCCCGACCACGATGAGAAGTCGGTAGGGACGGGGAAGGTGTCCCGCAGTGTTCCGGCGATGGCAACACCGTGCTCGTCGATGAGGAATCCATCGCTCGCCACCATCGCCGCGGCAGGGTTGCGTTCCAAAATTTCCACCTGATGACTGATGCGAGATGGATGCCAGATGTCATCGTGATCACCCAGGATCACGATGTCGGCTCCTGCTCCCTGAGCCCGCCTGAGTCCTTGCAGGAAGTTATGCGCGATGCGGGTAGGGATGTCCGTTGCGGGTGATGTAGCCAGTTCCACAGACAAAACAGCGCTGGTCAGTAACTCGCGCGTGGCATCGGTGGAGTGGTCATCAATCGCTATGAGTAAATCGGCCGGTGAGTCTTGAGCGGCGATACTGGCCAAGGTTTCCGGCAGGTACCGCGTGGAATCGCGGGTGACCACGACCACCGCCGTGCGTGGACTCACGTCGCAACCTTGTTCCGGATTCTGCTGGAAGATCTTTGATTCTTCGTGCTCAGTAGTTGGTCGATCACGCCAACGTAGGCATCGGTGACCGCTTCCCATTGATACGCAGCAAGGACTCGGGCTCGACCCGCTGCGCTGAAATCATTCAATTCCGCATCGACATCGTCAGCAGCGACCGCGTCGAAGAGTTCGGTCAACTGATCGGCGTTCGACCAAAAGAACGCCTGCCCAGCGGTGACCTCACGATTGAACTCGCAATCGAAAGCCAGGACGGGGGCGCCGGCTCCCATCGCACGCAGCAAACTCGGGTTGGTTCCACCCACCGAATGCCCGTGCACGTAGGTCCGACAATTCGCGTACAACTGATCGAGCAACTCTTGGTCGTACACGCCCCCGAGGAAGCGAATACGCGGATCCTGCGCAGCGGCTTCGTGAACTTTGTCGATGTACCACTGGGAATACGGGGCACTGCCCACCACGAGCAGTGGACGGGTTTCATCGCTCACCCGGTAGGCGTGAACTGCGTCGAGAACGTGGTTCTCCGGTTCCATGCGGGCCACGATCAGATGGAAGTCCCGGCGGACCATTCCCACCTCTGCCAGCCGATCAATGCCCGGATTGATCACATCGGCGCCGTAAGGAATCACTTCGCACGTGCGACCGTAGTCACGTTCCACGTGATCGGCGATGGCCTGGGCATCGGCGATAACCACGTTCGCGCCTCGAATGGCCGCCTTCTCCGCCCATCGGTAGTACGCCGCACCTGCCCCACGCCACTTCTCTCGTTTGGCTTCGAGTCCATCGAGGTGCACGGCAACAGGGATCCCGGCAGCTCGTAGGGGTCGCAGGAGTGGAGCGTTTCCGGCGTTGAGAACAAGTGCCACATCCGGTCGATCTTTGATGGCGGCGTGCGTAGCGCTGATCGACGTGTGACTCAAAGTTTCGGCCACCCGATGACGCACCGCCGGCAAGTTCACCAAGTGCATGCCCTCGTACTCGGTAATGGTCTGCCCAGGGTTGCGGCAGTACACCGTCACGTCATATCCGCGTTGCACCAGCCGCTGGCCGATCTCTTCCACGGCAGTCTCGAATCCACCGTAGGAAGCCGGAACTCCACGGGTGCCGAGGATGGCAACCGAGGGCGTGCCCGTGGAGGCGGTCATGCACTCACCCTACGGATTCGCGGCGCGGCGTGTTCACGACCTGCGCTGCTAGCCTGCGCATCGTGGAGGCGCGAGCACTATCAATAGAAGGGGCCTGGCTCTTCACTCCCGTCCTCCGCGCCGACGATCGGGGCGTGTTCCTTGAATCGTTCAAGGAATCGGTCTTCCTTGACGCTACCGGTCGGTACTTCGACCTCAAGCAGATGAACATCTCCTTATCGCGACTGGGAACGGTTCGAGGGGTTCACTTCGCTGATGTTCCCCCCGGGCAAGCAAAGTATGTCCAGTGCTTCAGCGGGAGGATTCTTGATGTGGTTGTCGACATACGCGTGGGGTCCCCCACGTTCGGGCAATGGGATGCGGTGGAACTAGATTCACAGTCGCGCCAGGGTCTCTACGTATCAGAGGGTCTCGGACATGCCTTCTGTGCACTCAGCGATTTCGCGGAAGTCGGCTACCTCTGTTCCGAGGAGTACGCACCCTTGCGCGAACATGGGATTCACCCCCTTGACCCTGAACTGGGCCTGCCGTGGCCTAAGGACCTAAAGCTCTTACTGTCACCGAAAGACAGTGGTGCTCCCTCTCTAGCGTCTGCGACAGCTTCTGACCTCTTGCCCAACTTCGCTGAATCGAAGTCGTCAGCCCACAGACCGGCCACGTGATTAACCCCCGATTTCAAAGCAGATCAGACTGTTCCGATCACAGCCCGTCGAAAAACATGTGCGTGTCAGCCAAGTCCATCTCCCACCATTGACAACCGGGCTAGGGCTGGAATGAGTTAACCGCTTCAATGACGCGTTCCACTTCATTGTCCGATAAGTTGGGTCGACAAGGAAGCGACAAGCACCTCGCAGCGTGTTCATCGCTATTTAGCAAACCGACAGGATCTGCGGAAAGCGTCTGGAATGGTGTCTGTCGATGCACTGGTACTGGATAGTGAATAAGGGTTTCCACGTTTGCGTCTAAGAGATGCTGCTGCAGTTGGGCACGATGCGCGGAGCGGACTACGAACAGGTGGTACACGTGATTTTCCGGACTTATCGGACTCGCCATTAGTTCGACGTGGTCCGAACGAATACCTGCTCTGTAACTTTCGGCTATCTGCCGCCGCCTGTGAGTCCAATCGGTGAGCTTTTCAAGCCTCGTACTCAATATCGCAGCTTGGACCTCGTCGAGACGGCTATTCAAACCAACGCGATCGTGCACGTAACGCGTCTGTTGTCCGTAGTTTCGCAGCGATCGTGCGGCTTCATCGACAGCAGTTTCATTCGTCACCAGCGCACCCCCGTCGCCCACAGCACCAAGATTCTTCGTGGGGTAGAAGCTGTAGGCTCCAAACGCTCCCCAGGAACCAGCTGCTTTGCCGTCGTGCGTCGCATCGTGTGACTGGGCGCAATCCTCTAGGAGGAGGAGTCCATGACTGTCGCAGAATGCAATCCACTCTGAGAGGTCCCGCATCTGGCCATAAAGGTGTACCAAGAGAACAGCTCGTGTTCGGGGTGTGACGCATCGATCCACACTCGAAAGACTTAGCAACGCCGTCGACGGCTCAATATCCGCCAGAACTGGGATTGCGCCAGCCCGCACAATTCCCAAGACTGTTGCGACTGCGGTCATCGGTGTCGTGATGACCTCGTCGCCTGGACCGATGCCAAGTGACCGCAAGCCGATCTCAATAGCGTCTAGCCCGTTAGCTACGCCAACCGCAAAATGGACGCCGCATCGCTTCGCCCACGCATCCTCGAAGTGGCGAACCTCTGCCCCCAAGACAAGTTGACCCGAAGCCAACACACGCCGTACGGCCGCCTCATCTTCGGCAGCCGCTGTATTTCCAAAGTCAGCAAACCGAACGGTTTCCTTCGACCTCACGCTTAGAGCCTAGGCCATTCACGGTGAGGCAGAGAGATCGAGATAGTCGCCTCTGCGAACTGCGACTAGTCGGAGGAAGCCATCGACTCCCCTCTTCATGTGCGATCCGAAGGAACGCTTCCGGTCATGAGGTGGTCGCAAAGACCCCTGCTCCCCATCACTTCGGCGTTCTACTTCGATACGCCCGAGCAATTCGCAATAGGGCCTGTAAACGTCATCCCTGATAACGGGAGTGGTGTGAGCCAGGTACGGGAAATGCTTAAAGAAGTACCGACCATCTTCCTCTCGCAGCCCATGGAAGTGGAAAAAGATGAGCGGCTCACCATCGACTTTGACCGATCCGGCAGAGTCTCGAGAGACTTCATGCCTCCGCAGGTTCCAGGGGGCCAAATCAGCACCTGGATGATCCAGAACGACGACTCCGGGAAATTGAGGAAACCGGTCAAGGTACCCCTGATCGGCGAAGCGACCATCAGATACCTCGTCGAAGCACCACTCCAGGCATGCATCAGCCCACCAGTTCAAACAGGCTTGTCCACGTTCATCGTTACGGAAGCCGACCCAGGCCACATTGAAACGTCCATACCTTTCCCGCCATCTCTGTTCCCAGGTGAAGCGGTGTTCGACTATCGCAATGGAGTCCTCACCGACCAACTCATAGATCGGAGCAGTAGAAGAGTAGAAGGCCATGTCGGCATCGAGGTAAGTTGCCCAGCCACCCGGCCTAACGCGGCTCAGCGTCCAATGAGTGAGCCAGGGAGTCAGTGTGAATAAGTACTCTATGGGAGTGCGGCCAGAGCGAGCCGCCAGAAGTTGAGGGTAGGTCCCTTCAATTTCGGCCAGAGTCACCACTTGAACATCAAGTTCCCACCACTTCGAGACCTCAACATGGGCCGCTTCGTCTAGCACTAACACGTAAACAAGACCGTGGTCTCCTTGCTCGCGGAGCGTCTCAATCATTACTCGTCCGCGGGACAGATATCCAGAGTCGAAATATGTGCAATAGACCCGATCGCTCATGTAGCGGAGTTACCTCCACGTAGATTTCCGGAGAGCACTAGGCCGCGATATCGGCCGTAGTGGCCAGCGAAATAGCCTCTGTCGTCGGGAGAGATGAAATCAAACAAAACTCTTGCCGATGAGGATACATCCTGCAAAAATAGAGGCTCGGAAAAGAACCACGTTGGGTAACTGATCTCAACGGGTTTGCGTTGGGGCCTCTGCACCGCAACTCGATGCGCAGGAATCGGCCATAAGGGAAGCCGACTGAGGATAACGACTGAACTACTGTCCATAAGTCGATCCAATAAACCCATCGGCTCCGGGACGTAATTGAGAGCTCCAGAAGCAAACACTATGTCGGCAGATTCAGCCAAGGAGACTTCCAAGTCAGTTGAGAATGCGAGCCCAGGTCGCGAGCGCCCTTTCATCGACTCAACGACGTCAGGAAGCTCCACGACCGTCCAATCGAACGCTTGACCAGGGAATACCGTCTCCAAGAGGGCGAGGTGTCGACCGTCGGCTCCGCCGAAGTCGACCACCCGGACCGCACGCCCAACATGTCCAACGTGAGCAAGCGCTATTCCAAAGGCAGCAGCCACGCTCAAATCGTTGCCAGATATCGGCGCTAACCTCACAGCCGATTCATTCCGATTCCCCACGACGACTCGGTCATACCCAACTGAAGCCTCTACGGCATTTGCCCACGACGCACTCTCGGTGAACCTCTGCATTGTGCTTGGTAGTCGAGGAACAACCCAACGCGCAACTTCATAGGGCAACGAGTCACCGAGTCCCACGAATATCAGCCTCCCATCGCTAGGCTCAAGGCGTGGTCATCAGCCTAAGGACAGGCCAGGGGCGGAAGTGACAAAGGCCCGGATACTGGACTTGACGGTCGCGACTGACTCCCGAGGATTGCTGACAGCCGGCCAATACCCAGATCATCTCCCATTCGCTCCGTCACGAATCTTTATAGTTACGCAAAGCCCAGCCGGTACCGAGCGAGGTGGTCACGCGCACCGACAATGCCACCAGGTGCTCATCGCCACCGCCGGAATCGTCCGCGTTGAGTTGGACGACGATGAGGGAACGCGCGAGGTCACCCTCGATGACCCGACTCAAGCATTGCTCATTCCAGCATTGGTGTGGGCGAAGCAGACCTACATTGACGATGGGGCCTCGTTAGTAGTACTCGCTAGTCATCCGTACGACGTGGACGACTACGTCGACGACCGCGAAGAGTCAGCCCGCTTGAGGGCAGCAGCAATCTCGTTATCTGAAATTCAGTGACGAAGCCGGTTCCTGAGTCGCCGCGCCCGGCGCCACAGCCACCTGCCGAGCATGCTCGATGGAATCCGGTATCGAGCCCTAAAGAACTCACGGAAGGCCTCGCGCCCTTCCTCAGATTCCACAATTGGTATTCGCTCAACTGTCACCGGACTCTGGGAAAGTTGCTGCTGGTAAGCGCTTGAGGATCCGCGGTGCGTGCCAGAACCATCTTCGCCAATATTGATTGCCATTGGCTGATTTGGATAAAGCGTGAGCATTTCATTGACTAAGGCTGACGCGTACCAGCGCACAGCCCAGGAGTCATTCCGTCCTTGAATTTGATCAATCAGCATTTCCTTGTAAGGGGCAGTACCTTCAAAGTCAAAAGCCTCGATCAAGCCTCGCTGGCGCAAATCGCGAAGGAGACGTGCACCATCAGGTTCGAAGACTTCCCACGCACGGCGCCACGTTGCCCAGCCCCAGCAGTCAGCGCCCCGGATAAAGAACGGTTCTTGGAGCCTCGCTTCGTGGGGATAAACAGATGCATGGATTGACGCTACCCGTTGGTCTCCGCGGAATACTTGAAGGCCCGCATTCATGAATTCCAGAAAGTGAGGACCCACGAGGATGTCATCCTCTAGCACGATCACACGGTCATGGACTTCCAGCGAATGTCCGATTCCGTTAATGAGACTCTTGGAAAGACCTTGGTTCACCGTTGATCCGATTTTTGTCACGCTCCGGAAGCCGCTGACACAATCGACAACTTCGTGCACCTGACGCACCAGCGCTATATCATTCGCGCCTGAGGGGCCATCTACAAAAAAAACGACGTCAGTCTCATTCGCCAGTCGATTCCGACGCAGTCCCTCTACGACGCGCCGGAGGTGTTGAGGGCGGCGGTAGGCAAAGATTAGGACGGGAGCTAACTGTGAGCCACGAACTTCATCCAACTTGTTCAGCGAGGGTCACCTCCTTCGTGTTACCAATGAGTGGCTAGATGTCCAAACATAGTCCAGCACGACAGTCTGAACAGCACTTCCGTCTGAGGATCATGTGCAAGAGATCAGGAACAGTGGAATCGCTGTGTTGGGATCAACGTGCCGCAGTCAACCGAAGCCACCACAATTCGCGACTAACTCCCGGATTCCTATCTTTTTCGACAAACATGTGCGAAGTTGAGATCACTCCAAGACCCACAAAGACCGTGAATCGCTGCGCTACCTCGTGCGACGGGAAACACGCATCTGTGGCCTGGTTGACTACACTTGCCCTCGGCTCTGACCACCACCAAGTTTTCGCATGGAGAACCCGTGAAACGAGTAGAGACAATTGTTTTCGGTATTGACTCTGCCTACCTTCGCTTTCTGAGGGTAGCTCTGGCGTCCCTGTCCCGCTCATGTCCAAGTCCAGTGCCAATAACGATTCTGCACGAAGGACTCAGCAACTCGGATCGAGATCAAGTTCGTAGCGTCTTGCCTGATGAATCCTGGCCAATCGAGTTTATTTCAGTGCCCGTTGATTCCTATCCAGGCCTGACCAAGATTGACGGGACCTTCCATTTTTCTCGAGCGGCTGGCTATCGCGTACTGGCTCCGGAACTCCTTCCCCACTGTGAGCGATTGCTCTACTTTGATGCCGACACCCTCTTCAGGGCGGACATCAGTGCACTGCTTCACCACAGCCTGAGTGGAAAGCCAGTTGCCGCAGTTCGAAATCCGGCCTTTGTGCCTAGTGACACGAAGAGTTATCTCATTCAAGGCAAGTATTTTGATTCTGGAACCTTACTTATAGATGCTGCAATATGGAGAGAACGCAAGGTTGCGGCACACTTTGATCAATGGCTGACGGCAACAGATGCCCTAAACTTGCCAGACAACGACTTCCTAAATTTCTTCTTCAGGGGGGAATTTCTGGAGTTGACAAAGATCTGGGGCTTTCAGCCCTCATGGCACTCGTATCATCACCTAAGGACGACGGACCCAGCTGTCGTGCAATTTGCAGGTCCCAGGAAGTGTGCACCGATGTCTGCACGCGGGCTGTATTGCGACGAGGTTAGAGATATTGAAGAAACTTTCCCGGATTTCATGCGCCGAAACGGAAGAGTGGTCGCGCTTAGGCATTCATTCCAGTCCTGGCTGCGGTCCGTTCGACACTCCAGACGGGGGGAACTGAAACGGGGTGAGCGCAGCATACAGCAGCGGGCCCAGCAAGAGGTTGCAACATCAACTAATGCCGACCGGCTCAGCAGTATGGAATGGCATGCCGACACTCGTGCATCTAGTTGGAGAGGTATCAAGGCCATTGGCTTGGCCATATTTGGGCATGACTCTGCGGTTTCAGCTATTGAGCTGGAGAATCGAGACGTAATGGCCCTAAGCCTTGAGCGGACTACTCGACAGAAACATGACATGCGCTTTTCGGCTCCACTTGCGGCGAGACTCGTCCAGGACTCGGATGTGCAGGAGGTCTATGTCTCATTGCAGGATGTGAGTCCTCACCGAATAACGTCGTTTCTTCACTCACACCGTGCCCTCAATATCAAGCGGAATGTTGGTATCCGATCAGCTAGCGACTGGCTCACAGGACCCTTGATTCGGCACCCTCTATCTTTCTTGGCATGGGCTTACCACAGGCAACGTCAACATTCCGCAGACAATCGCCATCAACGCGATTGGGCAAGCACAGCACGCATAGTCGGAGCCACAATTGGCATTGATCCTTCATCTGTGTCATTTGTTGATCATCACACCTCGCATGCCAACACGGCCTACTACTTTGCGCCACCATCTTTCAGTTCGGACTGCTTAGTCGTCACGCTTGATGGTCAAGGCGATCAACTCTTTAATACGGTGTCGCTCAGCGTTGAGGGTGGCATTCAGCGCCTTGCTGAATCGCGGAGCCAAAGTAGTCTTCCACTCATTTATTCTGCCGTCACCCACTACCTCGGCTTTTCGGTGAGTTCCGATGAAGGCAAGACTGAGGCACTCGCCTCTTACGTTGCTGACGGGAGAGATACACTCATTTACAAGCATTTGAGTGACGCGTACTTCGTAGACGAGAACCTGAGCATTACCCATAGGCCATCCGCAGGTTTCCCGATTGCTGACGTGTCAGGTCAATGGCGCGAATTACAAGCTTGGATATCGGGAATTGCATCCAAGCACTCTGATATGAGTTTGGCATCCGGAATTCAGCTCTTCTTTGAGGATTTCATTCTCGCTTATCTCGAAAGAGTCTTTCAACGCTACCCACGCGGATTCCTAGCGGTTGCCGGAGGGGGTTTTGCCAACGTCAAGTTAAATCGTCGCATTTTCGAGTCGAACATGTTTAAAGATATCTTTGTCTTTCCCGCTATGGGAGATGATGGCGCTTCACTTGGCGCACTGGTTGAAGGTCTCATATCCAACGGCACCGATTTATCCTTTTTGAGAAATTTCGAAATGCCCTACTACGGACCATCGTTTGGCGTGGCTGCCATTGAAGAGGCCCTCCAAACGCGACAGGACTCCGTCAAGTCCGAGTGGATCAGCCAAAGTGCACTAGCTAAGTCGATTGCGCGTGATATCGCAGGCAATCATCTTTGTGCCCTGTATGGCGGTCGAATGGAATTCGGCCCCCGGGCACTCGGCCATCGGAGCATCCTGGCAAACCCAACCAGCGAGAGCATCAAGGATGACCTGAATTTACGGTTCAAGAAGCGGGAGTGGTTCCAACCCTTCTGCCCAACAATTCTTCTTGAGGAGCGGGAGAGGCTCTTTGTTAGCTCGCTTCCAAACAGGCATATGACTAGCGCATTCACGCTCCGAAAAGAAGTGGCTGCAGATCTTCCCGCGATCACGCACATTGATCAAACTGCTCGACCGCAATTCGTCAGCAAAGAAGATTCTGGGCTCCTACACGACCTGTTAAGTGAACTCAAGCGCTTGAATGGGTACGGAGTTGTGCTCAATACTTCTTTCAATATACACGGGAAGCCCATCGTGATGACACCTCAAGATGCGCTGGATGACTTTAGGGATTGCGAAATTGACGTCTTGTACATGGAAAACTTCAGGATTACCCGACGATAGATGAGAGAAATGCCGAACTTGCAGCAAAGGTAAGTGGCTTCTGATCTGTCACGACGTGTGGTGCAACCGGAAGGTGGTAGATCATGCAGAAGGCGTATCCAATACGGTTCCAGGGTGCTCTCGTGGCGGTGGGGCAGTGCCATGAATATAGGGTGACTATTAAGGCAACGGCGGGGGGTAAGAGATCTGCGCAATCGCAACTGGCGGCTGGAGCAGGAGAGCGAGGTGCTGCGCCAGGCTGCCGCGTATCTGTCGCAGATTGGTTTTCCGGGAAAAGGCTGTACCGGCTCGTGAGCGAGCTGGCCACGGAAGTTGGCCCTGTTGCGTTCAAACTCGGGCGTTGAACTGCGAACTCGAGCGGTTGAGCTCGCGCGTCACCTGCAGAAACGTTAGCTCACCGACCCGGTGACCAATTCAGCGTAGACCATCTGTACCGGGTGAACGCATTGTTCAGTGGTCATGGACATGATTCTGAGTTTGGGTGCCCATTCCTCGCGGACAGGGCGGCCAATACCTTCCCGCTGATGGCGGAGCAGTCGGCGTGGCGGATCTGCTCGACCAGTTGCTGATTCTTGGCATGCAGCACGATGCCTACGCGAGGCATGGGCAACAAAGCAGGCCCACTGGTCCATGGCGATCTCTTCCAGCGCGACTTCACCCGGGCTGCGGCTAACGAGTTACAACTGACCCACGTCTCCGAGCACCGCAAGCTTGAAAGCGAGCCTTACACTTGCGCAATCAGGACGGCTTCTATTCCACCACAGCGTCGGCTATTGGGACTGCTGCATGAGTAGGTGACATCTTGACCTGCTGCACGATTGGTTTCCACCGATTCTGTTGAGTCAGGCGGTTTCTTGGTCAAGCGTGCGCTCGTACTCGATGGGTGAAACATATCCGAGTTTCGAGTGCCTGCGACGGCGGTTGTAGAACACTTCGATGTAGTCGAACATGGCGTTGGACAGTTCGACGCGGGTGGTCCAGCGCTTGCGGTCGAGGAGCTCGTTTTGCATGGATGACCAAAAGGAT
>Ga0209953_1000673_pt1 | contig 11794 bp, 8 predicted proteins | sample SalPonred_H2O_MG_FD_185713 | JGI IMG/M metagenome (GOLD analysis project Ga0209953, IMG submission 185713) | Salt pond water microbial communities from South San Francisco under conditions of wetland restoration - Salt Pond MetaG... | ecosystem: Environmental > Aquatic > Non-marine Saline and... | reverse complement strand
TATTAACTGATATTGATTAAATTGTCAAGTCCTTCTTCGCCATCGTTTTCTAATTGTTCTCGCTGGCGCTGCGCTTCCAAAGCACGTCGAACTTGTATTTCGTTTTTGTAAATTTCTAGTATATTTGCAATCTGAGATTGCACTTGTAAATTGCGGGTCTGAAAGTACTTGCGCTGGAGGTCAATAATTTTTTCCTCCAGCTGTGTTTCTGTGTATTCTGATAGATTATCTATCAAAGGATTGATCATGCAAATGCACCTAAATAATTTGCATACACAGTATTGCCTTGGTTGGTGGTCCAAAATTCTATAATAATAGGATTTTCTGCATTTGTAACACTGTCAATCTGTAATGTCGAAGGGAAGTTACTGGATTTTTTCAGTGTGCCGCCTCCAGTGACTGTAAGATTGACCTCATGAAGAACGCTACTATCTCCTTCAGAACCAGTTCCTGCAAGCTCCACAGTTATTTTAGCATAGCCTTCTCTATCAGGCCAGTCTGCTAAATTGAAGGTAATGCTACCAGGTGTTGCATTATCGTTAAGATTAATAGCAACTCTTTGATAATGTCCATTTAAAAAACTTATGTTGTCGCCGGTTGTTTTAGTGCCTGCATTGTAGTATTTTTCAGTATTGAGTGCAAGTTCTGCATCTGCTATTTGTGTACCGTTGAAATCGTTGTTTTCATCTAATTTAGCAGTATTAGCTTGCAGTTGTGTGATCTCACTTGCTGCTGTGGATAATCCTGTTTTAATGATGCTAAAGTTATCGCGAAAGCCTTGTGTATCATTATCTACACCGGCTACTGGATATTCTCCATCGATTGTTTCGCTTGTAATGTTACTGGCCATTTGTTTTCCTCATTGTATTTTATTTATCGCTGTTATGCGTTAAATTGATAATTTGCGAATAATATAAATTGTTCTTGCTGCGAATCAGCTGTTCTTTTAACTATATATCTATCAATATCATAGTTGATATTTTTTTGATCGAAATCGCTAGCTTCGATATTTCTAATAATATCAGCACTTTGCCCAGGCAAACAGTAACATATTGGTATGGCTGTTATATAATCAAGTTCCTGTAACCCTTCTTGTGGTGTTCTCATCCATAGGGGCAAGAAGTTTCTTTCTTTTTTACCAACCGATCTAATATTGTCTCGCATATGTTCTATGCTAGACTGATATCTAATATTGTCGGCTCCTTGACTGATTTTTATAGCATCACTGTCAGTTTTAATTGTATTTGTAGGAGTTGGTCTTATTCTAAGTGGTTCTGAATCTCCTAATTCTAAAGTAATACTGACGCTGGTAGTATCAAAAAGCTCTAATTCAAAATCGTTGTTATCAGTGTCGAGAGCAACTTCACTGTCTCTAGTTTCAATTATGATTTTTTCATCCTCTGCAACCACAAAACGAACATATCCACCTCGCCCGTATACAGGCAATGCTTCGTATCCTAATCCAGTCCTAGTTACGTCGTCTTTAGATGCATATTGTATACTATCAACAGTGATTTTATTTTTTGTATCAATCCTGAATGAATTTCTAGTCTTGCCTGTGTTGGATTCTGCTGGATCTATTACTTCTATATACACCACTTCGTATACTGTATTATCTGTTCCAGGTTCAATAGCCTGCGCCGATTTTATTTCCCCTAATCTATACTGTTTTCTTTTATGATTTTTAGCAGATGCTGCAACGAAATGTCCTACTTCCTTTGCTTCTATGCCTGCATAAACTAACATATCAAAATTTTTCTGAATGCCAAAGTCTGGATCACCTAATCGATATATTTTATCAGGTTCAAATATGTCAGAATTACTAACAAAATTTTGTATATTAGTTCTTTCGTTATCTCTTAGCATGGGACGCATATAAATATCTGTGTATTGCGTATCGTCTAAGTCTTCAACTAACATTGTAAATTCACGCTCTATCGCAGTGTAATTGAATCTATCTCTTGCTTCTACTGTAAATGTAAATTTTCTATCAAACGTAGTATCACCTGGGTTAAATCCGTCCCAAGTCATAACTTTGTTGTCAAATGTTGTTAATCCTAACCCATCGTTGTTCTCGAACTGTCTAGCTGATCCAATAATTTCACCATCGTATCTCAAAGTCATGCCGTACGGTAGTCTGCCACTTTTAAGAGTGTAAATCATACGTGTATCCGGGACTGTTGTTTCTGCTTCTAATTTAAAAGTGCTTGTATAATTCGCATTTATAGTTCCTAGATCGGATGGTGTGATCCAATTAATATTTGAATCAATTTCTCCAATAATTTTAAGATCAAAAGTCTTGGTTGTACTAGGAATATCAACATCATCGCTTGCTGTTACAATTAGTGTTTCACTAAAGAAGTCGTTTTGGAATAATGCTATTCCTATGTTGCGCCCTTGATTTAATTGTCGTGACAGATTTTTATCAAATTGTATCCTATCTTCGTTGTCTCTTACTAGAGTTACTCGTATTTCTCCACTGTCTTGTGAATTTAAGAAAAAATTACTTATATTAGAAATAATACGACTGCGAGAAGTACTAGGTATTTTAATTCTCCAGCGGGTGTCTTCGATTATAGTAACATAAGCAGTATATCCGTATTCTGCCTCAAGTGCTTGACGAGTAGCAGTTAGTCTTGCATCTAAACTTAATTCATCTAGTGTTTCTGCAACTTGTGTCCAGTTGGCACTTTGGAAGTCAATCTGGATATTTCCTTCCTCGTCAAATATTATATTATCTTCTACATCCAGTTGTGGTGTTGTATTGTGTGACACTATGCATTCATAAATAAATCCATTTCCGCCAGATTCTGTTGTATATACTACATAGTCGCCAACAAAATAATTTTGATTAACTTCTATATCTCTAGGAGAACTGCTGGGGTATATTTGATTGTTGCTAGGATCTTCTTGTGTAATCTCATATTCAATATATGGAACAATATTGTCTATAGTATATATTTCATTTTCTTCAAATCTGAGTAAACGTTTATTGTATTTTTCTTTTTCTCTTTCGTTCAATCTTTCTATAAAAATATAATCCTGACCATTTGTAGCAGTTTGACTTAACAAAAGACTGATACTAGGTGCAAGTGTTTGGTCTAAAAATATAATATCGTAATCACTATTTCTGCTGTCTACATTGGTAACAGTGTATAAACGATTTTCTAGTAATATTTCCCTACCGATTAAGTCGAATAAATCTTGTACACCGTCTATATTACCAGTAAGATCAATTTTGTAGATTTTAAAAGAGTTTTTGCCTAAAAGAGTATCTTCATAATAGTTAGCAAAAATTTCAACTGTATCTAAGTCGGCGGTTATTCTAGTAGCACGAACTGTAAATTTATAATCTGTTGTGATGGCAGGCTGGTAAGGAACATAACCTACTATTTCACCTATTTGACTGTCTAGTGAAAGTCCTGGCGGAAGTTCACTTTTGCTACCGTCATTGTTTGTGCTTTCTAGAGTATATGTCATAACTCCTTCTAGAGTAGGATTATCTATTACATCTAAATATAATGTAACATAGTTGTTTGCCCGTTTGAAACCTAAATCGCTAGGTGTAATCCATGTAGGAGTCCTTACGTTAGTGGCATCAGCTTTGAACACTCCTGTGCTTGCTTGCATGATTGTATTGTCTGCTTTAAGATAATCATCTCCTACTACATAGATATTAAATTCTCTACGTATAAAACTGTCTCCGTCTGTCACTGTAATTGCAAAAGGATAGTAACGGTTCAGTTTCCTTGGATTAGCAGTTGGTTCGTTGTAGTCAAAATCTTGAGTATCATAATAAAACGTACTATAACCATTAGAGCTCAATATTCCATAATCAGATGGCAATCCGCCATAAGGCGAACTATCAAATCCGCCTGTTACGTACCTTTTATCCAGACTCAATAAAGGTTCTACAATACCTGTTAAGCGTCCGTCTTCTGTTAAAGTAATGCCAGGAGGTAATACACCGTCGCCGTCTGCTATAAAATAGCTCAATGTGTCACCTGCAGGGAGATCTGTATCTGATGCAACGAGTTGGAAGTCTATCAACTCGTTATCTAATATAAACAGATTATCATTGGCGCCTACTGGAAGTAGTCCTTGAGTTGTTATCCATTGTGGATCATCAGGACCTGTAACAGCTATTTCTATAGTCCTATCTTCGAATGTGCTTCCTCGAGTGGCTCTAATAACACTAGTAAACGTTCTATTAAATGCAACTTCGTATACTGTTCCTAAAATTTTGTTACCATCTATTCTTGTGCCTGTAGGTATAGATCCGCTGATTAACTCTATGCTTGTGCCTGATAGATTGGACAAAGGAAGATTTATTTCAACTACTTCTCTTTCAATTAGTGTTGTAATTCTAGAGCCTGTTGGTACATTCCATAAGTCTACTATTGCCTCTGTTTGTACGGGATCCATATCTATGAGTGTGCGTCTTTGTTTTGTGCTTGTACCTACAATATATGGATAAGCGGGAACAGTCAATTCATCGTCTTCAAAAGTTAAAAAATAAGCGTATGTGCCTTGAGGGAAATCTGGAGTTACACAGTAGCGTCCATTGAATTCGTCTAAATCGCCTTTGGTTTTTCTATAGGCGAAGTCCTCTATAAAACTGCCTGCAACCAATACAAGCTCACCTTCTGGAGTGTCTATCACACTATCATATTTCCATGCACCAGGTCTGTGATTGTCGCTGGGCAGTTTTATAAATCCGCTTTGAACTCTTTTTAGTCCGCTCTCGCTGTCTGTAGGAAACAAATACCCGTAAGGACCGTATATAGGATAACCGTCAAAAGAAAATCCTAGTACTTTACTGTGCCCATCTTCGTGTCGTAGATTGTCTCCATTGTAATTTGTAGTTTTAAAATATTCGCTGGCGTTTGTGACCAATGAAGTATTCCATGTAGTGTTTAGAAATTTTCCTGATCTATAATTGTATACACCGTTTTGAGTCAATGCACCAGCTAAGTCCTCACCATAAATGCTGCCTAATTGCACAGTGTTAAATGTAAAATTAGTAGGAGCATCTACGCCTGTGCCTGGGATTTTAATAGAAGGAATACTTCTTGTAAATGTAACACCGTTGGCAAAGATACCCAGTTGAGAATTGTTTACAGCTTGTGGATTTTGTGTATTGCTTCCTGCTCTATAATTGAAGTTGAAATTATAATCTTGTTCTTCAACTGTCGTGCTGTCTGACAGTGCAGGATAAGGAATACCATTGCTTACTGCTGAGAGCAAGCCTTGTTGTTTGAAAAAAACTGTTCTACTAGGAGTCGGGCCAGCGTCTTCGCTTAGACCAAATTTTATAGGATCAAATGTCATTCGTTATATTCCTTATACAACGTATTTATCGGAATATTAGATTGAACCTAAATCAATACTAACTGGACTCGAAGCGCCGTAGGTTCCTAAATCAGTATCAGTATTAGCAATCAGTAATTCAATACTATTTGTTACATTTATCAAGAATCCGCCGAGGTCAATATTATCAAAATAGTAAGCACTCACTGCAGGGTCTACACCATTAACATTGCCTGTTAGATTACCTATAAAGCTTCCGGAAATAGTTCCAGCATTGGTTATATCAAAACCTTGTGCGTCTAGTATGCCGCCCAACTGCGGTGTTAAGTCTTCTACAATATCAGACACATATTCATTAGTAATAGTTAATGTATTATCTATAATACTAGTACTGATTCCATCACCGCCTGCTATTGTAAGAGCAGCTGATCCTGAAAGAGCTGTATCCCCAGAATCTGCATTTACAGTTAATGTAGTTGGATCATAAGATATTGTAATTTTTTCATTGTCTGTTGTAAGAGCAATATTATCACCAGCAGCAATCTTTTTAAATTGTAAATCGTAATTGATTTTATTTGCAAATATGCCTTCACCAGTTGCACCTAAGTTACTGGCTGTTGTTTGTTCGTCATCACGTAAATCCAACTCTTCAAAGTTTTGATTTACTTTAATCATCGCTTCGCGGAGATCGTCCCCTGTTCCGTCGTTTGCAATTTGCCCTACATTAATTAATTGAACTGCCATTTTATCTCCTTAAGAACCAGACCCTAGTACAAGCTTTACAGCATTGTTAAATTTATTGAATACAAATTTATTTCCGCTTCCCAACAAACTTCTATATTCGGTATAGGTTGTTGCACTTCCGGGAGAGTAAATTTGATCATCTTGTGCAGTGTTATCAACGAATGCTCTAGATTGGGCTGGCGTTGCAGTTGGATTTATCTGTGCATATAATGCTAACACTCCTGCAACCTGCGGTGCAGCCATAGAGGTTCCAGAAATATTTGTAATTTTAAAATCTGTGTCTCCTGGATAAGGACCATCCGTAAATCTATTTGTAGTACTTGTAGTGCTCATTATATCAGTTCCAGGTGCCCAAATTGTAACGCCTGGACCTTTTTCACTAGACTCTGCTGCCTGTTCTAAGCCCCCTGTATCTTCTGCACTATCTATGTTTCCTACAATATGCGCTTCGTCGTCGTATGGACTACTTCCTCTGTGATAATAAATTACACCTGTATCTGTATCTGCATAATTGTCATAATCGTCGCCGCTTTCTACATCTATTTTATGATATCTGTTGCCCGCAGCAATTGTGACATGGATGCCGGCATCTATCATTTCTTGTACATCTGCATCTACACTTGCTATTCTTACATTAGTACTATATGTTGCAAATGGAGCGCCGCTGGTAGGTATCAAACCAAATGCTGCACGTTCTGAAGCACTATCAATGGCTGTTCCTGTATAAGATACTCCACGATATTCAATTTCACTGACTGTGTTATAACGAGTGAGATAACCCCAGCTCATATTTACAATGGTAGGACGTTTTGTACCTGTAGCAGGATCGATTGGTTTATTGTTGTGCCATTCTTTGATAACGTCGAAACAATCTGTTATACTAATTCCACTGTTAGGGTCTGAGCTGCCTTCTAATCCATTTACTTTTACAGCATAAATTCTAGCGTTCTTTGCCCAGCCATAAGTTAATCCAGCTGCTATTCCTGCACAGTGTGTGCCATGCCCGTCAAAGTCTGTATAATGACCTGTTGGCATAGATCCGCCGCCGCTAAACCCATCATACCAATCAAGTTGTTGCACACGACTCGCGCCTTCCGAATCGTTAAAGTCAGGATGATCAGCTTGGATGCCACTATCTTGTATTACTATATCAACACCGGTGCCGTCTAGTGTATAATCATATGTGCCTTCGACAGTCGCTCCGTCATAAGGATTGGTTGTTTCGTTGATTCTACGCAATCCCCAATTTACAAAAAATCCTCTATCTTCAGTGGTCTTTGTAAAATCTCCTGTCTGGGAAGCTCTGTGTCCAATTACAATGTCGTCACGTTGCTCTGGAGGAATTTCTACGCCCATTACCCTAGGATCTGTTCTTAAAGTTTCAGCTTCTTGATCTGTAAGCATATAATGTGTATTGCGTTTTGATGCAGGACGAGAGTTTGCTACCGTAGGACTTCTATTAGGTATAGCGCCAGCGCCTGTAGAAGCAATCATTTCTTGATCAAATGCTGCATGATCTACGTCTCTTTTTAGTGTAACAATGTATTCTTTTTCGCTCATTTTTTAATCCTATGTTATGCGCTACCGAAACTTACCCAATTGGATCCGTCAAAGAAAATCGGGTAAGCATTACCCGCTGCCCTGCCTAACGGATCCCAATTTACTCTGTCAGCAACAGCCAACATTCCTGCAACAGCAGCATCTGGCGGTGCGTTTAATGGAGTGAGTGTGATCAAGTCTGCAAACATTGCAAAGTTAACAGCATCTACCATCACACTACTGTCGTCGCTGAACACGCTACCTGTTACATCACCTGTTAATTGACCAGTCGCACTTACTAGGTTTGCATTTTCAATATTGTTGCTTTGTGCATCCAAGTCACCAGTCATGAATGTATCAACTGGAAGTCCGTTCAGTGCAATTGTGTCGCCCACAATTGCTGCATAGTCAAGGTCATTGCTGAAATCTGACAGTGCTGTAGGCGCACCATTTAGCACTGCATAAGGAATTGAATTATTTACAGCATCAACTAGTATTGTCGAATCGTCGCCAACTATACTGCCTTTTAAGTCGCCTATAATGCCACCAGTTGCTTGTATCTCTGTGGTTACTGGACCAAAAAATCTAATGCTATCTGCTGTTAAGTTTACAGCAGTGTTTGTGCCTTGCGGCCCTAAACTTATTCCGTTGCCGTCTCCGTCAGCAGTTGTTATACTAATGCTATCATCTGCTATTAGGTTATTTACAATAAGGGCACTGTTTAATTGTAGTGTGCCGTCCATTACAATTGCACTGCTATCATTACCTATATTGATAGCTGTCGCATCTGTTGTGCCGATATTTAATGTTGTATTATCAATGTTACCAGTTACATTGCCTGCAACGTTTCCGGTTAGGTTCCCTACTACATCACCTGTTAGTGTAGCATTGAATGTACCATCGATTGTTGTAGTGTTGCCTGCTTTACCGATAGTAACATCGCCAGTTGATCCGCCTGTACCAATACTAACTGTTGCGCCCACTGCGCCGTTAACAGCAACTCCGCCTGTTGAAGTAATGTTAATACCACTGTCGCTGACTGTTACATCTCCGCTTGATGCGTCCCCTAAACTAACTGTTCCGCCAGTGCCTCTGTAGATGTTTAGTGCTGCACTAGCTCTACCTTGTACAGTAGTTGTAATTACTTCTGTGTTTTCAACATCACCTACTACTTTGCCTGCAACACCGTCTACTAGTATTGTGCTGTCATCACCAAATACACTACCTGTTACTTCACCGTCAAATGTACCTGTATGTGCACCTGACGCATCGCCTGTTATGTTACCAACAAATCCTGTAGTTGCTGTAATTGTTGTACCGTCGATTGTTGTACCTGTGATTGCTGCTGGAGTTACTCCTCCTAGAACCCCAGTAAACGCTGCTTCAACTGTTGCAGCAACAAGAGTTTCACTTCCTAATGTCCACTTATCAACACTATCGTCCCAAACAAATGTTTTGTTTGCTTCTGTACCTCTGTCAATTTCGATACCGCTAGTACCTGCTGTAACGCCAGCACCGCTTTCGCCATTGTTGAGTACAATGACATTGTCGCTAATAGTAGTATTTTCTGTATCAACAGTTGTAGTTGTGCCACTTACTGTTAAGTTACCTGCAACCACAACGTTGTTAAAATTAGATTCGCCTGTAGCAGTTGTTACGTTACCAGTAAACGTGCCTTGGTGTAAACTTATCCACTGTTCTTCTTGATAAAATTCTACAAAGCCAGTTGAACTGTTATAGATAGTATCGCCGAATTGAGGTGTTATGGCCAAACGTTCTGCAGAACTTACACTGCTTAGTTTAAAAGGCACTGCTCCGTCAATTTTTACTCTGTTACCTGCATTTATTGATAGATCAGTGCTTGTTGATATTTGTGCAACACCCAATCCTGTGCCTTGATTGACAGCATCTATACTAACATTATCTGCATTAACAGTTACAAAGTTTGCTTCGTTGAATGGTAAATCTTCTGTTCCTATTGCACCGCCTTGTGCTAATTCTGGAGTTAGTGTGTCCAACAATTTAGCAGTGCCGATACTTACTGCATAACCATCAGTCGGAAGTATAACAATGTCGTCGCCTTCTATGAATCCTGTAGTTGCGCCAAAATCAATATCGCCTACAATTTTACTTGCAACACCATCTACTAGCAGTGTACTGTCATCGCCAAATACACTGCCTTTGATATCTGTTGCAAACGGAACACCTTCGTCAAATAGACTGAACAGACTATCATCTAAATCTTCAGTCCTTAAAAATCCTATGTCGTCAGTAAATTCTGATAGACTGGTTGGTGCTCCTTGTAGAGCTGCATAGCTAATTTTACCAGTAGCAGCTTCAAAAACTCTAGTATCATCACTAGAAATAAGATCACCTTTGAATTCGTCTGCAACGACAGTCCTAAAGTATAAAGAGTTAGAGCCAATATCTACCGTACCTGCTTGTGTGGGCAATAAGATATCGCTTACTTCTATTTGTTCTACTTCGATGTTACCAATATCACTGAATGGTCTAAATTCTAATCCGGTTCCGTCTTCTTTTACTTTAACAAAATAATCAGCGGCGCCTACAAAACTGCTTGGAGTGTCTGTAAGATCGGCAAAATTTTGTGCAACCAGTCTTTCCCCGTTGACTGTGATATCAGCAGCGTTAATGGTTCCCAGTGCAGTCACATCTTGAACGTTTACTATTGAACTTTCTCTAAGATTGAGATTGTCGCCGCTGGGCAATTCTTTGATTTTGTTGCCATCTGTGGTGTCAATCACCAGGGGAAATCTATTTGCCATTCTTTAAAATCCTATTGTTATACATATTTATCGTATCTACTTAAAGCGCCGCGATCCTAGTTTGGAAATCTGCAAAGTCTGTGCTTGCTGCTGCTATTGCTTTTATATCGTCTTTCAGTTGCTCTACACTAGGAATAATCCCATTAACACCATCCACTAACAGTGTGCTATCATCAGCAAATACACTGCCTTGACTGTCAGCGGCAATGACAGCACCGTTTAATCTAAGATTTCCGTTAGCGTCTGTTTCCAGTCTAGCACCGTTCAAATATATAAAGTCTTTGACATACAAATCGGCCCACTGCTTGTCTGCACTACCCAAGTCATATGTAGCATCTACATCTGGTATTAGACTACTGCCTGTAGCACTGGGCTCTGCAAAGTTTCCAGCATACAATTCTGCGAAGTTATCGTTTACTTTGTCAAATGCTGTGCGTAACGGATCACCGTCGCCTCGGTTAGGCGATGTGCCTAAATCAATTGTTTGTCTTGCCATTAGCTGGATTCCCCTTGCCCACTTGAATTCTTAGTTTACCCGCAGCAGCAACAACTTGCCTCTGCTGCGTATTCTTTTGATCGGTGCTTGCTGCGGCACCTTTTTTAATCAGTCTCTTAACACCGGATCTGTTCATTAGTTTTTACCTACCACTACTTCAATAACACCTCTATTAGTGGTGTCTTTGTTTTCTAGTGCTTTGCCAACCACTGTTCCTACACCCGGATTGTTGTTCACCATAGCATATCCAGGAATAGCACTTGCAACCAGCATGTCACCTTTGCGCACTTTGCCAAGCACTTTGCATGGAACACGACCCTGTAGTGCTATGCCCACAACATGCTCTCCTTCCAATGCACTGTTCATTAGGTGCGCTGGATTGGTTGTTACCACACCTGCCACTCGGTGATCGCCTTTGACTGAAGTGGTAGTTACTTCCTGATCTCCACCAAATACCAACAGTGTGCCAGGTTCGTATTCTGCATCACCCAAGTAGTTTTCTGCCAAGTCAGCGTAGTAAGCTTCAGTTGCAGTTCCTCTAAAGGTTGTTGCATAAATGTTTGCATACCTTGCGCCTGCGCTACCAATGTCGTAGGTATCATCTGTATCCGGTAATGCGCCTGCTGAGCTGAATGTCATTGGAGAGACGCTTGAACTAGTAGCACTATCAGCAGTAACAACAGCCACTTGTCCGATAGTGGTTACTCCAGTGCCTGCTCCTATGGCCAGTCCTGTTGATGCTGATCCTCTTTCGCCTGGTGCTTCTATGAAACTGCTGTAAATCCAATCCACTGCAAGACGTTTTTCTCCGTTTAGAGTAGATGTATTTTGCAAAATAGATTCGTCTACACCAGTTCCACTAATATTCAAACTACCTGCCATTTCGATGTCAGGATAGGTTGGTGTAACTCCGCCGCTG
>Ga0209953_1000671_pt1 | contig 11832 bp, 16 predicted proteins | sample SalPonred_H2O_MG_FD_185713 | JGI IMG/M metagenome (GOLD analysis project Ga0209953, IMG submission 185713) | Salt pond water microbial communities from South San Francisco under conditions of wetland restoration - Salt Pond MetaG... | ecosystem: Environmental > Aquatic > Non-marine Saline and... | reverse complement strand
ATACAACATCATCTCTGACAATATCTGGACCTGTTGAACCAGTAACAATTGTTTGTGTATCCATACTATAGTCAAGCGCATATCCATAAGAATATGGATCTTTAACTAATCCCATAAGTGCGAGGGGAAAGGTTAATAAAAACAACAAAGTAATTGCTAAACGCATAATCCACCCATTATAAGTTATTTATTTATTATCTACGTGATCTTTTGGGTGGTATAACGAAACAGCGTCTTTAAGTGCTACTTCACGACTAGAAACAAATCCACCTTCTTGATCTAATTTTTCACGGGCACTGTCTTCATCTTCTGCAAATACACTAACAATCATATCCACCTCATAGGTGTATACGGTCTTTCGAGTATTCTTGACTAGATCTTCTTCTTCAACTTTTTTAAAACTCATTTGCTCTCTCCATATCTTTCTTTAGGTGTAAAAGGAATATTATACTTGCTCAGATATAATTCCACAAGTTTGAAAGACACCCTATTTTCGTCTGCGATTTCTTTTGTGCTTTTTCCTAGAGCGATTTGCTCTTTGAGGTAAGTCTCGTCTTGATGTAGTTTCATTGTCTCTCTCTTCTATAGGATCATTCATTCTTGCAGTAAGATCAGTATGCCACCTATTCCTTATTTTGTCAAGTATACGATCCAACTCATCAGGATCATCCATACTACTAGCTTATCATAAAATTTCGAGGGTACACAATGGCGAAGCCATTCTTGATCAAACACCCATTATCTCTAATATAATAACACTTGATCATATGTTCTTGACAAGGAGAAAGGGGACCTGCTGGGTGGTGGAATGGTGGAAAGCAGGCCCCCTTATACATAATAGAATAGCACATAAATGTTTCACGTGCAACATATGCGGGATATTTTTTTTATTCGAACCCGTTGCCAATAATAGTTGGATTGTTCATACTATGGTGGGCAGAGTGGTTCGGGGGATTTCTATTTACCGCGACTTAAAAGCGAACTCTAATTTGCGCGAACCGCCTGCGGCGGAACTCTAAAAAAAAATCGAACTTTGTCCACATTTTATGCACAAGTTTATTAACAAGTTGTTATAATAGAATAGTTATGAATGAATTCCCCTGGCTAGAAGTAGTAATTTCAATCGTGGCCCTCGGATCAGGTCTTGCAGGTTATTTCAAGATCATTGCTCCCTTCAGGTCCCGAATTAAAAAGTGGATAGAAACCTGGGAATCCTTTATGGAAGACTGGGGCGGTGAAGAAGCTCGCCCAGGTAGAGATCGTGTACCAGGTGTTATGGAAAGACTCAATGATATTGATGGAGAACTTAAAAGAAACGGTGGCAGCTCAATTAAAGATTCAGTAGATCGCATCGAAACAAATGTCAATGAAATAGTTACTACACAGAATTCAATTAAGGAAAGATTGCAAGAAGGCGACACAAAAGATTCAACAAGATTGAAAAGCGACTTGACGATCTAGAAGACGATAAGTAATATATATATATATATCTTATATATATTTATATACTATATATTTAATATATCTATATTTATAATTATTAAGTAATAATAAAATATCATACTTTCCTGAGAATTACGAACCGTTTTCCTGAAAATTATGTTACAATTTTATAACAGTCAATATTTCTTGACTAATAAGTTTTCTTAAACCGCTAGTCCTCAAGGTTTGTCTCTCTCATACCCACCGCCTTGGGGACTAGCCCCTTTTTTATAGTATTGGTGTATAATTAAATTACTATGTCTATTGGTGCTGATCCTGCCTACGTAAGGTGGAATGTTGTAAGAGGAGATACTTCAACTCTTCGTGTTGAATTCTATCAAAGAGATGAATCTCAACCTTATGATACAACAAATTGGACATACCAATCTACAGTCTATGATCGTAAAGGAGATACTCTTACAACACTACAAGTATCAGGTTCTGATGGTTATGTTGATATTACAGCTCCCGCCTCAACTACAGGAAATTGGGGTAGCGGCATTGATGACATTGTTGAACAACTTGATTTTGATGTAGAGGTAACTATGGGTGATGGTACTGTCTGGACTCCCGTAATTGGAATCATTTCTGTGATAGGCGATATTACGGGAAGTGGTAGCTAATGGTCGATCAAGTAGTTCAGATATTTACCGTTCCCGATGATTTAGTCGTAAGAGTAGTCCCCTTAAGTGCAACTCAGGGTGAGCGTGGTACAGCAGGTCCTACTGGCCCCACTGGTCCTTCTGGCCCTACAGGTCCCCAAGGTGCCGATTCTACAGTTACGGGCCCAACCGGATCGACAGGTCCTACGGGTGCTACTGGACCACAAGGACAACAAGGCGTCATTGGTCCTACTGGAGAACAAGGACCTACGGGTGCAACTGGGCAAACAGGTTTGCAAGGTGCTACGGGTCCAACAGGACCACAGGGAGAGCAGGGAAGTCAAGGTCCTAAAGGATTTACAGGCCCCAGAGGTTTACAGGGAGAGCAGGGGCTAGAAGGCCCCACGGGAACACAGGGTATTCAAGGAGAACAGGGCCCTCAAGGCTCAGCTGGCCCTACAGGAGCAAAAGGCGATAAGGGCGACAAAGGGGATCGGGGTCTTACTGGATCTACTGGTCCACAAGGAGATACTGGCCCTAGAGGTATTCAAGGTCAGCTAGGTCCTACAGGTCCCCTCGGACCAACGGGTGCCAAAGGTCTGATTGGACCAACGGGTGCCACTGGGGCTGCTTCTAACGTTACTGGACCAACAGGTTCTATCGGACCAACTGGACCTACAGGTCCTCAAGGTGCCGCATCAAATGTTACAGGTCCAACGGGTTCTGCTGGAGCAACTGGACCAACAGGTCCTCAAGGTCTTAAAGGAGATGCTGGAGATACAGGACCTAAAGGTGATGCTGGACAAGCAGGAGCTGTTGGTGCAGCTGGTGCAACAGGTCCGACTGGGCCACAAGGCCCTCAAGGTTTAAAAGGTGACAGAGGCTTCCCTGGTGCTGATTCAACCATTGCTGGTCCCACAGGACCTACAGGTCAAAGAGGCGTAAGGGGGGAGACTGGTCCACAAGGGCTGAGAGGTTTGGTTGGACCTCAAGGGCCGCCAGGTCCTACTGGAGAAACTGGAGAAAGAGGCACTCAGGGATTGCAGGGTCCAACGGGGCCTCAAGGCGTAAAGGGTGATACTGGTTTTCCTGGCGAAAGAGGAGAGCGAGGTTCTACGGGCCCAAGGGGTTTAACTGGCCCAACAGGTCCACGAGGATTGCAGGGTGCTGACTCTAACGTTACGGGACCAACAGGTCCAACTGGTCCAGCAGGACAAGATGGTGTAATTGGAGTCGATGGTTCAACAGGTCCGACGGGCCCTACTGGACCATCTGGCGGACCAACAGGACCCCAGGGTGCTACTGGTCCAACGGGAGCAAGGGGGGCACCAATTTCTTTTTCAGACACTGCTCCAGAAAATCCACAAACTGGTGACTTTTGGATTAGAAGCATTACTGGATTCTTGTATGTTTACTATACAGATTCAGATTCCAGTCAATGGGTTCAGGTAGGAAGAACCTAAACAAAAATATATCTATCGTGATATAATTATTTACGGAGGATAAATGGCATTTCCAGGTACTTATAACATCAATTATTATTTGGGTGATACCCAAGAATTTAAGGTGTACCCCAAGAATAACGATGGAAGCCCCTTCGATCTTACTGATTTTTCCGCTCCAAAATTTATCATTGCTCAGACAAGAGGGGCAGAGGTTGCAGATCAAATTGCTGCGTACGCTGAAATTGCTACAGATCCTAGCGGTGTACACCTTCTTTGTGCCATTAGACCAGAAGACGCTGCAAAGATGGATCCCTCAGTGCAGTATGTTTATGATATTGAAATTGTTCTTCCATCATCCACCGAAAGAAACAACAAGTCTTACGACATCGTCCACACAGTTTTGACTGGCAACCTCACAATTACTCAAGACATTACTACAGAAGAAAGTGGTGCCCCAGAGCCTCTTCCAAACAACCCAACAAATCTTGTTATTGGAAATATTACAGATACGACTATTCAGGTAAGCTGGACAGCACCAACTGCTGGGGGTGCTGTAGAAAATTACAGAATTGCAATCATTCCATATACCACAGATAGTAATACTTTAGTTGGAGCGATTACTAGTTCAACAACTGAAATAACATCAGACAATACTTCTACCACATTTTTTGGTTTGTCAGAAAATACAGACTATAGCATTTTAATTCTTTCTGTTAACGAAAGCGGCACATCTGATGTTTCAGGTGTTTTAACCAACAGTCAGCCCGTTACGACTGGAGACAATCCCAATACAGTAGAGCCAGACATCTTTGTAACAAATGACGGGTCGTCCGCATACCTTGTTGATGGAGTTGAAAATGATACTATTACGGTTGTTAGGGGCGAGACATACGTTATCAATGTAGACGCTACTGGTCATCCATTTTGGATTCAGACAATACCATCATCGTATAGCCCGTCCGATGCCTACAACGAAGGCGTTGCAAACAACGGAACAGATAATGGAAATATTATTTGGTCGGTTTCTGAGTCCGCTCCAGACACACTTTTTTATGTCTGTCAGTTCCATGCATCAAACATGGGCGGAACCATTACTGTAATTGACGGAGGGTCTTAATGGTTAATGTCATTTATTCTCAAGACAGCCTAACTGTTTTGGGAGGACCAGAACAGCTCGAGGTAGACCTTAACATTGGTGCAACTGGAAACAGGGGAGGTATTTTTTTTACTGGTAACGAGTTACCAAATACACTTCAAAGCTCTCAATTTCCAACAGATCCTCAGCTGTTTGATCTGTATATCCTCACCGATTCATCCTCTTCTGAATTTTTAACCGTTTATCAATACGTTGCTATTGGTACATCAAATTCTTGGGTAGAATCTTTTAAGCTTAATTCCAGTTATTATTTTGTTAATAAAGTAGTTAGCTTTACTCAGGGTACCGCCAACATTCAAATTGATGTTACAGATGTAGGAATTGAAAGCACTCCCTTTACAGAAAACATCAACTCTTTTGCATACTTTAATGTTCAAGCAACAATCAGCAATATTGACTCAACAGAAGCACCAGACGGAACTCTTTCACACAATCCAGCCGCACTTTCTATTCAAGTTGGAGATGCGTTTGAAGATACCAGCGGACAAACTCAAGATGACAAGTTCCCATTACTCCTTCCAGTAGAGCTAAATGCTGTTGAGTACACTGGCGTTGCCTGGGAGCCTATCGATAACAAAGAAGTTATTGTTTATTTTGCAATTAACTATGTTAATCCAAATGAGATTATTGCTAATTTAACAGGAGGTAATTCGTAATGCCTGAAAATATTGGAGCCCAAGACGCAGCATTCAATACCTTAATTCCAAGCATTGACGAAAATGCTGATATTCAGACAGCCTTTAGACTCTACCATTATGGACAGGGTAGTTCAGGCCTAGGAGATCTTAATCCCAACTCAGTAGCTGGCTTTTTGCAAGCATTGACTGATCAAAAGATTGATGCCGCTCCAACAGTAATTCCTTTAAATTCAAATCTTAATGATTATACAACTTCTGGATTTTATGTACAAGATTCAAACACTAAAGCCAACACTGGTACAAATTATCCTATTATTCCTCCAACAATTGGTCGCCCATACGCTGGTTTTCTTCGTGTAATTAATGACGGAACAAACACTTATCAAGAATATCAAGTAGCTGGTATTCCAAACGGTAAAACCTACTGGAGATCATTTTTTGGAAACCTTGGCTGGAGTGATTGGAGAACATTTGCCGAAGAAGGGCACGAACACCCACAATATTTTGAAAAAGAAGAAGCAAGGCAAGAGTTTGAGCCACAAATTAAATATTTGACAATTAGACAGCCTACAATTGTCAATAATGAATATACCCTGGGAAATTTAGATGTAAATGCTCTGGTGATGATCGACAATGGCTCTTTGCCAAATACGGTATATATCCCGAATAACTCTTCTGTCCCATTCGTAGTTGGGACACAGATTACTGTTTTGCAAAAAAATCTTGGGCAAACCACTATTGCTGGAAATTCTGGAGTTCGGGTTAGGTTTACTCCAAGTAACAGACTTAGAGCTGTTTATTCTGCGGCTTCACTTATTAAAATTGCAACTAACGAATGGGTTGTTGTTGGAGATCTTGCATAGGAGATTAAATGAAGCCTAACCCGCATCCAGTCCCATCATCAGTACGTAAAAGATTTATTGACTTTTTTCAAAGAGATAACACCACATCTGGTTTAGGAAGAGCGTTTCTAGGAGGAACTTGGGACTTTATTAGAGGATCTTTTAAGCTAGAAAACTTTAGAGCAACAACTGACGACTTGCCAGAGGATTACCCCATAACCGATTACCCTCTAGCAACAGTAACAATGCCAACAGAAAGTGTTACTTTAGATCTTTATGATATTCAAAATGGCTCTGCGGCAGGCCTTTGGGTTACAGATTCTGGGGATTGGTTTGCAGTAGGTGTAGATCAGCATCCAGTAGATTGTAACTGTTCTACTGGAACAGAGTGCAATAGGTGGAATGGTTCTAACATTACTGGCTGGACAACCAGAGAAACAGGCGGTAGAAATTCTTTCACAGTCGTTACTGGAGAATTTTGTCAAACAAATGAAACTGGCGGAAGAAATGCTATTGTAGAAGTAGTTGGAAAACGACCATCAGGAGAAACTAGGTGTACAGCCTACGACCGAGTCGGCAGCTTTCGCTATTGCTATGAGTGGATCAGACTTGAAGTGCTTGTTTATGCTGTAACTGGATACAACGCTCCTAATTTTAGTACAACATGCAACACCAATTTTGCAACAAGATATAATGCTCCGAATTTTACGTCAAATATTAATGGGTATAACGCTAATGAGTGTAATAGATGGAACGAATTCCTTTTTGACTGCGAAACTTGCTATCCTCAGTGGGTTAGAATTTTGCAATCTGTAGGTGGTACGGTAACAACTTTGGTTAAGGTTTTAGCAAACGAAGTAATTACCAGAACCACTTCTCCAAACGGCACACTTTCATTTTTTAAGCAAGACAATCCAATTACCAAATTCGTAAGATCTTTGATTATTAATACTGATCAAGACACAATCTCTGTTCAAGCTTTTGCAGACCCCGAGCTTGAAGACAAAATTAGTTTAGAGAATGGAGATATTACTTATACTCCTACGGGTGCACAGATTACTCCAAATTATGGTATCATGGTAGTTCCTTCCGAATATCAGCAAGATAATCAAATTGGCGGCATTGTAATTAGAAGAGAGGGCTTCTAAGATGTTTTATAGGGGTATGAATGAAACTAATAAAATTTTTTGTTCCAAAGGCTAAAAGGGGTTTTGCCGATCCTCAACCAGCTAAAAAATTTATTCCAGATTGGTACAAAAAAGCTGAAATCTCTTACATGGATCAAGACAAGGTAGAGCGTTTTGGTCTTAAAGCTTGTATGCCTTATCTAGACTCTCTTATGTCTGGATATATCATTACCACACCAGTAGATATTTTCGTAAACGAAGAAACAAATGAATATTCTCACATTTTTAATAATGAAGATTCTTTAAGTCTTAAATGGGATGGTCCACCAGAGTTTGCTTCATTCATTAAAGAAAGACCAAAAGAGTCTGGTGCAACGATGCCAAGGCCAGCTGGTCATCATCCGAATCATCTTGTATTCGAAGGTTTTTGGTCAGTTAAAACACCTAGAGGATACAGCTTGTTGATGACTCATCCTTTAAATAGATATGATTTGCCATTTACAATTTCTTCTGGAATTATTGATAGTGATAAGTTTTTTGCTTCTGGCAACATTCCCTTTTTTATTAGAAAAGATTTTAAGGGCGTGATACCGCAAGGAACACCAATTGCACAGCTAATACCTATTAAAAGAGATAGCTGGAACATGGTTGAAAATGACGCCATGCTAACCGAGCAGGACATGTTACAAGGATTTTTGGTTAGGCAAAAAGAAACAAACTATAAAAAAACACTGTGGCAAAGAAAGAGCTATTCGTAATGTTTAAAAGAAGAAGGAAAATCCCAAACACTCCCTACGAGCAAATGACAATTTTGGATCTTGTTAAGGTCTGGATTATTTCAAAATTGCCAAAAAAGAAACAGAGTGTTTCTGCGGGACCAATTATTCCAGAGCCAACACTTAATGAAGACAACATTACCTATATTGCTATTGTTCTTGATGGTGTTGTCGAAGACGTTATGAGGGCTCAAAACAGACTTGCTGCTTTAGTTTTAAGTAATCCAGATTTTATTGAGTTTGATCCAAATAAAGATAGGCCTCAAATTGGAAGAACTAAGTATGAAGACGGAAAGTTTGTAGAAATGGGAAACAAGGATCATGAAGAATAAAAATATCACTTTTCACTCTAAAGCTGTAGAGTATGACATTCTTAGGCCACACCCTTCTACTAAATCGGTTCCCTCGTGGTACAGAAAAATGCCAGGGGTAAAAGACGGAATTCAAACAATTAAAAAATGTGTACCCTTTTTAGATTCTCTTTCTATGGGGTATCAGATTCCTTTGCCTGCAGATATTGTTTGGAATAAAAAAAATAAAGAGTTTAGGGCTAATTCAGAATTAGACATTTCTACTTATCATTTTGCTGTTCAATCAGAAGATGTTTCTTTGCCTCCAGAATTTGACCCACAACCTCATAAATGGAGCAATTACTGGCACATTAAAACGCCTAAAGGCTATAGCACTTTGTTTATCCATCCTTTAAATAGGTTAGATCTTCCCTTTTATTCAATGTCTGGAGTAGTAGACACAGATTCTCATCCATTGCTTATTAATTTTCCATTTTTCCTTAGATATGATTTTGATGGAATTCTTAAAGCGGGTACCCCAATGATCCAAGCTATACCCTTTAAAAGGGACAAGTGGTCTGCACAATTTTTGGATCAGGTCCAAAGCTATACTGGAGACCACATGAGCTATGAAGTAATGAAGCCTCCGTTCGGTTGGTATAAAAGAAATCACTGGTTTAGGAAGGAATATCGATGAACGATAGGCCAGTGAGACCGTGGGACCTTTATAACAAAAACATGAATAGGGTTCCATCTGCAGTACTAGAGGAAAGACTTTCTATCTGTGAGGGATGCCCCTTTTATCGCAAATCTTTAAAGCAATGCAAAAAGTGTGGATGCATAATGCCACAAAAAGCAAAATTGGCAGACGCTGTTTGTCCAGTCCACAAGTGGGGCAAGTATGAATACGAATAAAACAATTTTTCTGTCTATTGCATCCCAAGACGACGAAGAGCTAAAGCATACTTTACAAAACGCTTTTACCAATGCTCACAATCCCGAAAGGGTTTATGCTGGTGTTGGGCTGACAGCGATGCATTCAAAAACATTAAGAGATCTTAAAAAAATATCTAAAAATAATAAAAGAGTTTCTTACACTTTTACTAAACAAAGGAAAAATGATATTTCTACACTAGGAATTGGCAAGGGTAGAAGCAAGGCTGCCAGTCTTTATAAAAATCAAGATTATTTTATTCAAATTGATTCACACACTTTTTTGTCTAAAGGCTGGGACGCTAATTTAATTAATCTATATGAAGAAGCTAGGCAAGATCTAGATTTAGAAAAATTTGTTATTTCTAACATACCCGCAGTATATAAGTATTGTTGCCACAAACACAAGGACCCAATAAAAGCAGAGCCAGATAGTCGCTATCCCTATTTTATGACTCATTCATTTTTTGTAGATTCGGTTCCTCGATGGAAAGAGTTTGCAATTTATAATTTTAGAGACGAAATGTTTTTGCCAGTTGCTAAAGTTAGCCCAGCTTTTATTATGGGAGATTCTAAGTTTGGAAGAAACACTGGAATACATCCAAACGCAATTTTTTATGATGAAGACTTTACTCAAAGTGCTAATTTGTTCGGAAACGGATTTTCCTTTGTTTTTCTTAATATCGATGATTTTCCAGTAAGACATCTAGACTCTAATGGAATTGTCAAGGGCCACTCCAGATACTTTTTTTTAGATTACTTAAATCAGGAAAACAATAAAAAGATTCATGAAAAATTAAAAGAAGAATATTACAAGTTCGTAAATGACCCTAAAAATAAAGAAACTCTTAGCAGATATAGACAATATTCTAAGGTTGATCCAATAAAGGGATGTTTTACTACCAACGCAGACATAGTGCCTGAAACTTTTAACAATACGGGAGAGGGTTCGTGAAAGTCGCAGTTTATACAATTGCTCTTAATGAGGAGCATTTTGTAGAGTCTTGGTATGAGTCAGCCAAAGATGCTGACTATTTGCTTATTGCTGATACGGGAAGTTCTGACAATACCGTTAAAAAAGCACGAGAGCTAGGAATTAACGTAATTGATATCACAGTAAAGCCTTGGAGATTTGACATTGCTCGTAATGCTTCTTTAGCTGCTATACCCGCCGATATTGACTACTGCATCGCTCTTGATATGGACGAGGTTCTTGTTGGAGATTGGAGGTCTGAGCTAGAAAACATGAAAGGCAGAGGCGTTACGAGACCTCGTTATCAATATACCTGGTCTTGGACAGATCCTGAAGAAACTATCCCAGGATTACAATACGGCGGGGACAAGGTACACTCAAGATTTAACTACAGGTGGAAGCATCCTGTTCATGAAGTGTTAGTAGAAGACCGTATCTCAGAAGTGCAAGATTGGTGCACTTTTGAAATTCATCATCATCCAGATCACTCTAAACCAAGATCTCAGTACTTTCCACTGCTCGAGCTGGCGGTACAAGAAGATCCTTGGGATGATCGTAATGCTTATTATTATGCAAGAGAGTTATTCTTTAATCAGCAATTTAAAAAAGCTTCTGAAGAGTTTAAAAGACATCTCTCTCTACCCACAGCAACATGGAGACCAGAACGTGCATCCTCTATGAGGTACATTGCAAAATGTAGCGTGGGCAAGGAAAGAGAAAGGTGGTTTAAACAGGCGGTAGGAGAATGTCCAGAAAGAAGAGAGCCCCTTATCGACCTAGCACTTTATTATTATGATAACTATCAGTGGAAAGACTGTCTAAATTTTGCAAAACGTGCATTGCGTATTGCAGAAAAACCAATGGAATATTTGTGTGAAGAGTTTGCTTGGGGATCAATTCCTTTAGATTTAGTTGCAATATCTTCTTATTATTTGGGAGAGTATGATCAGGCGTTGCTTTATGGTAGAAAAGCACTAAAGATTGAGCCAGATAGTCAAAGACTAAAAGATAATCTAAAATTATATGAGGATGCTATAATTAAATAGTTATGATTAAAGTCACGATGGATTTAACCAATAATTCTTGGCACGTTGATGCCTTGCCAAGCACTAATACTGTAGAGGCCGAAATTTGGTACACTCTAGATCCAAAAATTACCACCCCCCATCTTAAAAATTTTTCATATAAACTTTTTATGGAAGATGAAAATGGAAACATCACACCTCCAGAGTTTTCAAATCATAACGTAGAGTACACCCCAACAGAATATCCAGTTTTTGTCACTAATCATACCTATCACAACCTTCTTTCTGAAACAAAATATTTTTGGAAGATGCATTTTTGGCACAGGAGACAAGAAATTGCTGACAAGGTAGAATTTTCTTTACCAGTTCCTTCAAAACCTTTTGAGTCGTGGACTTGGAATTCTGAACAAAAGAAATGGGTTCCACCGCAAGAGCCACCATCACCTACATGGGACGAAAATTCTCAATCTTGGTATCTTCCATAAAACAAAACAAATAAATGCTATAATTAATAGTTGAGATATATCTTTAAGGAGATTGCTA
>Ga0209953_1000670_pt1 | contig 11833 bp, 12 predicted proteins | sample SalPonred_H2O_MG_FD_185713 | JGI IMG/M metagenome (GOLD analysis project Ga0209953, IMG submission 185713) | Salt pond water microbial communities from South San Francisco under conditions of wetland restoration - Salt Pond MetaG... | ecosystem: Environmental > Aquatic > Non-marine Saline and... | reverse complement strand
CCTTCGACGGAAATATGAGGGTACAAGGAACTTGGGTTGAGGTTAATGGAACAAAGGTTCGTGGCGATTTAGTCCCTGATGTTGATGATGGAAACGGGCATTACAATTTAGGTTCAACCTCAGAAAGATACGATGAGGTTTATGCAAATACATTATACTCAAACAATGTCTTTGTAGACAACGATGCAACCATTCGTGGCGACTTAACCATCTTAGGGTCCACTACACTGTCTCAGGGTTCGACCTTTACATCCCCTATAGGTAGTTTTACTGATTTATCAGTCTCGACAGACGCAGACCTATCTGGTGATGTTAACATTGGAACAAGTTCTGCAGATAAGTTGACCATTCTTTCTGAGATTGACAGTGACCTAGTTCCTGATGGAGTCAGGGATCTGGGATCGTTATCCAATCAGTGGAATGATGTGTATGTAAGTGGATCTATCAAAGATGGATCTACTACGATTATTGGATCTAACAATAAACTACACGCAAACAATGTCATCTCAAACGAAACTATTCTCAATGCGATGTTAGAAAACTCTGGGGTCACTGCAGGAGTTTATGGAGACGCATCAAACATTCCTAGAGTAACGGTTGACTCTAAGGGTCTGGTTACAGACATAGAAACTGTAACGGTTTCGGGTGTAACCTCATTTACTTACACTGCTGCGAATAATGATCTTGAAATCGGTACTGCAACCGGAGAGACTTACAACGCAACTATTTCAGATGCAACTACCTCTCAAAAAGGTGTTGCGTCTTTTAATACAAACGACTTTACAGTATCTGGTGGTTCAGTTACCGTCAAACCAGGCGGCATATCGTCTGCGCAACTTGCTGCGGTTGCGGGGTTGACATCAGGAACTTTTGGTGATAGTATAACTGTACCAACAATAACTGTAAATCCAAAAGGACAAATTACAAGCGTTTCGGAAACTTCAATCCCTGATGCGACAACTTCGGACGGGACCACCGGAACAAAAGGTATCGCGAAGTTTAACGAAGAAGTGTTTAGTGTCGATCAAAATGGAGTAGTTTCTCTTGCAGGTGGCGCAGGATCTGCAATTCTTGCAATCAACGGAACTGCAAACGAAGTTGATATTACAAGAACCCAAGGATCGGTTACTATTGGGTTACCCGATGATGTTACAGTATCTGGTCAATTAAATGTTGGTGAAAATGTTGTCATTACAGGGAATCTTATAGTACAGGGAACGACGACAACTGTAGATACAGAAACTGTTCGAATTTCTGACAACATTATTGTTTTGAATGGTGATGTTACAGGCGCACCTTCTCAGGATTCTGGGTTTAGTATTAATAGAGGAACATCATCATCCGTTCAACTGTTATGGGATGAGACAAATGATAGATGGACTTTTGGATCGCACGACGTTGTCGCAGATAACTTTATTGGAACTGCAACAAACGTAAGTAACTCATTAACGCCTGGCAATTTTATCACCGGATCTGCATACGACGGATCGACAAGTCGGACGTTTTCGGTTGATGCGACAAGTAGTAACTCTGGAGACAAAATTGTTGCAAGAAATGCATCAGGCAACTTTTCTGCAGGTACAATTACCGCATCTTTGAACGGAAATGCGTCGACTGCATCTAAGTGGCAAACTCCAAGAAACTTAGTTTTAGGAGGAGACTTAAGTGGTTCAGTATCAATTGACGGTTCTCAAGGAGTTGCATTAACCGCAACCATTGCAGACGACTCAATTACAAACTCAAAAATTGATAATGGTGCAGTAGACACTAACCACATCGCATTAGGTGCAATTGATAGATTTAGAATTCAAGACGGAGAAGTCACTGCATCAAAACTTGCAGCAGGCGCAATCACGGATTCTTCGATTGGAAGTGGTGCGATTGGAGAAAGTCAACTTAAAACAAATGCAGTAACCCGTTCAAAAATTGCGGATGATGCGGTGGGTAGTGCAGAACTAAGAAATGTGGTATCATTAAGAATAAGAAACTCTTCAGGAAGTACTTTGAAAACAATTTATGGTGCAGGATCTTAATTAGGAAATTATATTATGGCATTTAGAAGACCCCTATATTTAGATGGTACAAATTTAAGAGAAATGAGCGATTCTCATATTGAGAATATGAGACAACGCGCAGCAGATGAATTCAGAAACAACCCATCTGTATATTTAAGATATGTTTCCAGTGGCGGTAATCTTGGACGGTACGATGACACAAGACTCACCGCAGGACAAGCGACTCTTACTTCTTTTAGATTTCCCACAGCAAACGAACTCGTAACAGGACAACACTTGCCTGGGCAAGCGACACCTAGTGGAGTGCGTACCGTTGGTGTTGCGTACTCTAGAGTAGACCAAGTTACTCAGTCAGTTTCTGTTGGGGATAGTGGTAATAGAGAGTATCCTTTATATTACGACTCCGGCGGAAATTTGCGCGCAATGTCTAAAAGAGATATGCGTGATACATTCGGATATCAAGCAATTTTTAAACTTGATGGGTCAGGAGACTTATATACTATTCATACGAGTTTTTTCTTGTCTGGATATTCTGCAGTCTCTTTTACTCCGATATATAGAGATACTGTCGCTGATGTTTCATATTATACTAATAGAGGAATTGCGACTAGACACTATGGTCCAACAGGTCTTGATGCGCCAACAACACGCAATGACTATTACTTGTTGAGAAGAAATGCAGAAGGTTATGGGTTTCATCCAAATCCAGTAAAAACTGATGGATCAGACATAAGAGAAATGTCTAATTCAGAAACTGGAAATATTCTAGCGAATATAGTCAGAGATCTTGCAGTTAATGTGCCTGGATACAGGATAACATTCTCTACTGGTTCAGGTACTGATACAGGAACTATCGTAGATTCTAGATTGAACGGCACACAATATGCAACATATAAAGTATCTGACGACGATTACAGGGCGCAAATTTGGCCATCAGGAAGTATTTCTGTAGTGGCAATTGGAAGTTTAAAAGTACAGAGGTATTAATATGATTTTACCACCAGGCGAATTTACTTACGCAACATTTTACGGCGACGACAAAACTCTAATCAGAGCAATCTTTCACGATGATAATGATGATTGGGATACATATCACGAGATCATTATACCCGTAGATTTGGAAGACAAAAATTATCAAAAACTTTTAGAAACATTTGATTTAGACCAAATCAAAAAAATGTCTAAGGAAGATCGAGAAGTTGCGCGAGAAAACTTCTTAGAAGTTATCAAAGAAGTTTCAGAAAAATATGGGTTAATTTATGATCCTGATAACGCGGATATTAACAACCGATTGAAAATACAAGATATTTTTGAATTGCCTTCAGGCGAGTTCGGCGAAGAACTTCTATTCAATATTAAGTTAAATATTTTTGAAATGGAAGAAGTTAGTCATTCTGATAACGATGTGTTAAAGAAAGAGTTGAGGGATGCGACATCTCCCATGCAATGTTTTTATATTGCAGGAAAGTTTTTATATGAGTGATGAGTCTATTATTTCAGAGATAATGTCAAAAAGGCACAATACTCAGTTTTTTTCTGATAAAGTGCCTGATAAATCTTTAGTAGAAAAAATATTAAAAGATGCACACACATTAACTCCACATAAAAATAATTTTTACAGGTACAAAGTTAATGTTTGGGGACCAGAACACAAAGAACAAAAAAGATTAATTGGGATATATTCTGTATGCACTAAAACTTTTTATCAAAAAAATCCCACAGAAGAAAATTTTAAAAAACTAGAAAATATATTTGATAGGTGGATATCTAAAGAAAATGCTTTGAAAGGATATCCTCCAGTTGATGGATGCCTTTTTAACTCTCAAGTCCTAGCGCCTTACTTGTTAGTTTATACTCACAATCCATTTTATAAAACAAAAAGTCAAATTGAAAATGTATCATCTTGTTGGCATAAACTTTTTGACAATCGAATCAGCGATCCCGAAGATCTTGACTGGATAATTCAAGCATCAATGCACGGCATCACAACATCCTACTTATGTGCGGAAAAAAATTTACGTGCATCTTTTTGTAGATGTTTTTTTTCTGATGACAACCTAACTAAAATAGTCAACAAACCTAGAGACTCCAGTATTTTATTAAACTCTAGTTCGGTAAAAAAAGAAATAACATTTTTATTAGGAATCGGATATAGTGATGAAAATCTAACCATAGATAGATATCTATCACCTATGATTAAACCTAAGTTTGATGAAATTGTTGAATGGAAATAAATTAAGTAAATAATTCATATTTATTCCATAAGTGAGGAAGATTTTCGGAATGAGTGAAGTGCGCTAATTTAATATCGGGATGGAACTCATCTCCTAAAAACATATAAGAATTCCCAGTCTCATTTTTATACTTTCTGTTTAACCTCATCATCGCATCGTCTTTCATTCTGCATACCCAAGAAGATGGCAAATATATTAATTCCAATTCCTCATTGACACTATCCTCAATAAAGTGTTGTTCTCCGTTCACGGGTCCTGTAGTATATCCTTCCTCAATATATTTTTTCTGATAATATGCAGGGTTCTCCATAAACTTATCATAAATGTATTTACAGTCGGTAGGGTAGTACTTGTAGAAACCGCCGTTAATGGTGAATCGAGAATATTCAGTATCCTTCCACCAACTTTTAATTGTTAGGAACTGACCTTTTTCGATGGGGTATTCAAATATTTTTTTGTAGTCGCCTAAAAGCAAAACATCAATGTCCATAACGCAGATAGGTTCTTTAATATCTAAAGACATCCCATACATTTTATTCCACTGCAGTTGAACGTTATTTTGGATAGGTTCACGAATCCAAATAAACTCGTATTCAGGCAACTTGGACTCTAAGTAAGATTCGTATTCCGGACCATACCTATCACCAATTCTTACACATACTATTTTCATTATAAATTCCCGTACACAGTATCATCTCTAAATAAATTTTTTCCGCCGATAATAGTACCATCAAGACTCAAAAATTCATTCCACCTATTTTGAATCGTTTCTACCGAGTGTCTATGAATCAAATAATTATAACAGAAGATATTAGAAGTGTAAACTAAGTTAACTTTATCTTCATCAATGTTTAATTTAGAAATCGGATCAGAAATAGCATCAAACTCTAAAAATCTAACATTTTTAATACTTGAAATTATTTTTTCAATTTTTTCTTGAGAAAAAATTTTTTCGTTTTCTTCAACAATCTCAGGTTCATAATCAGCGTCGTCAACAATCACTCCCTCTTTACTTTTGTAAAATTTTTCTATTCTTTCGATATCTTTAAATTCATAAACCATCTTTTTCCAATTTAGAGAATCTTTGTTTATATCGTAAATTACCAACTCAGTATTTTCATGACCGTAGCAATCGTACAAAAACTCTGCACAAAAACCTGATGCGGGTGCATATATGACATCAAATTTTACATTAGTTTTATAAACCAATGCACTATACTTTTCATTGTTTTTGACATACACAATATTGTCATTTTTATTTTCTTCTTGTTCCAGAGGTTTGCAGTATCTTCTTTCTGGGTAACAGAAAAATTTAACATTTCTCTCTTTATCAAAATTATAAATCGTGTGACCATCTTCGATAACTTTAGAAATATAATCTGCCATCTCGCATTTAGTAACTTGTTTTACTTTAGCGTAATCCGATGGTGATAACCAATGAGGTGTGTAGTCGTCATGAACATTACTTTCAGATCTTTCAGGCATAACAACTCGTCCGCTATATTTTCCAAAAGATGGTTTTCCAATTTTTCTCCAATGATCTAAATTTAAAAACATGCATTGTTGATGTAACCTTGCGTATTGGTTTTTAGGGCGCCAGAGGATATGACCTTTACATGGTTTGTCTGACTCACAAAACTCATCAAAATATGTGTGAATAGTCTCCGGATTATCTCTATTCCAATTATAATAAAAAGAACCTATATAACTGACCATCGCATACTTATGTTTATCTGCAAGTTTTACCGCCTCATCTAGATCCTTTGCAAAAATTAGGGATTCGGTATTTCCATTTTTTCTCCACCCTACGCCGGTCCACCATGTTAATGTTGCCATGTACTGTGCGTAATCATTCCAATTAATTTTAGGGTAGTCTAAAATAATATGAACTTGTTCAGAATCTCTAGTATTATGATTTGAGTTTTCTAAAACGAATTTTCCGAATTCTTCAAATGACTGCATTAGGATGTTCCTTATGGAATGAATCTATAAAAAGTTGTTTACGTTCTTTATTTGAACCGCCGTGCACGATGAAATGTATACGAGGTTCGCGAGAAAAGTTTGCTGCTTCATGAAAAGGGCCATTATTAAACCAATAAACCTCGCGTGGTTGAAAAGGCACTTCCAACATATCCGAAGATCTTCTTAAATAGCAGTTCTCAGGTTGTGTAATTGCGATGTTGATTGCAGACATTATATTATTTTCTAAAGGTCTACCTTCTCTCCACTCGCGAGTATCTGTGTGTTTACGAATAATCCCGCCCGGTTCTAGTAACATAAATCGACATCGGCTGTACATTCCATTATTAGGGAACTCATCGCGCAACCATTCCGTCATAGTCGGTGCATACTCTGTCAGCTTTGTCCACTGATAATCAAATGAATCTGGATTGTATGTGGTAACATGCATTCCTTCACCGTGCAGGGTTACCGACTTCCAACCGCGACCATCTGAACCACGATGATCTACGAATAATCTTCTGTCGTAGATTTCTAATGCTTCGTCTATTGCGGTTTTCGGAATCTTAATATTTGCACGAAGATAAAAAAGATTTTTCTCTTCACACCACTTTTTTATTTTTTTAAATTCTTCTTTCATACCCAATAATTTTTAACCCAATCATTAAGTTGATGATTTTTTTCCCCATGATTTAAAATACAAACCTCATAATCTTTTCTAAGTTTTTTAGGTTCTCCGTCTTTTATATATCTGGCGCCGTGATGATATGAATAAGCTATAGATGTCGGCAAAATATCCACATCTACAGGTTCATTAAATAAATATCTATCCATACCCTTTTTGTGTTTTAATAAAATGTATTCTTTGTTTCTTATAAAATGATCATAAATTTCTAGACCCTGATCATCTGTCCATTTCATTATAGATGAATTATATAAAGTTGAGGTATAATTTTTGTACAGGTGCGGAAACATATAGTCGGATTTCCACTGAGAATAGAGAACAGACACAGTTCTGGTCTTTACTGAACACAACCTTTCTAATGGATTTAATATTACCACATCTAGGTCGAAATAAATAGTCTCACCTTCAGTAAAGATATTCAATAAGTCAAGTTTTGAAAAAACTCCATTCTTACTAGATTTTAGTGGTATTACTTGAATATTTTTATGAGTTATGTTATTATCAGTGTAACAATAGAAATTAAAAGGGGCGTCAACATTGCGCAAAATCATATTATATAACTTATGCACATAATCTTCAGAATATTTAGATCCATACTTTACGCAAACAAAATTCATAAAATTTTAACTTAACTTGGAGAATACAATGATTAGTTTACCACATGTCGATGAAGATAACAAGTCTGTTATAGCACTAAGTTCGATACATTTTAGAAATATTTATTTGTTAAATAATATAAAAAAACTTTTTGGAAATTTTAATAATTTTATTTTTTTACATCTTCCAATTCGCGAGCTTTTAGTGATGAATCGGTATATTCCTATGTCAAAAGATTTAGTTCCTAATGAAACTACAATGAATGCAAAAAGAGAAAATTTCTTAAAATTTGTCGCGACATATCAACCAGAACATAAAGTAATTTTAGACGAAATAGAAGACTATGATTTTCCAAACGGGGACAATCTTATTAGAAATCACTATCGATATGATTATTATCAAGGCATTTTAAAATTATTTTTAGAGTCAGAAAGACTCAAAGTACACGATGAGTTTTTTAAAAAAACCCACAGTGTCATTTCTTGCGATATTAATTCATCGATAATGGATCATGACAGTTATTCTGAAAATTATGAGTTTCATGTACCTCTTAAAAATTATACTGACGAACAAATCTTGGAACTTTTAACTGACGAAGAACTAGAATTTATGAATCAATTTGAAAATGTTAAAAATGTCTAAATGATTGAAAATAAATTATGTGAGTTGACAAACAGGGACTATGCAATTCCTGTTAGATCTGGAACTGATGCTTTACAATTGTCTTTGTTATCATACAACATTGGAATCGGAGACGAGGTTTTAGTATCTAATTTTTCTTGGGTATCTACCGCATCGTGTATATCTATGGTGTGCGCGACGCCAGTATTTTGTGATGTTGACCTCGACACCTATCATATATCAATGTCCAGTGTTCGTAAGATGGTTTCTGAAAAAACCAAGGCATTAATATTCCCACATCTATTCGGGTCTATGATGCAAACAAACGAACTTGTATCTTTCTGCAAAGAAAATAATATACTCTTGATAGAAGATGCGTGTCAATCTGTAGGATGCATTTTGAATGGTTCTCCTGCGGGGTCAATCGGAGACATTTCTACTTTAAGTTTTAATTTAAATAAGGTGGTGTCTGGAATCACTGGGGGAGGCGCGATATTAACTAACGATGACATAGTTGCATCAAAATTAAAAAAACTTAGTCATCACGGATACGGAAAAGACTTCGAATATCTAGGAATCAATGGTAGGATGTCCGATGTCGATAAAATAGAAATTTGTAGACAACTTGACACCTTACAAGAAACTATTGCGGAAAGAAATGTTTTTGCAGAAAATTATGACAGATTCTTTAAAAGTTTTCCTGTAAAGATGCAGAAGATTCCCGAACGACTTTATAGTAATCGACACAAGTATACTCTAAGGTTTGAGTCTAAAGAAATCCGTGATAGAATAAAAAATATATTTGGATGTAAAGTGCACTATTCAAAACCCATATCTGAAAACACAATGTATAAAAATATTATACACAGAAAAGACAGGTGTCCTAATTCTCAATTAATATCGGATACGATTTTGACTTTGCCTATGGAAGGTGATAAGAAACCAATGAATGAGATCTACAAACTGTTGGTCGAAAAAATATTTAATGATCCCAATTACGGCGATTATACTATGAAGGAACAACTTAGTGATGCATTGTTTGACATTGCAAGAGGTTAAAGATAATTATCTTGCAGTAGATTTCTTTTTGTCTATGTCGTGTAATAGGTCTTGTCATTACTGCACGACATATACTTTGGAACAAAGAAACCTAACTGTTGATATGGATTTTTTGAGTTATGTATTAGATTGTTTTAAGAAATATAAGGTTAGAATCAATCTTTTAGGCGGAGAACCCGCGTTAATTAAAAATCTTAAAGAAGTCATTGACGAAATAAAAAAATACGATAACTTTGTATGTTCTGTACTGTCAAACTCCTATGTTCGCAAAAGATATCCTGATATATTAGAAGACCCATCCATTTTTTATTTCGAACATCTTGTTTTAGACTTTTATGAAGATCGTGTAGAAAAGTTAGGCAACTTTGATTTCCTACCTAAAAATGAAAAAAATAACTACAATGTTGTTATTAAGACGCCCAACTATGAAAAGTATCGACGCAACTTTCCAGAAGAGATTGCAAAACTAAATCATAAAAACACTATGTTTAAACAATACAACTCAAGGTCTCCTGAGTTTGATGTGATAACTCAATCTCCAAGGATTGATAGAAAACTCTGTGCAAAATTTCCTCAAGTGCCTGTCATCGATTTTGAGAATAAAAACATTCGTCACTGCAGTAAACGTACTCAAGATTCCAGAACCTTTGAAGTTACAAAAGATAACATAGATAAAATGATGCAGTTTAAACTATTTGAGTATGAGTCATATTGTGAAACCTGTTGTGAAAATATCAGTAACTTTTCTTTTAAAAAATACGCAGAGATTATAGAAACATATGAAATATAAAATTGTAGAATACTCTGACGATCTAGATCTGACTGAATTTTATAAACTCGCAGAGTCGAAAGGTTATACCAATAACTCAAGTAAAAAGAAATTGGTTGATTGTTTTTCTAAAGAAAAAGAATATCAAGTATGGATATTGTACTATGAAAACAAACCAATTGGTTCGTTTGCTGCGCACACTTTTGATGAAATGGGAGAGGGTAGTTATAGGATTGCTGCAAGGACCTGTTTAATTGATTATAGAATTACAAGTGCACGTGAAGGAAGTCTTGCAGGAAAGGGTGATGCATTTAAATGTATTACAACGAATCAACACATTACTGGACAATTTTTTATCCCCACCTGCATAGAATGGGCAGGTAAAGATAAAGATTTGTATCTCACATCAAATGACTCTGGGTCTAAAAGTCAACGAAGAGTTCATAACATTTACTTCCCTATGATGGAAAAATCTGGTCAAGTTAATAGAGTATGTGAAATGATGTGTCGTGGAGACATACAAACTATATGGAAATTAAATGTTGAAAAGTTTTACGAGGTTTTAAACGACAACCATAGATGGTACTAAATATAAATAGATAAAAAACTTTTAGGACCCTCCAATGGCACGAGCGAATATCATCATCGATCAAGGCGCAGACTTTGCAACAACCATCACAGTAAGAGACACTGACGGCAACATCAAAGATTTGTCGGGTCATACTGGGTTTGGTCAGATTCGCAAACACTATTTGTCAGAGACCGCATACGACTTTGTCATTGAGTTTCAAACTCCATCAAGTTCTGGTCAGGTGACCTTAAAGATGTCTCGTGCAGAGACAGAAAAAATTGAACCAGGCAGGTACGTCTACGATGTTGAGTTGACAGATCAAAACGACATTCGGACGCGACTCGTTGAGGGAATTGTAACCGTAACTCCTCAAGTAACACGAACTCCAGTGGTGATTGTTGCGAACACAGGAAACTCTAATACTGTTAGTTCAAACACCATTAGTTCGAATTCAAGTTCTAATACTGTTAGTTCTAACTCAAGTTCAAACACCGCAAGTTCTAACACAGAAAGTGCAAACACATAAGGTGAACTATGTCCGATTATACCGTTACATTTGGTAAAAAAGGTGGACTCACCGCACAGTTTGAACCTGAGAAAACATTAACTCTCAAGAACCAACCTGTTGATAAAACCAATCTCCAAGACCTTAATGATATCCGGTCTTTATCCGGAGAGGGACTCCAGAACGGTGATATCCTTGTTTATGACCAAGAATCGAATACCTTTGTCTATTCTTCCGGTAATGTAATTCGTGATGCAAACAATCAGTTCGTATTCATTGGTGATGCACTTGTACCTCCGCCAGGCAGAAACGTAAACCTCGGTTCTGCAACGAGACCATTTAAATCCTTATTCGTACAAGGTAACACAATCTCGATTGGTAACCTGTCTTTGTCAGATACAGGGACAGGAACTCTTTCTGTAGCAGAAATTGACCCGTCAGGAAATTTGATAATCAAAGGTGACCTCAGTGTTATTTCCACCGCAAACCTAATGACCTTGGGAACTGATGTTGCAAACACTCCATTTGTTTTAGATGATGGTGCATTGCAGACATTCAATGCGCAGACTACGGTTACCACTGCAGTCGATCAACTCAACGAAGCAATGTTAAATGTATTCAACGGAACCTTCGTTCGAAATGTGCAGTTTGACGCAACCCCCACAACTGGAGGTTTAGGGTCAACTGTAACTTTAACCATTTCGACTGAGGGCAACCCTACAGAGTTTGATGTTGACTGGGGCGACGGAGTTATTGAAACTGGGTTGTCTAACACAACTCCATCTCACGTATATAATGATAACACAAATACACCATTT
>Ga0209953_1000669_pt1 | contig 11840 bp, 9 predicted proteins | sample SalPonred_H2O_MG_FD_185713 | JGI IMG/M metagenome (GOLD analysis project Ga0209953, IMG submission 185713) | Salt pond water microbial communities from South San Francisco under conditions of wetland restoration - Salt Pond MetaG... | ecosystem: Environmental > Aquatic > Non-marine Saline and... | reverse complement strand
CCCGCCTGGGTGGGGACCGGTCGTGCAGCCCGGTATGAAGGTCTCCGGGGGGACGGCGACAGTGAGCGCGGTTCTCGAAGCGCCCACCAATGTGGCCATGCGATTCGAGAAGCGACAATGACTCGCATCGGCATCACGGCCGCAGGGGTCGCGGCAGGCATAGTCCTGCTGTGGGTGAGCCCCCTGATTGGCCTGATCGCTCTCTTGCTGCTGTTTGCCGTCGTCCCACCATGGGGACGAACCTTTGCCGAGCGAGCCTTGATCTCACTCGTCGTTCTCCTCGGCTTCGTCGCACTCGTATTCCCGCGAGCCGGAGCAACCCCCATTGATCGCACATCAGTCCAGCTGTTCCTGACGATCACCGTAGTCGTTATGTCTGCGTTGAATTTCCTACCGAGAGTCCGATCGGGATCCCTGCCTCGTCTTCGACTGACAGATGTGCTCCTTCTCGCACTAGTTGTTCTTCTGAGCTTTCTACTTTCGGTCCCATTCCTCGGCGGTTCGAACGAGCAGGTTATCGCCGGCTTGTACTTTGCGGGCTGGGACAACCACGCCCACTACACGGCTTTCGCGAATACTTACGCGAGCCAGTCCACTACGTGGCCAACCGCCGACGGATCGCTTGCCTGGAACCAGTGGTATCCGTCACTTCATACGACCCTGTGGGCACTTGGCACGGCCCTCGTTGGTGGTGACGGCCTCGATCGCCTTCAACTGTTGATTCCGTACGTCCAGTGGAGTGCTGCGTCTTTCGCTGTATCCATGGGCGCACTTGTCTGGATGGCGACTGACGTCGCTGACCGTTGGGGCACCCGAACGGCGCGTCGAACTGGCAAGACCGCGTCCACAATCGCGCTGGTTGCCATGGCCGCGTGGGTGTTTCTAGGTTCCCCTCAGTACTTGTTCAATGCCGGATTCACCAATTTCGCTATGGGCGCGTCGTTGGTTGCAGTGTCAAGTTACCTGGCGGTGCGTTCCCCACGAAGCGCGAGGACCCTGGGTTGGTTCGTGATTCCACTTGCCGCTGTTTCGGTTGTTGGCCTATGGACACCACTGGTTCTTGGCCTGGTGCCGGCCGGAATAGTCGTCGCCGTCTATCTACTCCGGTATCGGATTGCGTGGGGAGTCGCGTGGGTTGTAGTCGGTGCCGTAGGTGGCTTCGTCGCTTTCGCCAGGCAGGTAGGCGACATCTTGTCCGCTGGCGGGGAGGCTGACGCCACTGAGTTTGCAACGAATATCGGCAGTGTCGCATTTGGCATGGTGCCCTTCAATGTGACAGCCGCGGTGGCCGCTCCACTGATTGCCGTAGCAATCGCCGTGCTTATCTGGACGCCCCGGACGTTGCGATGGGGACTAGCGGGACCCTCGATCATGACGGGCGCCATCGCGTTGATCTTCGTGCCTGGAGCCGTCGCATCCGGTGTCTGGTGGCTCGATTCCTACTATGTACAGAAGGCGCTGAATGCCTCGCTGCTGGTGACAGTCCCACTCGTTGTTGCCGCGGCTTCGGTAGTGCTAGCTCGTGCGCTGAGGCAGACGAGTGCTAGGGAAGCCGTCGCTGGCACAGTCGCGGTCGCTCTGGCGGGTCTTGCTGTGTTTGGAATATTCGGCGTTCGCGACGGATCGCCGCTGAACGGACTTCCGAATTTCCCAGGTTTCGATGCAGTGGAACAAAGGAGTCAAGGGGAAGCAAGTCAGTGGCTGGGAGATCTGATCTTGTCCGGGGTCGATGCTACGACGGAATTGCCGCCGTACGCACCAGTTCTGTGGGAAGGGCCCGGTACCCTGGCGAATCTGTGGACGGCAAGCCTCCACGGCACGTTGTCGAGCGCACAGCAGGTCTTCTACTTGAGTCTGCCGCAGCCACCGTCTGGTGACGAAGCAGCTGCCTGGACAAAGGAAGCGCTGGAGGCCTTCCCCGAACTGCGTATCGCCTTCGTCCCACCATCGGCGGAATTTAGAGAGTTCCTGCAACTGCGATTTGGTTCCGCGGATCCACGACGTGTAGTTGTGGTTACCGACTAATTCACACCGACTGTTGGCTCAGTTCCCACTCGCGGCACCTTTCCAAGGTGGGTAGCAGACCACTTTCGACGGCTTCGGCGAGTGTTGGCGCAGACTGATCCTTGTCGGATAGCAGGACATCGGATCGGTCGGGCCAGGGGAGATTCAAGGTCGTATCGAGGGGGTGCACTCCGTGTTCGCGACTTGGCGAGTAAGGCGTTGAACAGAGGTACCCGACGGAAACGGACTCAGTCAGTGCACAGAATGCATGGCCGAGCCCCTCAGTGATGAACAGACCACGTCGCGATTCGGCATCGAGTTCTACGGCGTCCCATTGACCGAAGGTTGGTGAACCTACGCGGATGTCCACTACAACGTCGAGGATTTTCCCGGCAAAGCATTGAACGTACTTGGCCTGTCCGGGTGGAACGTCTGCGAAGTGGACTCCGCGCACTGTTCCCTGTTTCGAAACCGAGATATTCATTTGTTTGAGGTCGAAGGATCTGCCCACTGCCGCTTCCAAGACGTCGGCCTTGAAGGACTCCAGGAAGACACCGCGCTCATCGGTTCGAAGTACCGGAGTGAATTCCCACACGCCGTCGATCGACAGCGCTCTTACCTCCACGTGGGCAGACTAGCAGCGCGAGCCAGTTCCACTCGATTACGTTGCAGCAAACAGCCCCACCGGAATGTGACATTGTTAGACGCGTGAAGGTCGCCATTCTCGGAACGCGCGGAGTACCTGCGCTGTACGGCGGGTTTGAGACCGCGGTTGAGGAAATCGGCAGCCGACTCGCGGAGCGCGGCTATGACGTCACCGTCTACTGCCGCAATCCTGGACAACAACTTACGTCCTACGCAGGTATGCGCTTGGTCAACTTGCCCGCTGTGAGGCACAGGGTTGCGGAGACGTTGAGCCACACTTCGTTCAGTGCGGTTCACGCTGTGATCAAGGATCGGCCGGATGTTGCACTCCTACTGAATGCTGGAAACGCACCACTTCTGAGACCGCTGCGCGCCGCCGGTATACCGGTTGCCGTGCATCTCGACGGGTTGGAGTCCAAGCGAGAGAAGTGGAGAGGCGCCGGGGCGGCGTACTACAGGTGGGCGGAACGCTCCAGTGTCCGAGCCGGCACCGAGGTGGTGGCCGACTGTCAGGCGATCGCGGACTACATCAAAGAAACCTATGGACGTTCCGCCTGGGTCATCACGTATGGCGCCGAAGTCATTGAACCCGGGAGTGAACGCCTTGCCGAATTGAGCGTAGTCCGCCGTGATTTTCACCTGCTAGTTGCGCGGATGGAACCGGAGAACCACGTACTCGAAGCCGTGCTCGGCTACCGACAGAGTGAGGAAACTCGGCCCCTCCTGATCGTCGGAAGCGCTCCGTACTCCCTGTGGTATATCGACAAAGTTGCGGACGCTGCAGGCGGTGATCCGCGAATTCAATTCCTGGGCGGGATTTACGACCAAGAGCTCCTCAACCAGTTGTACGGCAACTGTCGAACGTACATACATGGCCATTCCGTGGGGGGCACCAACCCGAGCCTCCTTCGCGCCATGGGCGCAGGCGCTCCAGTTTTGGCATTTGACTGCGAGTTCAATCGCGAGGTAACCGCCGATCGCGCACTCGTGTGGTCGTCTTCCGACGACATGACCGCACTCATGGACGACATTGCCGAGGGAGAACTTGATCCAGTCCTGGAAAGTTTGACAGCGGCCGGACGAGAACGAGTCGCGGAGCACTATCGCTGGGACGTCGTCACGGATGAATACGAACGATTGCTACACCACCTCCTGGGGGCCCGCCGGGGAGCAAGAAACCAGACCCGGGAAGTTCTCCAATGAGTGCGGTTGCGGTCGTTCTCGTGACACGGAATTCCGAACCGTACCTAGAAGAAACGCTTGACAGTATCCGAAATCAATCGCGTCCCCCGGACGCCCTCATTGCCATCGACGACCACTCCGGTGATGGCACAGTGGAGCACCTTCGTGATGTCGGATTCGAAGTGGTCACATCGACCTCTACCTACGAGGAGGCAGTGACGCGAATCGCAGGAAACTTCGTCCATGGTCTACGTCTTGCCGAGCGTTCAGGAGCAGACGTGGTAATCCTGGGGGATCATGACGACATATGGCACCGCGAGCGGATCGAGCACCAAGCAGAGTTACTGGAGGCTCACCCATCAATGGCAATGGTGGCAAGTGACGGATTCCTGATCGACAGTAACGGAGTCGCTCTGCCGGGAACCATTCGCGATACCTTCCCTATCCCGGACGAATTCGAACAGTGGAACGTCAGACAGCAGGTTAGGTATGCGCTCCGTCATTCCATCGCTACGGGCGGAGCGAGTGCCGTGAGGTGCAGTCGACTAGGGAGTTGGGCGGTACCGCCTGGTTGGCTGCATGACCGGTGGTGGAGCCTTAGCGCTCTTCACTGGGAAATGTTTCTGGTCGATCGAAGAACGGTCATCGACTACCGCCTGACCAGTAATCAGCAGGTTGGTTTGGCTGCGGCTGATCAAGATCATTTCCCGGCGTGGTGGTGGTCTCGAACCCGTCAACTACCGCGATCTATCCGTCGGGCGAGAGACGTCACGGGCCTGTTGACGTCCCAACACCCCAGACCTCTACCCCACCCACGTTAATCGGGTTAGGCAGACATGAACCTGACCTGTACCAATACCGAGGTAAGGCTCCGCGGTGCATTCCATTTCTGATGGAAGAGACCAGGGTGGTAACGATGCGTATAGATCATCAATCTGTTGGGGGTCGGGTGCGTACATGGCGATCACGGACGGGCGGATCTCCTCCAGGCGCTGAGTCGTGTTGCGCTCCAACGTTGCCTCGAGAGTGAAGACGTTGTACCCACCCCACAATTGCATTGCCGCAACGTCGGCTGTCAAAGATTGAGGGTCGGTCCACAAGGCAATGGTGTCTTGTGGTGACGTGGCTGCGAGTAGCCAACGTTGCACTGCAATCTTTGTCTCCATTTGACTTCGATAATCGAAGTCAACGAAAGCCGAACGGAAGGGATACTGGCCGTACCCACCGAGCAGCCCACGTCCGTTCTGCAAGATCTGGGCTCCCACGAATGTGACAGACATCGCGACGACTAGGAGTAGCGCGATCTGTTGGCTCCACTTCAGCCGCGCCATCACTGCGGCGATGACCGCGATTGCCGCTATCGATCCGGCAATTATCCATCCGGTGCTGGTCTCGAGAACACCGTCGAATCGACCGGTCCAGATCAACAGTGGAACAGTCACCACCGCCCCAACGCCAAATAGTGCGGGAAAGGTAGATTCGGATCCGCGAGTTCCTGGTGCGATCGCTAGAAAAGATAGGACGAAAGCGCTCAACGCACCCGGCCACAACTTCGCGACGTACGTCGGAGCTTCGAGCCAGGGACCTGTGAAGCCAATCATCATGATTGCTGTAATGGCCACGTTGGTAATTGCAACGGCTGCTGCCGCCCACGCCCATCGACGGGCAGGAAACAAGGCGGTGGTGGTGAGGGCAACGATCACCGAAACGAGTACCACCAGCAACGCGGAATCACGCTGCCATGTTCCGCTGTCGATGATGAAGACGGTGTAGTCCAGGCGGGAATTCCATTCGACGTAAGTCGCCCACCAGTCCAATCTGGGAAAGACACCTCGACCAAGTACGAGAAAAGACCCGACGGTGACGACTGCGCCGGTCAGCACACCCACGGAATCGATGAGCGCGAGTCGCCAACGGTGATTGCGAAGTCTCATCAGGGCGACCACTCGCACCGCTGTCCACATCCCACCGCCAAGGATGAAGGCGTACGGGTTGATCATGATCAACCAACCCAGGAGCGCGCCGGAAAGCATGCCAGTCGTCCATCGAGGTGCACCAAGCAGGCCGCGACCGTGAGAGGCGTGGGTACCCAAGAAACTCACGCCAGTCGCGATGAGAGCGAAGAGTGCGGCTACGGCGGTGCCAGTGAGGTAGGTGTTACCGACGAATGCGAGAACTACCGTATTCAATCCGACGAACGCCGCGAGTGGGGCGACCAGCGACCGTGTTCGTCCCGCGATGGCGCCCATCGCATAGACCGATCCGACAATCACGCTGATGAGGAAAAGCCGCCAGACCTCGAAGCCAGTCCAGGGTCCAAGTGAGGTGACAAGTCCACGAACGGGCAGGATGTAACCCAGTCGTGTCCAAGGATAGGCCGGCTCAACCGCCCGATCCGTAACCTCGGAACCAAAGAGCGCGAGAGATGCGTAGAACTCCGAGTCTGGAGAGTTGAAGCCGGTCCAGCGCTGCGAAACCAAACTGATGGAAATCGAGATTGCGGTCACGATTCCCACGTCAATCGCTCGGTGAACCGCGGGGCGCATGGATGGCACGCTAGTCGGCTCCTAGGCTCGTCGGTGGGACTCGTCGTGCGGATATGCCGAACGGGCTGATCGGAGCGGAAGGCAGGTGAGTGCATGACCAGGATCTACGTGGATGTCACCGACCTCGTCGAGTTCCTGTCCCGCTCAGAATCCCCATCAGGTGTGCAGCGGGTCGTCACCGAAGTTGCACCGTTTCTGATGGAGTTACGCCCGTGTCATGCGATCATCCTGGATCGGGCACGCGGAGTGTTCGTCGAACTAACCACAGCCGAGACCCACGCGCTCGTCACTAACGGCGTTCGCTCCACCAGCGGGCTATCCACCACGGCTCTTGCCGCGCACGCAGAAGCCATCCTGGAGAGGGGACGCAACGCATCCGCGGTCAACATGGATTCCGGGTGCACCTTGGTTTTCCTTGGTGCTCTGTGGATCAACGATGCCCTGATGGGTGCTGCCCGGCTTGCGCAATCCGAGGGAGCCACGCTCGTCGCACTACTTTATGACCTGACGCCGATCATGGAGACCGGCCATACAGCAGCCGTGAACCGGCTTTTCGAGCGCTACCTCGACCTCTTGTGTGACGCGGCTAGCGCCGTCCCGGCCATCAGCCAGTCGTCCCGTCGCGATTTCGAGCACTACGCATGCTCAATGGGTAAGTCGGCGCCGCCGGGACGCGCGACTGGGTTGCCATCTGGCTTGGCTCCTGATGGTCGTGACCTTTCGTACCGACCGTGGCCACGGCCGTACGTCCTTTTCGTAGGGACCATCGAATCACGCAAGAACCATCTACTGGCTCTGGAATCTTGGCAAGAACTTCTGGAGCGTCATGATCCGCACATCATTCCGGATCTCGTGTGTATAGGTCGCCTGGGTTGGCATGCCAGCGAGTTCCTCGATGAGTACGTTGCCAGTGCCGGTCTGAATGGCAAGATCAGCGTACTTTCGGACTCTGTTTCAGACGATCTGCTTGCTCAGTTCTACGCCCACGCCGAGTTCACCATCTACCCCAGCCGCTATGAAGGCTGGGGGCTTCCAATCGCTGAATCGATAGCGTTCGGCAAGGTTGCGATCGTTGCGGACAACTCTTCACTTCGTGAAGTTGGCGGACAAGCGGCCGTCTATGTTGCAACGGACGACATCAGCGCTCTGACGAGTGCGGTGGAATCGATGCTGGTCAGTCCTCCTTTCCGCGCAGAATGGGAGGCGACGGTGAGAGACAATCGACCGCAGCTTCCAACATGGGAAGATGTGGCGCGCAGTATCGCTACTGACATCGACACAGCCGATAGGAGGGATCCGGTGTTCCCCTCACTCGAGTTGGGCCGTGAATACATGCTTGTCGTCCCTCCACCTGGTCCTGATGCCGACTATGCCGACCGATACTTCGCCCACATTACGAATGAGGGACTGACCCCCATGCTGAACCAGCCCCGGACAACCAATGACTTCCACGTCAGCGACGCGGCGCTTGTTGGAACTTTCGGTTCTCCGCAAACGTGGGGTTGGGAACTTCATCCCGGTGGGTACGCCGAGGTGCGGTTCGTGCGTCCTGTTGATGGCCCGCTCAGTGTTTTGCTGTCTACCCGTTCCATGCCTGGGCGCGCGTCGATCCAGATCACCGGCCCGGGTGGCCCCTCGTTTCAGGAGGTGTACCTCGGTTCCGTCATCTGCATCCCCCTAGGTGATGGGCGTTCTGGTGAAAATGCTCAGGCACGCATTTCGGTCACGGACGCAACGGATTCGGTCGAGGGCTTCGTAGGCCTTCGCTCCTTCGTCGTACTTGCCAGCGATGACAAGGACACTCAGATCATCGCGCTCAATGCCGCAAACAAGGCTTTGCGTCAGGAACTCGACTTCATCCAGGGCACACGCTCATGGCAGATAACGGCCCCACTGCGACGCTGGAAGGGCCGAGGAGCCTAGCGGCGCTTCTTCTTTTTCTTGGGTGCTGCGAGTGCGGTGATGGTGTAGTCGGTTTGTGTGCCGGTGAGGGATCCGCCATTGCCGTAGGAGGTGGCAGTGATGGTGCAGGTGCCGGGGCCGAGGATGGTCAGGACGGCATCTTCGAAGGCGCATGGGCCATCGCTGCTCATGGTGACGGGGTTACCGGACGCGGAAGTTGGTGTGAGGGTGACGGTGTTGCCCTGTGTGAGCGTCCCCACCGGTCCAGGGGTCCACGCGGGGGCTCCGGTCGGCGTTACCGTGATCGAATCAGGAGTTGGTGCGGGTTGGATGTTCACCACCTGGGAGGCATTACCGTTGTATTGAAGATTGTTCGATGCGTATTGCACTTGGATCGTTTGGAAACCTGCCTGAGTAGGTGTCCATTGGTAGGTGGCAACCCCGTCATTGATCTGATTTGAGCCACCCATCACGAAGAAATTGAAGCCGTCAATGTTCAGACTGAAGGCCGCGCTACCGCCAACGGTCGTCGGGATACCGGCGCCTACCACTGCTCCGAGCGTTGCGGGAACACCTACGTACATGACGGGGGGCGCTGTGATCGACACGGTCCACGATCCCCCGACGAATGGATCCTCAGGCAGGCTCGTCGAGGATGAGAAAGCGTTGGTGGCTGGTGTGAAAGTAGCCGTCAACGCGGGGCTGCCAGGGCTTGGTGTCCACGACATACGGGTATTGGCTTCACCTGGATTGCCGCTAGCCGACAGAGTTCCCGTTGCCACAATGTTGTTGCTTTGGTCTCGAACGGTGATCGTTCCCGACGCGGCGACCGAACTACTCAGGGTGTCGACTTCGGCGAAGATGGGCACCGCCACACCGGGCTGGACGTTGCCGGGGACGAAGAGTGTGGTGACGGTGGGGGCGGGGACGACGATGATCGATGATGTGCCCAGTTGGCCTGCTGCTCCGGTGGCGGTGATGGTGAAGGTTCCGGAGGCGGTGGGTGTCCAGGAGGCGGACGCGAAGCCGGCGGGCGATACTGGTGCGGTCAAGGTGGTGGAGCCTCCGGCAGAGCCGGTCACGGCAATAGTGACTGTTGGTCCAGCTTTCTTGCCGGTTTTGATGGTGATGGTTTGGGGGGTCCAGGCCACGCCGTTGGTGGCGGCTACCCAGGTGGGGCCGGTGAGGGGTTCGCTGTGGGAGGCGGGAGCCGCGGCCAGGGACATACCCAGCGCTACACCGAACGCCGCAAGAGCCCTACCCCATCGGCGGATAGTCACTGTGTGGCGCCCACCAGGCAGGCGTACGGTCATGGCAACTCCCTTCCAGGTTGAGCCTGAATGTTACCGATGGGACGGATGGGTTTCACACCTGAGGGCAGTGTCTGGCCAATCGAGGCCCGGGGCCGCGACAGTGACCGTCCTAGACTCACGCGGGTGATCGCCGACCTGTACCGTCAGCGGGCGCTGGTGTGGGCGTTCGCTAATCGGGACTTCGCCACTAGATATCGCAGCAGCATTCTGGGATGGGCATGGTCCCTCCTGCAGCCACTGGCTACTTTGTTGGTCTACGCGGCGGTGTTCAGTCTCGTCTTTCGGATTCAAGCTCCGCCGCTCGGTGCGGACCCTGAGCGCACTAGCTTCGCTGCTTTCCTGTTCACGGGCATGGTCACATTCAATCTGTTCTCGGGACTGTTGATGCTCTCAATGACGCAACTGCGATCTAACGGAGAGTTGCTGCGTAAGGTGCATTTCCCTGCGTGGACCCCGATCCTGGGAGCCAGCATCGTCCAGCTGGTGCAGGTCGCACTCGAAGTCATTGTGCTGATTGCCATGTTCTTGTGGTTAGGAAACATCGGAATCTCGTGGTTGCTGGCTATTCCGATCCTTTTGGGCACAGCACTCTTTGGTCAGGGGGTGGGACTCATGCTCGCGGTGCTGAACGCACGATTCGGTGATGTGCAGTACATCGTTCAGGTAGTACTGCAAGCTCTGTATTTCCTGACACCGATCTTGTATCCACTGGCATTGGTGGAAAGCACCGCAAGCTGGCTTGCCTGGATTGTCAAGGCCAATCCGCTCACCTGGTTCGTAGAGACGATGCACCAGGTGATGTACTCCCTAGTCTTCCCGCAGTGGTGGGTGGTCCCTGGTCTTGTGTTGCTCGGAGCTGTGGTTTTCTGGGCCGGTTTCACTATCTTCAATCGCACGAGCGAGGACATTGGAGAGTTGCTGTGAGTGCTCCGGCGGTCGAATTGCGCGGCGTGGGCAAGAGGTTCCAGCGGCACGCCGATCGGCGGAGCACGCTCAAGGAGCGGATCGTGCGAGGTCGCTCGAAGCAGACTCAAGATTTCTGGGCTATCCGCAACGTTTCCTTATCAATTCCTCGCGGCAGTGTCTACGGGATCATTGGGCACAACGGTTCGGGCAAGTCCACCTTGCTTAAGTTGATGACCGGCATCTATCGACCCACGGAGGGCGCGATCACCACTGATGGTCGGGTGGCCGCGTTGATCGAATTGGGTGCAGGCTTCCACCCGGACATGACAGGCCGGGAAAACATCCGTCTCAATGGCTCCATCCTGGGGCTTTCTCGGGGGGAGATCGAACACTCAATGGACACGATCATCGATTTCGCCGGGCTGCGGGATTTCATCGATGATCCGGTGAAGCACTACTCCAGCGGCATGTACGTGCGCCTGGGTTTCTCGGTAGCTGTGCATATGCGCCCTGACGTACTTCTCATCGATGAGGTGCTCGCGGTGGGCGATGAAGAGTTCCAGCGCAAGTGCTTCGACCACCTCTATACGCTTCGTCGTGAAGGGCGCACGATCGTGGTGGTCAGCCACGGCCTGGGTCAACTGGAGGGCCTGTGCGATGAGGTTGCGTGGCTTGATCACGGGGAAGTCCAGTCGGTGGGCGGTGCTACCGACACCATCAGTGCCTACCTCACGCGGGTCAATGCCGAGGAAACCATGGCCGGCGCTGTAGCCGCGGCCGAGCGGGGCGATGACACAGCGCGAGCAGGTAACGGAGCGGTCCGGTGTATGTCCGCGCGCTTGATCGACGCTGAAGGGCAGCCACTGCAACATGCTGAAACGGGTCGGACTCTCGGCTTCGAGGTTCAAATGACGTGCTACGAGCGAATCCTCGGCCCGAACCTCCGGTTCGCTTTGCAGCACGAGTCCGGCCAATTGGTGACCATGATGAGCAATCACCGCTACGGCTTCGACTTCGGGCACATCGAAGGAGAAAAGACCGTCACCGCGCTGCTGACGGATAACCCGCTGCTCCCAGGTCGCTACCGGGTTCATATCGACATCTTCGACCACACCGGAAGTGTCTTGATCGATAACTGGGACGATGCTGTGGAGTTCACCGTCCGCAGTGCGCGAGGCGAGATCGGCCAGGGTTTCGTCGAACTTCCGTACACATACTCGATCACCTAGCAGCCACCGTGGAGTTTTTCGAGTCTTTGCCGGAGTCCCATCCACTGATCCAGGCCAAGCGGCGGGCGGGTCGCATCAAGCGGCGCGTCAAGCGCGCTTGGTGGGAGCGCCTT
>Ga0209953_1000666_pt1 | contig 11854 bp, 10 predicted proteins | sample SalPonred_H2O_MG_FD_185713 | JGI IMG/M metagenome (GOLD analysis project Ga0209953, IMG submission 185713) | Salt pond water microbial communities from South San Francisco under conditions of wetland restoration - Salt Pond MetaG... | ecosystem: Environmental > Aquatic > Non-marine Saline and... | reverse complement strand
CATTGGGAAGAAGTTACACGATTGTATAACGAAACTAAAATGGAAAAACCTGACGAGTGGTGGGTGGTTGCAGACAATGATGAATTACATTTATACCCTACCGACCTAAAAAGTATGATAGTAGAGTGTGAACAAAATGGTTGGGAGTTTATTACAGGTGGTTTTATAGATAGAATTGGAAAAGACGGATATTTTTCTCATATTACTAATCAAAGTATATGGCAGACGTTTCCACTTGGTGGTTTTTTTAGATACCCATTAAGTGGTGCGTGTCCAAACAAAGTATGTGTTATGAAAGGTAACATAGAAGTCACAAGTGGACAACATTATGCTAGAATAGATGGAAAAACTGTATGGGGGATTGATGGGACTAAACACCCACTCCGTTATCCCGTAGATAAAGGATTCATTCAGGTTCATCATTTCAAGTGGGATAGTTCATCTATTGACAGACTACACGAGGTATCAACCATCAAAGAGGATTATACTTTTTGGTGGGAATATGAAAAAATGTATAAATCAGTAAAAGATACGAAACAAATTGACATAACTAACACCGATTTTATGTTAGAGGAAATATTTCGTAATTTTAATGACTACACACAATGGAAACAATTAACAACTAAAATCATACAAATATGAGTAAGAAAGAAGTTATAGAAGAGTACTCACCTGACAACGTTTTAGAAGAACGTAAAGTACGAGCACTTGAAAAGATAGCTAATTCTTTGGACGCTCTCACCATTTGGTTTGAGGAGATTGACAAAGAAGAATGGGATGCTAGAATACAGTGGTATTTAGCAGAATTCCATAATAAGTTTGTAGCACTAGATGACGAAAAGTAAACTTGGTGTCATAGTACCCTATCGTAATAGGAAAGAACATTTAGAGAAGTTTTTACCTACTATTACAAAGGAGTTGAGGCGACAAAGTATTGACTATGAGATAATTGTAGTTGAACAAGTTGACAACAAACCTTTTAATAGAGGTAAACTTCTTAACATCGGTTTTAAAAAAGCAATAGAGTTAAATTGTACTTATGTTGCATTACACGATGTTGATATGTTACCTATCGGTGTGGACTATACCAAAGTTGACCGACCAACTCATTTAGCTACAAAGTTTTTATCACAACACGGTGAAGTAAGAGAGTTATTTGATACATACTTTGGTGGGGTTACATTATTCCCTGTCAAAGATTTTTATCAAATTAACGGTTACTCCAATGACTATTGGGGGTGGGGTTATGAAGATGATGACTTGTTATTTAGATGTAAGGAAAGTTTTTTAGACATTAATATTAAAAGAGAACCTGTCCGTACAAGAAATACTGCAGGTATGTATTTTAATGGTGTTGATTCTCAAATAAAATTACCAAAACCATATGGATTAAAAAGTTATACCATATTACTTTCTTGTCAACCATTCCCAATGGATTGTAATGAAGACGAACAGATGGATGAATATTCTATTCTTGCCATTCCTGGCTACGATACGGGATTTAGTTACAATTCATTTAAGAGATATAAGTTTGAAACTTGGAATCATAAGAAAGACCTAACTACATTAAAGTCTTCTATATCAGAACCCAAAAGAACTTGTTTAGTTGCAACAGTAGATAGTTACAACAAGAAAGTCAAATTTTATCAAGATGGTAAATTAATTGACGAAGAAACCTTTACAGGTAGGTCAATGTCCTATCATAATGAGGATGAAATAATTCTTGGTCAAACAGGCTCACCTCATAACAAAAGAAAACCGTTTGAAGGAGTTATTGATTATGTTGCAATTTGGAATCACTCATTAGAGGAAGGACAGATAAAGTGTTTATCAGACAACTTACATATGGGGGTTATTGAAAACTTTGAAGATTATGTAGCTAGTCACACACTAGAATCTGTCTATGATATGAAAATATCTACTAATAAAAAAGTGTTTGATTTAAGTGAACGTAGATTAGAAGGTGAAGTTTACAATTGTAAACGAATTCCACTTTCTCAAAAATATGACTTTATAGAAATACCTGTTCCTTGGAGGAGGGATTCAACATTTGAATTACTACCTCACGAAGATAATGGTTTCTATGAGAACAAATGGACTTACACTGAAACAAGAAAAAATCAAGTACGATTTTACAATAAAGTATTAAAGGGTAAAACTAATTGGAAAAAAGACGGGTTAGACAGTTTACGATATGTGACTGCTAATGAGATAAGTAAAGAAAAGTATCACCATATATTTGCAGACTTATGAGAAATGCAATATTTGCAGGAACATCAAATACGATGGGGTTGGGGTTGGAATTAGAATTATCTGAAAGATACCAAGATGATTATTTTTTAGAAAATGTAGCTAAAAATATACCCCCAATTGAAGATGGTGCTAGTAAAAATATGGATTCATATACAGATGAAGATATACAGAATCATAGAAAATATCGGTGGCCCAGTCTAGTATGCGATGAGTTAAATTTAAAACAACTAAATCTAAATGATATATCAAATGATGATTATTTAAAATATTTTGGAGGGGGTGATATACGACAGGCAGTTGATTTAGTTTATGATTTATTTGATAGAAGAGATGACGAAGTAATAAAAAATCTTTTAGACGAAACAGATATTGTTTGTTTAGAGTTTGGTTATATTCGTTGGTGGGATACTAAATTACACGGATTAGGTAGTGGTTATGTGTGGCCAGAAACTCCAACGGAAATAGAAAACTTTTTAAAAGATGAGTCCGTACCTATAGAAAAAAAACAAAAAGCCATTGATTGGTTGAATGAAGTAAATCCTATTGAACTGTGGGAAAGAACAATTAAACGAATTAAAGTATTAATTGATGATTTTCCTGATATTAAATTTATACTATTGGCTTGGGGTGTAAATCAAGACATCTTTAGGATGGGTATAACTAAACAAGTTATGAATCATTTTGTAGAATTTGATGGTAAATTAGAAACGCATCATAAAAAAGATATAGCAAATCAATTAAATTTCAGGAAACTAACTATTAAGGATAATACAAAAGCATATAATCTAAAATATAAACATAAATGGATATATCCTGATTATCACGCTACAAGTAAAGGTCATAGATTAGTAAAAGATATGGTATTAAAAAAAATAAATGAATTATGAAGCTAGGGGTTTGTGTTCCATATAGAAATAGAGAAGAACATCTAAAAAAGTTTATACCAAAGGTAGGTAAATACTTAACAGAACGGGGTATAGAACACGAGTTCTTTATCTCACATCAAGTTGATGATAAGTTATTCAACCGTGGGGCTATGAAGAACATAGCCGCTAAACACGCATTTGCTAATGGGTGTGATTATATTGTATGGCACGATGTGGATATGATACCTGAAACAGGATGTGATTACTCTTTCCCACACGAAGGCCCTAGGCATATTGCTACTAAAATATCTCAAATGAATTACAAACTAAAATACTTTGAATACTTTGGTGGAGCAGTTATTTTTTCTAAAGAACAAGTAGAAAAGACCAACGGTTATTCAAATGACTATTGGGATTGGGGTATGGAAGATGATGATTTATTTTGGAGATGTTCTCTTGAAGGATTGGTTGATGTAGAGTATCTAAAAACACCACAGGATAATCAAACATATCTACATTTTGACGGTAAAAAGTCATATGTTAGAATACCATTCAGAGAAGATTTTAAACGAGTTACAACGAAGTCTCATACTGTTTCTGTTGTTGTACGGGCAAATCAACAACCTAATAAAAATAAAATATATTTAATCGGTGATAAGAAAAAACAATATGTAGAATACCCTATATTCAGAGTTCCTGGCTACGACTATGGGTTTTCATTTAATAACTCACGTGCTATGAGTTTGATGTATTGGGACATCAAAAATAATTTTAATTATATGTGGGGTAAACGGTATGATAATCAATGGACTATCTTAACTGCTACGTTTGATGAATACAACTGTATTTCTCGTTTGTTTGTAAATGGTATGGAAGTAAATGAAGAAGATGGGTTGGGTTCTAAGTCTCCATACTTTTGGGGTAATGTGCGACTAAAAAGTTATAAAAACTACGATTGGTATTTGGGTGTTTCGCCAGGATTACCAAAGGCAGCTAATAATAAATTCTTTAAGGGTGATATTGCCTCACTATATTTTTGGGATAGAGTATTACACGATAATGAAATAAAAACATTACATAACAGAATACCCAATGATGGTAACATACTTACGTTAGATTTTAATAATCCAAATGACTTTGGTAGAATAGAGTGTTATGATACACATATTAGAACAGATGACAATTTTCAAATACCGAAGTCAACATTACCATACCGAGTAGATGGTAGAATGTTTTGTTTACCACACAAAGACGAAGGTATAGTTAATGGTGAATTTGTTAAAGGTGAAAATACTGCAAAGAACGAAAGACGATATGTTCTTAAAATGCAACAAGGTAAAATAAACTATAAAGACGATGGGATTAAACAAGTTGCTTATACAATAGACAGTATTGATAAAACTGATAATGTACATATGTTAAACGTAAAATTATGACAGACGATAATAAAACAAAAGAAAAAATAGATAAACGTAAAAAATCACACGAAAGTGATGAATCAACGTTGTACTATGATGTAAAACAAGAACTAGATGCTAAAGGTTGTGGTTTTTGTTTAGCAAAATGGACACAAACAACACTACATTTACAATTGGGACATACACATTCGTGTCACCACCCATCCACTCATAAAATATCAGAAGCTGAGATTGCCAGAAATCCATCTGCACTACATAATACCCGATATAAGAAATTACGTAGAAAAGAGATGTTAGAGGGTAAACGTCCAAGTGAATGTGATTACTGTTGGAATGTAGAGGATAATTCAGAAAGATTTTCAGACCGAGTGTTTAAGTCAGCAGAAAGTTGGTCTAAACCTCATATGGACGAAATTAAAAACTTAGATTGGAGAGCAGATTATAATCCAAGATATGTTGAAGTTGCTTTCTCAAATGCTTGTAACTTTAAGTGTTCATATTGTGCTCCTCAATTCTCTACTACGTGGATGGAAGAAATTAGAACTCACGGTGGGTATCCGACAACGGATAAGTTTAATGATATGTCCCATATGGTGGCTGAGAAAAAACTTCCAATTGCACAAAAAGATTACAACCCATATGTAGAAGCATTTTGGAAATGGTGGCCGGACTTGTATAATGACCTCCATACGTTCCGAATTACAGGAGGTGAACCACTACTATCAAAAGATACTTGGGGGGTATTAGACTTCATTTTAGAACAAGAGAACCCCAATAGGGACTTACAGTTAGGTATAAATTCTAACTTAGGTGCACCTGACCAATTGATTGACAAGTTTATTGATAAGATTAAACAGATTGAGGATGAGGGTAGAGTTAGAGAATTTATTATCTTTACATCAGTTGATACTTGGGGGGAACAAGCAGAATACATCAGAAATGGATTACAGTTCAATCGTTTTTGGGATAATGTAAATAAAATTATGGAAGCATGCCCAAGAGTTATTATGACTTTTATGGTTACATATAATGCACTTTCAGTTCCAAATTATCATAAACTGATAGATGGTGTATATGATTTAAAACATTTATATGGGTCTAGTGATAGGTATTGGAATTCTGCTGTGTTTTTAGATTCTTCTTATTTACGGTTTCCATCTCACCAAACGGTTCAAGTCTTAGAAGATACTTGGGATGATACTGTATTTCAACAAGCACAATTGATGGATTATTTATCTGTTCCATTGTTTGATAATAAATACATTGGATATTCCGATGTAGAGATACAGAAAATAAAAAGACTTTATGATTGGATGAAATCACGTACACCCGATAAACGGCTATTAGAACAACGTTATAACTTTGGTAAGTATTTTGAAGAACACGACAGGCGTAGAGGTACTGACTTTAAGAAAACATTCCCTGAATTAGCTGGATTTTTTGAATATACAAAATCAATAAAACTATGAAATTTGAAAACGGACTGTGTTATTTTATAAAAAACAAAAATAAATACGGCTTAGAACGTACATCTATTGACTATATTACATCAAATGATTTTACTTTTTTGGTAAAATGTAAACCTGATTGGGAACAAATGAAACCCGAAAGCAGTTCAGGTATTGTAGCTAAAAATGGTATGCATATTGGATTATTTGCAAAGAAATCACCACTGTATGATGGTGGTAAGTATAGTTCTTTTATAGGTATTACTTTTTGGGTTGAAGTTGATAATGGTGAAGATAAAGATATAAAAGCATTGTCGTGGGATATAGAAGTTGACAAAGACCAACAAAGTTATTCAATTTCTATGTCACATTTAATTGAAGAAAAAACTATAATTTTACGAGTTGGTGAAAAAGAAAAACACATTGTATATGATGGTCAATTAGTTGATTATTCTAATGCTTGGATTTGGGTAGGTGCTGCCTGTGACTTTTCTGAATACCCTGAAGAACATAAACACAAGTATGTGGGTGATATTGACTTTGTTGGTATCTATAAAAAAGTATTATCTGACCGAACTATTAGTCAAATAATAAAAAATGGACTTAAAGATGCAATTAACCCTAAACACAAACCTGGCAGTGTGACTGATTTTAGTAATCAAACACCGTATAAGGTAAAAGACGAAAGTGGCATGGGTCATAACTTGACGATTAGTGGCTATGATTGGACGTAATGTAAATTTTTTGTATGAGTATGAAACACCATTAGGATATTTACCGATGGGTTATTTACAAAAAAATATACCGTTGACTATAAGTGAAATAAACGAAAACAAAATGTTTGAGTGGAATCATCCATTGATATACTTTGGGTATGCAGATAAAAACTCAAACTTTAAAAAATTATCCGAAACATCTGATATTTTTTATGTATACGAGCAGAGTGGTGCTAGACAACGAATAGTTACTGACTTGAGTGAAGATGAGATAAAAAATGATATAAACATTTTTACCATAACAGCAACTCATAACCAAAATATGTTACAAAAAATTACATCAGACGATATAACTGATTATTTGACTGAAACATCCAAACGGTATGTGAGGGAAAACCCAAACTTTAAGATTGTTTTTATTGATGACAAAGAGGGTGGATTTTCTTATCCATCAACTTTTTTTAATCAAATGTATAAACTATATGAGTCTTTACAGTTAAAATCAAATCAAATTGTTTTTTTAACAAATACTGCAAATATAAAAGAAATATATGAATTTTATTTGAGACTTAATAACAAAGAGTCTTTTATGATATGTGAACCATCTCACTTTTTTATATATGATGCAGGTAAATGTCTTGTTGATTATTTAGGAAAAGTGACAGAGGGTAAAAATTATGTTAGATACGGTGAACTTGATTATTCTATACCATTATTAGATGAGATAGATAAGAAACGTAGTAAGTACTTTTTATCAATGAACCGTAATTCAGAACGAATACATAGAACATATTTAGTGAATGATTTAATTAAAAATGATTTATTTGATAAAGGGTATGTTTCATTATTTGAGTCCGACAGGGTAAATAATTTATCGGAGGTTAATCAGGAAATAAAAGAAAATATAGTAGATAAGTATCCATTCACAATTGACCACGATGATAAAAACTTTGTGGCAGAAATGCATAACTATTTCAACACATCTGACTCTTGGTTAGATACTTACTTTTCAGTAGTAGGTGAAACTAGTGCAGAATTAAATCATTTATTTATCACAGAAAAGTGTATTAGACCTATGATTTATTTTCATCCATTTATCATTCTTGGTAACATCAATACATTAAAAGAATTAAAGAAATTAGGATTTGAAACATTTCCTGAATTCTTTGATGAATCATACGATACTATTCCAAATGAGGATAAGCGACGAGAGTTTATTGTCAACGAAATTAAAAAAGTTTGCAATCTATCTTTAGATGAAGTACACGAATTGTATCAAAGTGTAAAACCAAAACTTATACATAATAGAAATCTTTTAGTTTCTATTTTTCAAGATAACGTAAAATACAAAACACTATTGAATGCAGTATCAAGATAAAATATATAAATTATATGATTATAAAGTTAATGGTAATATTTTACCCAACGCATTTAATCCCGAGTTTATTCAATTGTTAATGGATGAAGATTTTCAATTAGACCAAAACTTTTTGAGTAATTTTCAGAAAGTATATAACGATGGTTTTAGTGTTTGGAATCTTGATGGTGTTTTGTATGACAATGATATGTTAGATGAAACATTACCAACACATAGATTAGCAAAAAAACATTTTGACAAAGAAATAGTAAATGATAATGAATTTTATTTTTATATTGTTTCTCCATTCGGTGGTGCTAGTTCAACATTTGGGTATCCTGACAGTTATTGTGACGGTAGACCGTTTTTTTATTTTATATCCGAAACATCAAAAAAACTAATAAGAGAACATAAAAATACTTATTTGTTAATTAACTATGGTAATGAAGGTAGTCTTGATGTTCATTGGTTTGATGTAATACACTATAATGCAAAGTTATTTGATATACCATTGAATAAGATAGTTTTTGTAATGTCGGACTTTACTATTAAAAAAAATTACGAAGATTATTGTGAAGAGCGGGGGTATGAAGAACGTATACACGTATTCCCAGCATTATGGTCTTTAACTTCAAAATCACACGAATACAATAACTTATACCAAAAAATAAAAACAACATTTGGTCAGTTTAGTAATGACTGTAGTGTTTGTACAAAAGAAGATATTGATTTAGATAAACAGAGAGATAAACATTTTTTAATGTTTAACAGACGACTAAGACCTCATAGATATTATTCTATTTTGATGTTTGATAAACTTAATATTCTTGACAAGTTTGATATATCATTTGATTTTGAAACGTGTAAAACATATGAGTTGAGTGCAGACCAATATGAACATCACGGTTCTGATGATGAATTGTTGAATGAATTATTAGAACAAAATGAAAAAGTAGTTAATGGAAAACTCACCAAAAGTATCATAGATTATGATGACCTACCAAATGTTTGGGGTTTTAACTTTGAACAAAAGGAATCTTACCTCAATTCATATATCCACATCATTTCAGAAACAAACTTCTATGAAAAAGGATTGTATCTTTCAGAAAAAACGTGGAAACCGATGGGTCAATTACAACCGTTTATTATGATGGGGCCTGCTAATTCATTAGAACTAATTAGAAGTTATGGGTTCAAAACATTTGACGGTTTCATTGACGAAAGTTATGATAAGATTGAAGATAATGAAGAACGTTTTAAGTTCTTAATCAAAGAGATAGAACGATTATCTAATATCCCAAAGGAAGAGTTGAAAAATTGGTACAAGTCTATTTTTAATGATATATTGGTACATAATCAACAAGTTTTACTTGATTATAGAGATGTGAGTAAAAAAGATACACGTGAACAATTTTTAGGTTTATTTAGATGATAGTACCAAATGTAACAAGTGAGTGGGGGGAATTAAAAGAGATTATTGTTGGGGACGTTCGGGGTGCCCAAATACCTACTTTAAAAGATAAATCATTACATTGTATTGACTACGCACACTTATCTGATGAGGATTTTAAAAACATCCCAACTGGCCCATACCCCGAAAATGTAATAACTGAAACAATACAAGACTTAAATATATTATCACAGACACTTGAAGGGTTGGGTGTGAAGGTTCACAGACCAAATCCACACGATTTTAGTATCAAACACACAAACGGTGAATGGGAAGTTGATGGGTATTATAACTACTGTCCACGTGATTCTATGTTGGTAATAGAAGATAAAGTATTATCTACACCAATGGCACTACGACAGCGGCAATTTGAGGCGAATAACTTTAAACCTATGTTTAACCCGAAACATTGGGTTGATTTACCGAAGCCAAAACTTAGAGATAAAATGTATAGTAGAGAAGATTTGAGTATTCCTACTTTAATGAATCACGAACCCGCATTTGATGCTGCTAATATCTTAAAAGCAAACGATGATATTTTATATTTGGTTAGTAACACAGGTAATAAGAAAGGTGCAGAGTTATTACAAAATTGGTTAGACGAAAACACGAAAACAGATTACAAAGTTCATACGGCTGAAAACGTTTACGCTTATATTCATATTGATACTACATTTGTATTATTAAGAGAGGGTTTAGTTTTGATAAATCCGTCTCGTGTTAATAGTGATAATATGCCTGACTTTTTAAAAAATTGGGATAAAGTGATTTGCCCCGAACCATATCCTACACAGGTAATGGATGATTGGTGTCCCGCCTCGCAGTGGTTGGGTATGAATATTTTATCAGTTAATGATAGATGTGTTATTGTTGAAGAACACCAAATACAACTAATGAAATTGTTGGACAAATGGGGTATAGAATCTATACCCGTAACAATGAGACACAGTAGAACTTTATCAGGTGGCCCACACTGTGTGACACTTGATGTTGTCAGAGAATAAAAATAAAACATATGGAAACAAAATATCTAACAGAAGAAGAAAAACAACAGATGACTTTTGATTGGAGATATAGAGGTTTTACCAATATAGAACTCCTAACAGAAGATGAAGTTGATGAAATAAATGAGGAGTTGGATAAACTCCGTAAAGACCGAATTGGAACTGAAGCCCCTGATGGAAACATTTGGGGTGAGTGGGAACCGTTCGCATATCCACATAAACTATCACCAAAATTAGAACAACTGTTCTCACACCCAAAGATTATTGAGGCGTGTGAGTTTTTAATGGAAGGTGAGATTATGGGTATGCAAAGTTGGGCATACTTCAAACCGCCAGGGCAATTAGGTAGAGACCAACACCAAAATGCATTCTACACTCAATGTGGATTTAATGAGATTGTAAACGTCGCTATTGCATTAGACAACCACGACCCTGAAAATGGTGCAGTTTGGAATTATGAAGGAACTCATAGATTACCAATCTTACCGATTGAGGTAGATGAAGAACGAGCCAAAACTAATCCTGCTTTTTGGAGAAACGAACGAGGTAAACCTTGTGTACTACCTGAAGGGCATGATTTTAGAAAAATAGAGGGATACCAACGGAAGGGTACAATGACCATTTTACATTCACATACAGTCCACGGTAGTGAGGAAAACAAGTCAAACCGAATGAGAAGAAACTACTTAGGTGGTTACTTAAAGAAAGGTTCAAACTTTTCAACAGGTGGACAAATGAAACGAGAACCTATTGATGTTTATGAATTGAGAGAAAAACATTGGGGTGAATAATGAGAATACTTGTTACAGGTGGAGCGGGTTATTTAGGTAGTGTAATTGTAGAAGAACTACTTAAACACAAACACGAGGTAACTGTATTAGACAACTTAAAGTTTAATCAGTTATCTCTTTTGAGTTATACATCTAATAAACGATTTAAGTTTGTGTACGGTGATGTAACTGACAAAAAACTGTTAAAACAGTTGTGTGATGGTGTTGACGTGGTAATTCCATTAGCGGCAGTTGTAGGGTTCCCTGCGTGTAACAAAGACCCTGAATTGGCTGAAAAGTTAAACTACCAACAAATAGTTGATATTGCTGAATTTACTAATGGTAAAGCTAAGATACTATTTCCAAATACCAATAGTGGATATGGGGTAGGTGAGTCTAACCAACATTGTACGGAAGAATCACCACTAAACCCTATATCACATTACGGGGTGACAAAAGTAAAGGCTGAAGAGTTTTTACGGACATATACAGATTCAATCTGTTTTAGATTTGCTACCGTGTTTGGTTCTTCACCTAGAATGAGAATGGACTTACTTGTAAATGAGTTTGTG
>Ga0209953_1000665_pt1 | contig 11857 bp, 10 predicted proteins | sample SalPonred_H2O_MG_FD_185713 | JGI IMG/M metagenome (GOLD analysis project Ga0209953, IMG submission 185713) | Salt pond water microbial communities from South San Francisco under conditions of wetland restoration - Salt Pond MetaG... | ecosystem: Environmental > Aquatic > Non-marine Saline and... | reverse complement strand
GGCAACCTTCAGCCGGAAGGCGTGCTCGTGGTCGTAACGTTCCAGCGCCGACCGCTTCTTCTTTCCCGAACTGGCCGAGAAAGTTTGAAACAACGACGACGTCAGCTCGTGCCACACCAACACGAACGGCGCACCGAACTCCGCCGCAACCTCATCCTTCCCGATGATGAATCCCTGGCGCGCATCGCCAATAGGCCCGAAGCCCGCCGTATCGAGCATCCGCGAATAGTGCGCCAACTGCAAGAAGTCATCCAGGCGACTACTGATCATCGGCGAGAGTCCGGGCACCGCGAAAACCTCCGCCGGCTGACCAGGCAACGAGATCGACGCCGATTTCGTCTCGGTGGAATTCAAAGTCTTATGCGCCTTGATGTCCCCGGGCACGTAGTAGCTGCGGCCATCGGAACCGACCATCCGCAGCAACAGGTCGGGTCGGCCTTGCCGCCCAGCCTCGTGATCATCGGGCAACCAGCCGTTGCTGATCAACAGGGCACCATCGGTCATCGCCTGAAGCGTCAAGCGAACCGATTCAGCCCGCGACAGATGCGGCTCGATGCGTACGAATGACGAACCCAAGCTAACGGCCAAAGCGGCGAGGACATCAGCCTCGAAAACCACACCCTCGTCGAAAAGCCGCTGCATTTCTGCGCTCGGCTCCCACTCGACCTTCGGGATCGTGGCATCGAAATCGTTGTGGATCCGCCGGGCGCAAGTTTTGGCGGCGTAGGCGCCGAGCAGGGGCACGCCGTTGCTCAACTCGTCGGCTGCTGCTTGCGCGGTACTCATCTTTCCCCCTACTGACTCGTGACACGAACGACAAGCATGGTGGACTCCCCGCTATCGGGGTTGGTGAAAGACAGTCGCATGACGCCCTCACCGCTTGCCACCACGTCGTAGATCAGTGTGGACTCCTCTGCAGACGAATCAGCAACGATCAAGGTCTCCGGAACATCTTCGCGTTCCAGGTCAGCCTGCTCCACGAGAGTCCCCAGATCCAACTGGAAATCCCAAGCCGCCGAGTCGCCGCCGAAGACCATGTCTCTGGGCACCGGCACCCCGATGCGATCACCCACCGACACTTCGACGCTTCCCAGGTCCATCACCTCACCGTTGAAGACGTCCTCGGGGGCATGGGACTGCTGCATGAGTAGGTGACATTTGATCTGTGGTGCCGTGGGGTGCCGCTGGAAGGATGTCGACCATGCCGAAGGCTTATCCGAGAGAGTTCCGCGATGATGTCGTGGCGGTGGCCCAGCGCCGTGAACCTGGAGTGACGATTAAGCAGATCGCCGATGATTTCGGGATCTCCGAGGGCTGCCTGCAAAACTGGCTGCGCCAGGCAGAGATCGAGGCGGGTAAACGTCCCGGGACCACGGCCGCGGAGTCCGCGGAGTTACGGGACCTGCGCAAACGTAACCGGTTGTTGGAGCAGGAGAACGAGGTGCTGCGCCGGGCAGCGGCTTACCTTTCGCAGGCGAATTTGCCGGGAAAAGGCTCTACCCGCTCGTGAGCGAGCTGGCCGCGGACGGTATCCCCGTCGCGGTCACACTCGGGCGTTGCCCTGCGAGTCCGGGTATTGAAGATTGCTCGCCAGCCGTATTACCGATGGCTAGCCAATCCCATGAGCGACAGTGAGTTGGTCGAGGCGTATCGGGCGAACGCCTTGTTCGATGCCCACCAGGGTGACCCCGAATACGGGTACCGATTCCTCACCGATGAGGCCCGTGATGCCGGGCAGCCGATGGCTAGGCGAACCACGTGGCGGATCTGCTCAGCCAACGGCTGGTTCTCGGTATTCAGCAAAAAGCACCGTGGCAAGAACACCCGCCCCGGACCACCGGTGCATGAGGACCACGTGGGCCGCAACTTCACCGCCAGCGACCCTAACGAGTTGTGGTTGCCGACATCACCGAACACCGCACCGCCGAAGGGAATCTGTACGTGTGTGCGATTAAGGATCTTTTCTCCAACCGAATCGTCGGGTATTCCATCGACTCACGGATGAAATCCCGCATCGCCGTCAACGCGCTCAACAACGCGGTCGCTAGGCGCGGGGACGTGGCCGGATGCATCGTGCATACCGACCGCGGATCGCAATTTCGCAGCCGCAAACACATCCGTACGCTCAGTCGCCACGGCATGGTCGGATCAATGGGACGCGTCGGTGCTGCGGGTGATAACGCCGCCATGGAGTCCTTCTTCGCGCTGTTCCAAAACAATGTCCTGGACCGGCGCACCTGGACCACCCGCGAAGAACTACGCATCGCGATCGTCACCTGGATCGAACGCACCTACCACCGCCGCCGCAGGCAAGACGGCCTCGGCCGATTGACCCCCATCCAATTCGAAACCAAGATGACCACACCAGCCACCCAGGCTGCATAACCGAACATGTCACCTAACCGTGCAGCAGTCCCTTTGCTCTCTAACGAGTCGTTCGACCGGACACCAACCGACAGTGGTAGCCGCCCATGGTGCCGACAAATCACCTGATCGAGACCAGAGGAATCTTGGGCCCACTCAAGTGCGGCCGCTAGTTGGTGTTGGCTCTCGCTTCAGTCGATCTCAAGTCAGGTATCGGCAGATAATCCACTTGAACAAACTCTGAATTTTCGTGTGCCGACATGAGCTGGGGTGCAAATGAACTACAAACTGCGAGATTCAACTCAGCCAAGAGTTCTGGCGGATGCTTCACATTCTCACGCGGCCCTCCAGCATTCTGCTTGTAAACGCGGTTTACGGCTTCGGACTCTGCGAGACGTGCAACTAATTCGGGTCGAGTCCTGAACTTTGGCATAGGAAGCGAGAGGAGGGTTTCGCGGGACAGTGTCATGCCTCCATCTCTAACGCGCCACCACCAGTACATGAGTGAGCTGTTGATTGCAAGATACGCGTGATTCCGCGATGCCTCATTCGGAAAATAGATCGTGTGTTGCGAAGAACGATCCATTTTCGTCTTGGTTGCGGCTATGAAATACCTGGGTGACGAGGGAACGAATAGTGGAAACTCCGTTTCGCCAGCGGCCGTAATGGCTTTCATCTGTTTCCAGGATCGCGACTTGAGATATAGGTCCTCAAATACCCGGCTTACTTTTGGAAAGAACTCTGGCGTCAAGGGGACCTCACTGGTAAACCTCTCAACTTCCAGGAACAGGCGACTTCGCTCGGAAGTCTTCCACCTGAAGAGCGATGTAATCTTCGGAGTCCCTGAGTCAGGGAGCGCAACCATGATCGAAGCACGCGTGCTGTTTGCGGAGTTTGAATTGACACTTCCGAATTTAATGCCTGGAAAAATATTGCCCGGGATGTTGTCGAAGCAGAGGATTGTGATGTTGGAAAAGTGTCGAAGGATTAGTTGCCGAAGACTGGCAAACTTGCTGGCGTTGGTAAAGGATTGAGGTGTAACACTAATAAAGCCAGAGCTTGTCTTGATTACATTTTCCAAAAAATAGGCGTACAAATCACGGGCGTCACGAGTCTCAAATGCCGGATCTGCCGCGGTCTGAAGGTAGGGGGGATTTACGATTACGTAGTCGTGGATTGGAATCTCACCTAGGCTTCCCTTCAGAGAAACTAGTGTGGCCTCCTCTGCCACTGACAAGAAATCCAGAACGATGAATCGGTCCTCGATCTTGTGAAAGAGCTGACTCTCGTTCCTTTGGAAGCCGGCTGTAAGGATCGTCCTAGCGATCAAGAGGGCAAGTTCGTCCTTATCCGTCAAAATCATATTGTTCAGTAAAAAGTCTTCAGGATCCTCTTGCGCGGCTACTAGATGCCACGACAAATTCCCGATACCGGAACAGGGGTCCAGCCATACTCCCTTCGGGAACCTCTCGGCAAAGGAGGCCATGAAGGCAGCTACGTCATCAGGGGTGAAAAACAGGCCGTTGTCTTTTCGTGCTGATGAATCTATAACGGCATGGCTGAACTCGTAAAGCACGCTAATCTCTCCCACGCTAAGTCCTGCTATCAAGTCGTCCGCAAGGACGTGTGCTTCCTTGAAGCAAGGGCTAGAGAAAACGTAACTGAGGTCCTCGCGTCCGATGAGGTTTGTCTTGAGAATACTCAACCAGGCCTCGCGCAGACCAAATTCTGCGATGAGCCTCTCCAAGGCTTGTGAGTCGAAGTCAACGATACTGGCCAAGACTCAATAACCTCCAAAATAGTGATCCCGCACGGTTACAACATCGAGAGTAGTGAAATACATGTGCGCTGAAATTGTAGGATTGAGCTGGCGAACATTTTCTATTCTAAAGCGGGCCTCTGACACCGAAATGTCCACATCCTCGGCTCGGACGAAGAAGAGTGGATGGATCTTGTATCTGGATATACCTGTACCCCCTCGAGGACTCACAGTCGTCATTTCAGACACGGGGAGCAAGACTTCGCTGCCACTTACCTCTCCGTGTTTGGCTGCGAGGATTCTGCGAAGAGCACCTGGGGTCCATACCGAGTAGTGATTTCGTCCTGCCGGTCGAATCTCACCTTTGAGATCAGCCCACAAGTCGAGTTGGTTCGCCGGTAGGAGTGTTAGTTGTGCATTCTGATCCTCGGTGCAAACCACATCCGCGAACTTACGGCCTGCATAACTGTCTCTAACGGCTGTCTCAATGGAGTGGACAGAGAAGTCATTCACATTGCTTCCGGCTGCATGAAAGAAGTTGAGAGACTTCTCTATTTGCTCATGAACCATAGGCATGAACTGTGGATATGTGACAGCCCAATCATCCGTTATCTGAAGAGACCCCGACTCTCCATATTTGGGTAGATCCGGTTCCGAAGTCTTCGCCTTTGGTTCCTTGAACTCGATCAACACCGACAAACCGAGATCGTGAGCCATGAGAACTGCATCGACCCCCGTATGGCCGCCGGCTTGAACGAGCGAAATGGATCCGTCCGCATTCTGGTACACATATCGCGGAACGATAGAGGAATCTTCCAGCAGCACACGCAGATCTGAAGGAACCCTGTCCGCGGACGATTCGCGCACGTCCAAGAAGTGTCCTAATCGGAGTTGATTAGCCAGAGTTTGCGCATAGATACATTCACTGAAGATGGCAGACTGAACGTGGTGATCACCGTCCACTGCACGATGGAGCTCTGCCTGCAAAGCGGGGCAAGTCTGGTGTAGGGAGTTGCCACTCGGAATTTTGCGGGTCTCCTTGAAGTCCATCCATACACTGTGCCTTTCGGACTTCGAGAGCAGCACCCTTTGAATCGGCATATCGTAGAACTCGGACATGGCGATCTCTTGAGCGCCACTGATTCCGTACATCATGTAGTCCCCCATCGCTCGTGATCTCCTGTCAACCGACCTTGGGTTGTAGAATGAGAGCATATGTGAGTTGATGACAGGGTGGGTTGAACCGAGTCTTGTTGCCGCCCCTAACCAACAGGGAAAATCCGCGGTGAAGGCCCTATTGTCGGCCAGCGAGCTTTTCGAGCAATGACGAACGACAGAGCTGACTCTTCTGGAGTCCGAGCGCTCCACTTTGAACTGTGCATTCCGTACTGGTCCGAGAGTCTGGTACCTCACATCGCTCGTGAGAGTAGTTAGCGCCTAGGTAGAGTCTTCGAGAATCGGAATCATGACCGGCCCGGGTGTCTCTCAATCGTTGCCGCGCGTGTTGCGTGCCTGGCAGATATGCATGTTCCTTCCGACGATTACGTGCCTTGCTACCAGTGCCTGAAAGCCAGCACTCCAAAATGAGTTCACTCACCGGTAATGCTTTGGATGCTCCACCTTTTGAGGGCGGCGGCGATCATCTGCTCACTCCGTGCATCGATTTCTGCACTGGTCCATCTATCCAGATCCAACCATGAGTCATTGAGACGCAACGGAGCACTTCCGTTCACCTGAATAGGGTGGTGAATCTTAGAATGAAAATTGGATGAACCGACCGCGCTATTGTGCTCCTGCGTGACAACCGTAAGATTTCCGATGCTATGAACCCTTTTCTGCATTTCCTGGCGATTCTCCGACCAGGCCGCTAAATCACGGTCCCATTCTGATCCCGGGGTTTGCGGGTAGATGTGCTCTACGGTGAAATCGCCGTCGTTCTTGCCGATTGTAAAAAACATGGCTCCGCTGCCACTGAGTTGGCGCTCTATTCCTCGGAGGATTGCGCCGGTCGGAGCAGGGCCACTCTTGTACAACTGGTCTTCCGGCAGCAGGGCCTTGATGGCGCCATCGGATGGAATCTCGAGAGACGACATCGCTCGGGCTATCGATCCCGGGTCATAGCTCCCATCTATCGCTGCCATCAGTTCCATGATTCGCGCGCGAACGCCGTTCATGGGTGCCTTTGCTAGGGTAAGACGCGCAAGGTACGCTTCCATCCGGAAAAGCGCCTTCACCGTTGCCTGTTCACTGACTCTGCCAAGAACAAATCCTTGCAAAAAATGCATGACATACGGATTGGCTGGGTTGCGACTAAATTCCCGAATGGACTGCATCGCCCTCGCCACTTCTCGAGGAATTCCTTTCCGTGACCCGGCGAAGTCATACTCGTCCCTTTGCCCAATAACGATGGGCCAGCAGGCCATGGCAGGTAACAGATCAGACTTGAGCAACTCTCTTAGAGTACTCAAGCCCATGCCACGCGTCATGGCCGAGAAGTGTGTGGCTCCGGATGTCGAGTTGATTGATCCTTGTCGCTTCTTCTCGCCGCGGGCAATGAGATAGTCATACAGAAATGCCCTCTCCGCGCTCATTCTTTTGAGGCGCAGCGCACGAAGGCGCTCTTCGGGAGTTCGCCAAAAGTCGATATAGAGGTCGCGGGCTTCTGTCTCGGGGAAGCGAACAAAGATTGAATTGCGGACGTGATCGAGTGGTTGTAGTTCCGTTCGAAAGCCATTCAAGCGGTCAAATATTGCAGCAGGTGCCTGGTCCACGTTGGACTGGTGTATCAGCGTGAAGACGCTCAGCCTTTCACGTGTTGCATGAAGAAGTGTTGCGCAGTCCAATTCACCGCCGCGGGGAAGTTGGCTACCTCGGCGAGTCCTGAGATAGGCCTCAACTTGTTCATCGAAGGTTGGAGCGTCTGGACCAGAAGTTAACTGTCGCACCTTGATAGCGTCCTCGGATAGGACTGCGGCAGAGCCGAGCTTTAGTAGCCACCGAAAGTATGCGTATGCCTGGAGAGGAAGCTCTTCTAGGTGTACTGCGTTTTCGGGCTCGAGCCAGGAGCCATTTAGCGCAATCGCGAAGGCTTTTTTATCGGCTTCCTGGACGTTTATTGACGATAGGCTCTCAACAGTGAAGTTGAGTTGTTGTCCGTGCGCTTCGGCGTGATGCTTCAGCGCCGCTAGCCATAACGTCGTTGTCACCAGACGTTGTTGACCATCAATTACAGTGAAGCGCTGGGACACGTGTTCCACGTCAGGTTCGCTGGGGTATCTGGCTGACGCATCATCGGAAAGCAGGAGAATTCCCAGCCAATGCGGCGGATCGTCTTCGGGCATGGTTGAGGCGGTTAGTACGTCATGTACTAGGCCGTGCCATTGCTTTGCGTCCCATTGGTAGGCGCGCTGGTAAGGGGGAATCGTATAGGCGTTGAATCCACTCAGAACAGTCTTAAGTGATTGTGGTGACCCTTGCACTTTTTCCTCCCGTCAGTCAGCGAATCCAGTTGGATTTCGCCTCTAGCCCGTCCTCAAATGACCGTTCCCGACTCTGCCAGCGCTTGAGGGCGCGAGGAACATCAGTGCGCCCCCAGCCGACCCGCAGCGCGTGCCTTGAGAGGAGCGAGGTTTACCCGGTCGAGCTTGGTATCCGCCCTTGACGATTCCCAACGTCATCCGGGGAGCCCGTGTTAGCGGTAGAGCAGCAAGGTCGCCGGCATCTATCCGCGCCCCAAAGACCCACGGCTGTGCCGGGCTCCTCGAAACGGAAGCCAGACTCCCGGTGGCCCGTACATTCGCAATAAGTGCCCGCAATTTCCGGCTGGAAAGAATCCCCGTCAGATCCGGAGTCTCCACGACACCACGTCCCGTGGCTGGGTTCACGCGTGCGCAGGAATCACAATCGCCGTGCCTACCCGTCCGAATGTTCCTCGCTTCAACCATGGATGCCCCCTTGTGTCCCAGTCCATGCTTTCGCCACCCCACCTCTCTCACTATTGCACGCTTGCTCCACCACTGACTAGCGCCTCGACTGCCGCGACCGCTTCAGGGTGCTAATCGCCGACGGTGGCAGAAGCGAATTGATGAGCCACCGTAGTACCGTGCTCGGCACCCGAGTCTGCTGCGAAGCGGTAGGAGCAATCCTGGATAAAAAGCATCACGCAAGGAACCAAGTTGAAAGAGAGTGGCCCCTTTCATGTATCAATCCAGCGGTAACAAGACGCCATCCTCGGCGAGCCCGAAAGATCAACTCAAGGACACGGAATAAGCTTCGGTCATTCAGGGCGAAGTAGGGCACGCCCTCGCCAGGGGAAGTCGAGGTCTTAATCGTGCTCAATGCGGACAAGGTGACTGAATGGCAAGACGACATAGTCAAATCGGTCGCCCTCTACAACACGTGGTTTCTTAAGGCTGCCCCAAAGGCGTATAGCGATACCCGACAGAGCGCTATAGACCAGGTCAGGCATGCGTTGACGATCACAGACAGTATGCGCAGTCTGACGCCGACCGTTTTGGCTAGCGATCCGGCGATCATTTCGCCCCTGCGGATGATGACAGGACCGCCACTGGCTCGCGATCGCCTTATTGGGTTGGGGGGAATTAAGAGTGGGAGCCTTATAAGGAGAATGGAAAATGGGTCGTTGCCGACGCGGATTGGGCAGGGCGAATTGGAGATCGAGCTCGAGAAGATTTGCTTGATCATCAATCGTCTCTTAGATAAGGACGTGCTTGGGTGGTTGGACGGGTCATTGGACCCTGAGCCCGAGGAAGTTTTCACGGCCGCGATGGTTGTTGCTGATCGCCTATGCGGGTCAGTCGCTGACCCCATCATTCGTAACGCTCAAGAGCAAAGGCAACTAGCGCTGATCGGTGAGTACTTGGAAAAGCGCGGCTACGAAAGGAAGACGCATTCGGATCCAGAAGCACTTAGCAAAATGTCAAGTGGCACCTACTCATTTCGTCAAGCAGTGTCAGTGGGTCCTGATAACAATGTCAACATGCCAATCGATGTCGTCATCCAGCCAATCAGTCGTCGCGGCGGAGAATTACCAATTCTACTCGAGTGCAAGAGTGCTGGTGACTTCACGAACACCAACAAGCGGCGGAAGGAGGAGGCTCAAAAGTTCAACCAGCTTAAAGCTAAGTTTGGCGAGGATGTGCCCTTTTATCTCTTCTTGTGTGGCTATTTCGATGCGGGTTACTTGGGATACGAGGCTGCCGAGGGTATCGACTGGATATGGGAGCACCGAATTGACGACATGGACAAGCTGGGTCTATGACCAAGGAAGCAGTGCGGCTGGAAATTCAAGAGCGACTCGATGCTGAGCGTTCCTCGGTAGAACGAAACAAAGTTGGGCAATTTGCAACTCCCAGCACCCTCGCGAGGCAAGTGACGGAGTACGTATTGTCCCTGGTTCCTCAAGGGAAACCGCTCAAGATCCTTGAACCATCCTGTGGTTCTGGTGCTTTCATTTCTGCAGCTCTTGATCTTCTCGGAACGAGCAAGGCCAGCATCACTGGAATTGAAATTGACGAGCGTTTTGTGGCCGCTGCCAGAGAGCTCTGGAGCGACCGCGCGGAAATCGTTAGCGCGGATTACCTTCGGTGGTTGACGGATAGTGAGGAACTATTCGACCTACTAATCGCGAACCCGCCGTATGTTCGCCACCATCACCTGAATGGTTCGCAGAAGGATGCGTGGAACGATCTTGCAGCCGACGCAGGAGGCGTACTCGTTTCTCGGTTGGCTGGACTCTACGTCTATTTCATACTTGCGAGTCAATTCAGGCTCGCCCCGGGCGCCTTTGCTACGTGGCTGGTCCCTAGTGAGTTCATGGCAACCAACTATGGGCGTGCCTTAAGAGAGTTCCTCGCGAGTCGGGTTCGGCTCGTACGCATCCACACCTTCTCGGCGAGAGATGGCCAGTTCGATGATGCGCTTGTGACGTCTTGCGTTGTCACGTATCAGAACGTCTTGCCCTCCAACAAAGAGCATCCGCGCCTGACAGTTGGCTCTAGTTATGAGATCCCTAGCGCCTCCGTCGAAGTAGATGTGGCAGACCTTCGTAGTGAGGAAAAGTGGCTGCGACTTTTCCCTGATGCGTATCGAGAGGCAATTCCAATTTTTCGGATTGGTGATCTTTTGCAGGTTAGGCGCGGTATTGCAACTGGCGCAAACAAGTTTTTCATAGGGACGCGGCGTGATTTCCTTGAAGCGGGTATCACTGAGCAGTTCATGCGACCCATATTGCCGAGCCCCCGTGACTTGCAGTTGGATTCAGTGGACGCAGAGTTGGACGGATGGCCAAAGTTGCAATCACAGTTGGCTCTATTGGACTGCTCGTTGAGCCTGGACGAGTTGGCTCGTCAGGATGCCGCTTTGCACGCGCGCTTTTCAAGCCCCCCTGAGGCGCTCCTTACAGGCTACCTGACGTCAAAGCGAACACCTTGGTATCGCCAAGAGCGGCGCGAGCCGGCGCCGATTCTGTGCACCTACATGGGTCGTGGCGGTAGCAATGGGAAACCGTTTCGCTTCATACGCAACCGAAGTCGCGCCACGGTCACGAATTCGTACTTGGGTCTATATCCCACGCCGCAATTTTCCGCCATCGTGACTGATGAAGGTGCTGCGCTCGACTGCGTGTGGCAAGCCCTGACGGAAATCTCCGGCGACACTCTGGCCGATAGCGGCCGAGAGTATGGCGGTGGCCTCAGGAAGATAGAACCTAAGGAACTCACAAGGCTTCCAGCAGACCGACTAATCGCTCTTCTGGATGAGAGGGGTTTGCTCCGTGGGACTCTGCATGATGCAACGGACATCGCCGCTCTTGCGACGGGTCAGTTGACCCTGGTCTAGAAAGTTCGTCCACAGCGCAGTATTCAGCCTTGATCTTTGTCAGCGCTCTTTGGAGCGGGTGGGCACTTTCGGATTGGTCGGCGCATTCTTTTCCTAACGTTCTAGGAGTGCGCTCACTGTTGGTTCATGTTCATGTCCAACTCCGGTGGCAGCTCGGCTCTCCAATGATGGGTCACATGTGCGCTGAGTTGGCTGTCGTGTGTTTCCATGGTCGGACTATGCGTATCTCTCGGGCGTACGTCGGACTCGTGCTGGCGGCAGGTGTGTTGTTGACAGCCTGCTCAACTGACGAGGCGGTGGTGGAGGAAGGGACGTCGTCGCCGTCTCCTTCGGTAACCGAGTCGTCGTCGCCCTCACCTTCTGAGGTGGAGCCGAGTGAGTCGGTGCGGTCGGTGTCGTTCTCCCCGGTGGATCCGGGGATGTTGGGGATGCATGTGGCGGGGGCGCAGGAGGGGGACTGGCCCTCGGATCGAGTGCCGGTGGAGTCCTTCCGGTTGTGGGATACCGGGACTTCCTGGTTGCAGATCGAGGCGACACGGGGCCGGTATGACTGGCGGGGGCTGGATACGGCGTTGTCGACAGCTGCGGATGCCGGCGTTTCAGATGTGCTGATGATCTTGGGGCCCACGCCGGTATGGAATGCCAGCACCACGCGGGGTGTGCAGTACCCGGTGCCGGGGGCGGCTTCGGTGCCGCGTTCCTTTGCTGCGTGGGATGACTTTGTTTCGGCGGTGGTGGATCGGTACGCGGGGCAGATAACGGCGTACCAGATCTGGAATGAGGCGTCGTTGAAGATGTTCTGGCGGGGGAGTCCTGCGCAGATGGCTGAGTTGACGCAGCGGGCGTATCGGATCATCAAGGAGAAGGATCCCGAGG
>Ga0209953_1000664_pt1 | contig 11858 bp, 12 predicted proteins | sample SalPonred_H2O_MG_FD_185713 | JGI IMG/M metagenome (GOLD analysis project Ga0209953, IMG submission 185713) | Salt pond water microbial communities from South San Francisco under conditions of wetland restoration - Salt Pond MetaG... | ecosystem: Environmental > Aquatic > Non-marine Saline and... | reverse complement strand
CATGGTTCTATCCATGTAGAACAGTTCGTTATCAAGGCCCGCGTAACCGGCTGCCATTGAACGTTTGTTCACAATCACTGTTTTGGCTTTGTAGGCCTCCAGAATAGGCATGCCGGCAATGGGCGACTTGGGATCGTTTTTAGCGGCCGGGTTCACCACGTCGTTGGCGCCAAGCACGAGCACCACATCCGTTTGGCCAAACTCGCCGTTAATGTCGTCCATTTCAAACACTTGGTCGTAAGGTACCTCGGCTTCAGCCAACAGCACGTTCATGTGTCCGGGCATGCGACCAGCCACGGGGTGAATCGCGTATTTCACCGTGACACCGGCCTCGGTGAGTTTCTCAGCGAGCTCTTTTAAGGCATGCTGCGCACGGGCCACGGCTAAGCCGTAACCAGGCACAATCACCACGGATTCGGCGTTGGACATCAAGAACGCCGCATCATCGGCACTGCCTGAGCGCACATTACGGTCGCCACCACCACCGGCTGCTGCTGCACCGTCACTGTCACCGCCGAACCCGCCAAGAATCACATTGAAAAACGATCGGTTCATCGCTTTACACATGATGTAAGACAGAATGGCGCCAGATGAGCCAACCAAGGAACCAGCAATGATCAGCATCGAGTTGTTTAGCGAGAACCCGATGCCAGCTGCAGCCCAGCCAGAATAACTGTTGAGCATGGACACCACCACTGGCATATCAGCACCGCCAATGGGGATGATGATTAACACGCCCAAAATGAACGCGATGATGGTCATGATGATAAAGGGCGTCCAAGACTGGGTCAGCATGAACCAGATACCGCAGCCGATCATGAGGATCGCCAACGCCAAGTTGAGCATGTGCTGGCCGTTAAAGGCCACCGGTGCACCTTGGAAAAGGCGGAACTTGTACTTTCCTGAGAGCTTGCCGAATGCAATGACTGAGCCCGAGAAGGTAATAGCCCCGACAAAGGTACCGATGAAGAGCTCAAGTCGATTGCCAAGCGGAATGGCACCGATTGCGTCGACAATACCAAAGGCCTGCGGCTCTGCCACAATTGCCACGGCGATGGCCACAGCTGACAAACCAATCATGCTGTGCATGAAGGCCACGAGCTCTGGCATTTTTGTCATTTCGACGCGCTTGGCCATGATGGTGCCAACCGTCCCGCCAATGACCAGGCCCAGCACGACCCAGCCCAGACCCATGACCGCACCTTCAGTACCAGCCAGGCTAATAACCAATGCGCCGGTCGTGACAATGGCAATGGCCATACCTGCCATACCGAATGTGTTGCCAATGCGCGACGTGGTGGGGTGAGACAGCCCTTTGAGTGCCTGAATAAAGCAAACAGATGCCACAAGATAAAGTAGGGTGACTACATTCATTGAAATCATGCATCGTCTCCCGGCTTCTTCACTTTTTGTTTTTTCTTGAACATCTCGAGCATGCGACGAGTCACTAAAAAACCACCAAAGACGTTAACAGCGGCCAATGCCACCGCAAACACGCCCATAAAGCGCGCCAATGAGCTCTCAGTCAAGGCAGCGGCCAACATGGCGCCAACAATAACGATAGCTGAGATGGCATTGGTTACCGCCATGAGCGGGGTGTGTAGTGCTGGGGTGACATTCCACACCACGTGATAGCCAACATAGACGGCCAGCACAAAAATGATGAGGTTAATGAGAGTGGGGCTTAAGGCTTCCATATCAGTTCTTCCTCAGGACTTGACCGGCATCACACATCAAGCACGCTTGCACGATGTCGTCTTCTCGGTTGATGGCGAGTTTGCCCTCGCTGTCTGTGATGAGCTTTAAAAAGTCCAACAGGTTGCGGGCATACAGGGCTGAAGCATCAGTGGGTACCATGCCGGGCAGGTTCGTCTGCCCGATGATGACCACCCCGTTTTCTTCGACAGTTTGACCTGCGACCGACAGTGGGCAGTTGCCACCGCGCTCGACGGCCAGATCAACAATCACGCTGCCAGGCTTCATGGCACGTACCGTTTCTGCGCTGACCAGTGTTGGTGCTGGGCGTCCGGGGATAAGTGCTGTCGAAATGACAATATCAGCCTGTTGGCAGCGTTGCGCCACAAGCTCAGCTTGGCGCGCCATCCAGGCCGCGGGCATGGGCCGTGCATAGCCACCCACACCTTGGGCAATCTCGCGCTCCTCTTCGGTTTCAAAGGGCACGTCAATGAATTTTGCGCCAAGCGACTCCACCTGCTCCTTGGCCGCGGGGCGTACATCCGATGCTTCAACCACAGCACCGAGGCGTTTCGCAGTAGCAATGGCTTGTAGGCCAGCCACACCCGTGCCTAGCACCACCATCCGGGCGGCCTTGAGTGTGCCAGCCGCGGTCATCATCATGGGAAACAGGCGTCCGTAGGCATTGGCTGCCAGCATGACGGCTTTGTAGCCCGCAAGGTTGGCTTGTGAGGACAGCACGTCAAGGCTTTGAGCTCTGGTAGTACGCGGCGCCGCCTCTAGGGCAAAGGCGGTTAAGCCTGTACCGGCCATGGCCGCAAGCCCGTCGCTGTCAAAGGGGTCGAGCATGCCCGCGAGCACGCTGCCTGAGGCCATGTGAGACAGTTCGCTGGCGTCAGGCGCCCGAACTTTTAAGACCAATTCGGCCCCTAATGCGTTGGCGGTGTCCGTGATCTGAGCGCCAACGGCGCTGTAACCCTCATCCGGATAGCGAGCGGCTAAACCAGCTTCGCGTTCGACGAGGACGGTGTGTCCTGCCGCGATGAGTTTCTTTGTGGTCTCCGGTGTGGCCGCTACACGCGTCTCACCATCGCGGGTCTCCTTGGGGATCCCGATGCGCATGGAGTATCTCCTATTGTTGTCGTTGTCTTACCTAAGCAACGGTTATACAACAGCACCGTACAATTAAGCCATGAATAAATCAACTCAATCGCACACAAAACGCATTGTGGTCGGTATGTCCGGCGGGGTTGACTCGTCTGTTGCGGCATGGTTGCTCAAGCAGCAAGGTCACGATGTTGTCGGACTTTTTATGAAAAATTGGGAAGGCGATGATGATGATGAGTACTGTTCAACCCGTCAAGACTGGCTAGATGCCGCGAGTGTGGCAGACCTGATTGGTGTGGATATTGAAGCGGTGAATTTTTCTGCGCAATACAAAGACCGCGTGTTCGCCGAGTTCCTGCGTGAGTATCAGGCAGGGCGCACCCCCAATCCAGATGTTTTATGTAACGCTGAAATCAAGTTTCGGGCTTTCCTGGATCATGCCATGAGTCTTGGGGCCGACTTGATTGCCACGGGTCACTATGCAAGGGTTAGGCCATCAGAGACCGTGCCAGGCGAAGTTGAGTTGCTAAAAGGGCTAGATGCCAGCAAAGACCAGAGCTACTTCCTTCACCGTTTAACGCAACAGCAGCTGGCTAAAGCCTGTTTCCCACTTGGCGAGTTACCTAAGACCGAGGTGCGGCAGATCGCTCATGACCTAGGGTTGCCCAATGCGGCAAAAAAAGACTCGACTGGCATTTGCTTTATTGGTGAGCGCCCATTTCGTGAGTTTTTGAATCAGTATTTGCCCACAGACCCGGGTCCGATACTGACCGCTGACGGTGTTGATGTCGGGCAGCACCACGGGTTGGCGTTCTATACCTTAGGACAGCGCAAAGGCTTAGGCATTGGCGGAGTCAAGCAATATCAATTGACTGATGGCAGTGGTCCAGTTTGGTACGTCGCAAAAAAAGACATGAAGGACAACACGCTCTACGTGGTGCCCGAGCACGATCACCCGTGGCTGTTATCCACCAAGCTTTATGCCCAGCAAGCCAGTTGGGTGGCAGGCAGGCCACCGCAAGTCGGTCGGTCATACGGTGTTAAGACTCGGTATCGGCAGGCAGACGCCAGCTCTGAGATCGTCTGGACTAGTCCCGAGGCATTTGAGCTGGGGTTTCAAGAACCACAATGGGCGGTGACACCAGGGCAATCAGCTGTCGTCTACGACGGTGATGTTTGTCTAGGCGGGGGCATCATCACTGCAGGCTGACGTCGCTTTAAACCCTCAACTTTCAGATGGCTGAGTATCGATAAACGACGGCCTGGCAGCCATCTTGTCGTGCAGCTTTGACAGGTTCGGATACGGCGTGCGCCAGTCTATTTCAGGGAATCGGAATGCCAGGTAGGCAAGTGCGCAACCAGCAGCTAAGTCAGCCAGCGATACGGCGTTGCCGCGACAAAACGCTTGATCCCCAAGTGATTCGCTCATGGCTTTGAGCGCCGCATGGATTTTGCTGAGTTGTCGGTCAATCCACTCGTGGCTGACTTGTTCGGCCGGACGCTGCCTTTCCTTAAATACGGTGACTGCTGCATCGAGAACGCCATCAGCGAGTGCTTCCCAGCAACGTACCGCTGCGCGTTCTCGTCCCGCCTGAGGAATCAAACGGTTATAGGGGGACAGCGTATCCATGTACTCGACGATGACGCGGGAGTCGAATAAGGCACCACCGTCGTCGGTTACAAGACAAGGCACTTTGCCAAGCGGATTCAATAACTGAATCTGTGTATCAGGTGCCCAGACATTCTCTAGCTCGAGTTGATACTCGAGTTTCTTCTCTGCTAGGACAACGCGAACCTTTCGGACGTATGGACTGGTAAGTGAGCCAATGAGCTTCATGGTGCTTTACGTGACAACCTGTTCAAAACCAAAGATTCTTTTGCATGGGGATACTACAACACAATACTGACAAATCAGGAAAACAAGTGACCTAATGATTTGTAGAGAAGTAGGGGCATATAAACCCACCGCGGGTCATATAACCCCTACCGACTTAGTGTATCGCCGCCACCTTAGTGCAGCCTTAAAATAGCGAGTGATAAACTGCACTCCAACAAAACTGTCGTTTTTTTACAAATCTTTTTGCAAATCTCATCATGCCTATCTCATCTGAACTGAGCGCCTTGACCGCGCTTTCGCCTTTAGACGGTCGTTATGCCGGTCGTTGCCAGACCTTGCGCCCATTGCTATCTGAAGCCGGTTTCATGGCGCACCGCGTTGAAGTCGAGATTGCCTGGCTCATTGGGCTAAGCCAAGCTGGCTTGCCAGAATTGCCTGAGTTTGGTCCAGCGGCCAAGGACACGCTCGAGACGTTGGTGAAGAACTTCAGTCAAGATGATGCCGCGCGCATCAAGGAGATAGAGCGCACCACCAATCACGATGTCAAAGCAGTGGAGTACTGGTTAAAAGAAAAAGTGCAGGGTGATGCTTCCTTAGAGCGCGCTGGCGAGTTTATCCACTTCGCCTGCACCTCTGAGGATATCAACAACACGTCGCACGCATTGATGCTCACGCGTGCTTGCCGAGAGGTGCTGCTGCCGGCGTTGCGCGGTTTGCTTGAACAATTACGCGATTTGGCTAACGCCCATGCAGAGCAGCCGATGCTGTCACGCACGCACGGTCAGCCGGCCACACCAACCACGCTCGGCAAAGAGTTTGCCAACGTTAGTCACCGTCTGGCGCGCGCGATCGACGCCATTGAAGCGGTCAAGCCGCTGGCCAAGCTCAACGGTGCTACCGGTAACTACAGTGCTCACTTGAGCGCGTATCCAGACATTGACTGGCCTGCTTTCAGTGCCAAGGTCCTTGCCGAGCTCGGATTGACACAGAACACCCACACCATCCAGATTGAGCCGCACGACTGGATGGCTGAGCTCTTCGATGCCATCGCTCGCGCCAACACCATCTTATTGGACCTTGACCGTGATGTGTGGGGCTACATCTCATTGGGTTATTTCAAGCAAAAACTCAAAGAAGGTGAGGTCGGTTCTTCAACCATGCCGCACAAGGTCAACCCAATTGACTTTGAGAACTCAGAGGGCAACTTAGGGCTCGCCAATGCATTGTTGCGACATTTGGCTGAGAAACTGCCTGTGTCGCGTTGGCAGCGTGACTTGACCGATTCGACCGTGCTGCGCAATGTTGGCGTGGCACTTGGTTATTGCTTGGTGGCCTATGAAGCTTGCGCCAAGGGTCTTGGAAAACTTGAAGTCAATGCGGCTGTCATTGATGCCGATTTGGATGAGTGCTGGGAGATTCTGGCTGAACCTGTGCAAACCGTCATGCGTCGACACGGTTTGCCAGAGCCCTACGAGCAGCTCAAGGCCTTAACCCGTGGCAAGGGTATTACGCGTGATGCGCTGCAAGGATTTATCGCAGAACTTGATCTGCCTCAAGTTGACAAGGACCGACTGCTAAAAATGACGCCAAGAAACTACCTTGGCTTGTCTAAATCACTGGCAAAGCAGCCTTGAACGGGTATAGTCGAACGTGCATGTTGTGAATTTTAAGGAGGTCATCCACATGAAGAAATCCCTACTAGCTTCGCTTACGTTTGCACTCGCTGCACCCCTGTTGGCGGCCAATGTTCATGCCCAAGCGTTTGGCAAGGCACAAGATGCCATCGACTATCGTGAGGGTGCATTCCAAATCATGAAGGCTCACTTTGGGGCATTGCAACCAGTGGTCAAGGGCCAGATTCCTTACGATCAGGCAATGGTTCTTGCCAACGTCGAAATTCTTGATCAAGTCTCGAAGCTGCCATGGAAAGCGTTTGGGCCAGGCACCGAAGGCGGTGATGCGCTTGATGATATCTGGCTTGATGAGGAAGGTTTCAAAGCGGCTCAGAAAAAATATTTGGATTCGCTCGTACCACTGACAGCAGCTGCAAAAGAGGGCAACCTCGATAAGCTCAAGGCCGCGTTTGTTGATACTGGCGCATCCTGTAAGGCTTGTCACGACAGTTTCCGGGACTAAGTACTAATTGCCCGAAGCGCATCAAACGTTCGATGTCATACCTATGGCTGAGCGTTTGGTTTAGTGCCAGAAGCTGCTTCAAAAAACGGTGCCGTCAGTGACTGCACCGTTTTTAAATTCCACTGCCGGCTGTGGGACTACTCGAGCTCAAAAACTCATTGGGGCGGTTTGACCAAGCTCGTAGAGCCACCATCCAATGCTGCCGAGCAAAACAATTAATACAAACGCCCAAGCGCGTAATCCAATATCGTCGCGGGCAGCTCGTGTGTTGGCCGGCAGTTCAGCCTCAGCCTTGTTGCCAGTCACCATCGCAGGTACGAGTTTGACGCCTCGAATGGCGTAAATCAGGATGGCAACCAAATGCAACCCAACCAATATGAAAAGTGGGTTTTCATTGAATTTGTGAATGCTGGTCATGAGACTGGCGACATCGCCACTGACGAATTGGTTTAAGGGGCCTTGCACCAAAATATCATCGGTGGTGAATAAACCGGTGAAGGCTTGCACGCCGACGACGAGCAGTAACGCAAACACGGACCAGGCACCAAGCGGGTTGTGTCCGGCTGATTCGACATGTGGCCGAGTCTTCAGATAGGACCAGGTTTGTTTGGGTGAGACGAAAAAACTGTTAAAGCGTGCATAGCGAGACCCCGTAAAGCCCCAAATCAAACGAAATGCCAAGAGCATCAGGGCAGTGATGCCTAGCGGCATGTGCCAGTCCATCCAGCTGCCGCCGACCTTGACTGTTACCACAGCACCAATGACGCTCGTGGCAAAAAGCCAATGAAACAATCGGGTGGGCAGATCCCAAATACGAACGGGTTTGGCTGATGTGTCTGTCATGGATGGCTCTCGGTTCAAATCCTGAAAGGGGGCTCAAAAAGTGCTATATTCACGTTCCTGACATTAAAGCATTTGCCAGATATTGTAGTTTTGAATGCAAAGGCAGGCTTTACAAGTTGGAACACGTTTTTAGCAGTTGTTGGCTTTAGTAATTGTTTCATTCGCTGCTTCAGACGATCGTCACAGTGCATTTCCTCATCGGCGCATTAGCTCAGTTGGTTAGAGCGACGGAATCATAATCCGCAGGTCCGGGGTTCGAATCCCTGATGCGCCACCAAAAATTCAATTGTTCGGTCTCGAGACATCGTGCCTTCGCGGCAGCCTCTGAGCAGTCGTGCATCAGGCGTCAGGGAAAAGACCCGGCATCCAGCGCCCAGCAAACTTTGCAGGAAATGCGAGAAGCAAGGGCGCTCGGCTACTTTGCGATGTTAGCGCGCCCACCTCTAGCAAGGCCGACGTAATGCGCCGCGCTGAGCGGGGGCTCATACCGAGGATGGAGTCAACACCACCGCGCTCGAGCTTTCCTTGAGACAACACGGCATTGAGAACAAGGTCGGATTTAGGCGGCAATGCTCCTGCGCGCATTTCTTCTTCGGCCCAAATCATGATCCGGTCGCGCAGCCGCTGCGGCTGCATCAGGCGGGCCATGAACTCTACCTGATCAATACAGGTCTGTAGAAAGAATGTCACAAATTTTGCTAACGCTTTTTCACTTAGGTTGCCACGACCATCGAGGTCGCCGTGACGCGATCCGTCGCATGAGGCCAGATGGTGTTTATAGGTCTGTTCTTGTCGCGCTAGCCCGCGGGCGACCGACCATATCCCCCGCGTATCGAGAGTCTTTCGTAACATGGCATACGACATCAAACGCGCAACGCGGCCATTGCCATCAGTAAAAGGGTGGATCCAAAGAAGTCGGTGATGGGCGCATGCCGCGGCCAGAATCGCTTCTATGCGCCCTGCGCGGCGATACGCTTGATGCATACGATCCAAAAAGCGCGTAACAGCACCAGGGCTAATTGCGATATGTCGTCCGACCTCAACATAGCTGGTACGCAACTCTCCCGGAATAACCGGAATGGGTTCTTTAGTCGTGGGGTGCTCAATAAATAGAAGGTCAGGCGGCAGGAGATCGCAAAACCGGCGGTGAAGCTCGAGAATCATCGCCGGAGAGCTTGGATGTTCTGAAATGCCGCCTTCATCAATCCATTTTTGAACATTGATGTGGGCTTTCGCTTCAAGCTGCAGATCGCGCTTGTCTGGGTCGGCGCTGTAATCATCGCCCAAGGCACGTTCGATATCGATAGGATGCGTATCGTGCCCTTCGATCAGATTGCTGTAGTAGCAGTTCATCGACCGTACAAGTTCAGCGAGGGATTGGGTGATGGGTTCCGGCAAGCTACTTCGGAAAGATGCTGACTTTTCAGCCAACTCCAACGCTAGATCGTTTAAATGTCGACGATGGGGCGAACCCTCGGAGATCATCAAGGGCTCAAAGAGATCGGTACTTTCACCATCGTCATGCCGTATCATATTTGCCTGTGATGTGGCCGGTTTTTGGCCGGTTGTATGTCTGGTTACTTGTCCGGTTGCTTGTCCGGTTTATACATCCATAATTTCGTATATTATCATAAGGTTAGTTTGGTTGTTGACGTTATTATGACAAGTATTTGTCCGGTTATTTGTCCGGTTACTTGGCCGTATCTTCGTCTTGTTGAGTTTGTTTGGTCAATGTGAGGTTATGTGTGTAAGCTGCTACCGGGTTATCGGGCAATGACCTTGACCGCACTTCGCAAATTGGCATCATTTGCCCGAGCGCAGCAGCAAAAAAAATCCGGCCAATGCGGTTAAGGCGCCGACAAAGCCGTAGGTCAGGGCGTAATCATCTAACGCTGTGACCACCACTGAGAACAAAGACGGCGATAGCAACACACCGGCAAACATCAGGCCAGATTCCAAGCCAGTCGCCTCAGTTCGCTGCGCACCGCCTAGGCGCGCCCATTCGGCATAGGCCAGACCAGTAAAGCCGCTAGCAGAAGCCCCAGCCACGGTGCATAACCCAAACACCATCCAGCGCTCCCAGTCCATGGCGAACTGCCCGGTGAGTAAAGCTGTCGCACCCATGATGAAACCTTGCCATGCCAGCAAAGCATTTGCCGAGCACCATCGGTCTGCTAACCATCCCCAAATGGGACGGCTGATCACACCGGCCACTTGAAACATGGCCAAAGCCCAGCCGGCTTGCACGAGATTGAAACCGGTTTTGCTGGTGAGATGCACCGTTAGAAACGCAATGAAACATAGCGGCAAGCCGGTATAGACAAAGCTCACGAACGCCAGCGGCCTGAGTTCGGGTCGGTCAAACAGAATTTGAACGGGCGCAAAAAGGCCGTTGCTAAAAATCCGCTGGCTAGGCTCTCAGTCCACGTCCCAATGGCGTCGAATGGATTCCAATAGGAGCACTGTGAGCAATACTGGCAGCGTCTGCCAAAGCAATGCCGCTTGCCACCATAGACTTAAGGTCAGTGGGGCCATCACTAGCCCGGCCAACACACCGCCCAGGGGCACACCAATTTGTCGAATCGACAGCACCAAGTTCATCATGCGCAGCGGCGTGCGGGGCACAAGTAAGTGCGCGCTATCGGGCGCTGTCGCACCGTAGGCGAGCCCTAATAAGGCTGCCCCAAGCACAACTGAGACGATGTTGCCAAACGAACCGGCCAGAAGCATCGCTAGCGTTGCGAGGAGTACCAGTTGACTGACTCTGACGGCAACAAAGCGTCGAATAAAGCGGGGCGACAACAGCGCCGATAAAATTCCCACGCCATAGACGGTGGCGATAAAAAACCAACCAGCGTTCCTGGTATCTCTAAGTCTTGAGCGATCACCGGGGCTACCACGGGAAAAGAATACGCCGCCATCGTCGCCAGGCTTTGTGTCGCCAAGGTGGCGACCAACGGGAAACTCGGGAACTTGAGGTCCTCGCGTGATTGGCTGACGGTCTCGGCAGGCTCTGTGGCCATAGGGGGTTTCTGTTCCTGTGCTGAAAGTGTTCTATGTCTGTCACAGACTTATCTTGCTTACACCTGTCGATAGTATGAGAAAAAATCAGTGCCTGTGTGGCCCACGCCTTGCTAGTTGCTGTCGTCCTGCGCTTGGGTGCGGTGCTATAGTCCAGACGTTGCTTGCGGTCTTTGATGCGTAACCGATGCGCAAGCTTGAAACAACACCATGATCGCGTCTGCTGTTAGGCGCCTTCCCACAACAGCGACCGACAAATGAAAACGAAATTTTTGATGGGATGCACCTTGGCGTGCATGGGTATGGGCGCGAGTGCCCAAAGTGCATTCGAAGGCTTCTACAGCCAAGCGTCGACTGGCTATGAGCACACCAAGGTGCAAGATGCGCAACTGACTGGTACGGATTTTGGGTCGATGCCTAATCTGAGCAATACCGTTAGCCCAAGCTTCAGTAGCATGCCTTTGGTACTTGGTTTGGGCTACACCTGGCAAGTGCAGGACCAATTTACGCTTGGCCTAGGCATTGATTATTCGTTCAATAGCCAAAAGGACACCAACGCGGTGGTGTTTACGTATCCGGGCACTGGCTCATCAATGGGATACGACTATCAGTTTTCTGTATCAGATCGCATGAATTTATACCTGACACCCGGCTATGCCATTGACAGCGACAAGTTGCTTTACGCCAAGCTCGGCTACTCGACCCAGCGCGTGCAATTTAGCCAAACCAATTGTTGCTCAGCGCCTTCAAACACCGCCAACATGAACGGTTATGTCATAGGCCTTGGCTACAAGCAAATGATTCATGCGGGGTTCTATGGTTTTGCGGAGATCAATTACTTTGATTACGGTGGAGTGAATCTTTCCTCGACCTATACGGACGATGGCGGCGGTACCGTCACGTCTAACCCCTCATCGAATGCATACAACCTGCTACTCGGCATAGGGTACCGGTTCTAAGATCATTGCTTGTTTGGCTGCGATAGGGTCACTGCGATCGGTTCAAGCTTGCCGGTGACCTACATAAGCCGATGTTGCCGTCGCACTTGATTGCGAATCGATGAGACCGGGGTGTCGCCTAAAAACTCAAGTGCGCCAGAGCGAAGGATAAAGCTGCCTGTGTCTCTGATATCAGCCACAACAGCTTGTCTGGCTCTTACGGCATCTCGCCGGGTCAGGCTATCAATGAGCTTGGCATGATGGTCAAACGACTCCCATTG
>Ga0209953_1000662_pt1 | contig 11864 bp, 25 predicted proteins | sample SalPonred_H2O_MG_FD_185713 | JGI IMG/M metagenome (GOLD analysis project Ga0209953, IMG submission 185713) | Salt pond water microbial communities from South San Francisco under conditions of wetland restoration - Salt Pond MetaG... | ecosystem: Environmental > Aquatic > Non-marine Saline and... | reverse complement strand
ATATGTTATGGGGAATCCTTTTTATGTTAGGGTATATCGTTATTGGATACTCACTTGGATCACGGTGGGGATGGTCGTTAGGTATTTTAACCACTGTATTACTATACATGATATGGAAACCGTGGTTAATTTCTCCATTTGAAGGGAAGTTTACCCGTCAAAAAACCAAAAGTGAAGAACTCACTGAATGGTTTAATGACATACGAGATGAACAACGACAAAAATAAATGGAACTCACGAACGAAATCCTTTACTGTTGGTGTTTGGAATTATATGTACACAAATATTTATAAAGTAAACGGATAACGTAATGTGTAATGGAAACTGTAATTGTGGTGGAAAGTGTGGAAAAGACACTGAAAACGATGATTAACTTATAAGATAATATTTATATGAACAGTCATAGTATTTGACGTGATGAAACTAAAATACAATCAACAAGTTATGGGTAACCTCGTGTGGTTGGTTATCATCATCATGTGGGTACTGGTGTTTTCGGCTGTTCTATGATATATGATATATCGTGAAATTACAAAAGAGTGGGAAGAAGTTGAACGCACGATTAATGAGTTCAACAAAAAAGGAAACAACATCAAGTGGAATACGATGTTAGTGGATCTTACACAATCCGATGAAATTGTATTGGATGATGTAATATGGTCACGTATGGAAAATTCGGATTCCACGGAGATGAATAAGTGGGATTGGAGTACATTAAAACGTGTTATAGGAGAAAAAACCGATATAACTTTACTATTTTTTAAGATATTGTTGGGATTGCCTGTTGAAAAACCACTTGTGTGGAAATATAAACCACAAAAATACTATCTAATTTCTGGCAACACCAGATTATGTATACATAAGTTTTTGGGTAAACGACCCAAAGTATTGTTATCAAAAAATAAACATACTAAAATAGAGGACGTGAATGGAAGTTTGGTTTCCTGAACAAGAATCATACCTAATATCTGTAACACCTAACTCTTTTTCCCGACATTATTCTGAATCCTACATATACAATAAAAAATCTGAATTCAATGGATATTCCGAATCCATTCCACCGATGCCTGAATGGTGGGTTCACCAAGTAAACAACATCAAAAATGAGATTAGTAAAGGAACGTATCAAAAACGTGTATTATACCACGATATTCATTTTACAGGTGATAACCCATCTCATTTTATCAAAAATTCGGAAGGACAAGGACGATTCTTAGTTAAATTAGATGATAACCGACTACTTTATGGCAATTCACCTGAATGTGTTATCAATAAAGTTGATGATACTGTCAGCATTGAGGTCTTAGGGGGTACAGGATCAAATCTAACGGATGAATATGGTGATATCTATTCCAAGTATAAGGAAGAACATCAAATCATTGTAGAGGACTTATTACAGAGAAATCCTAAGTTGGAATGGAGTAAAAAGTTTCAAATCAAAGATATTGGATATACAAAACATATCCGTAGTGTGTTGAAATACAATACAGATGAACCCTTAGAAGATATTGTCTATAAAGTCTACCCAAATTATGCAATCAAAAGTGATGGAATCAACGATTGGTGGGGAACACTGATTGGATATCATAATCATACGATAAATCAAACAAAATTGTTTTTATCCATACGATGTGGTATATTTAATATAGAGAGTAAAACACATACTGTCCGAAGTGGTGTGGGAATTACAAAGGATAGTGATCCACAAACAGAGTGGTTGGAAATTCACACAAAACTTGGTTGGTTAAAACCTCATTGACATAATCAATACTATGAAAAATAGAAACAATATATTAGAAGCAAGTTTATCTCGAATTTGGAGAGACTTTGAAGAAAATGAATTCTGTATCATTACATCGTGGAGAACGGATGATAAATCCAACAAAGAAAATCTATCAGGTCTGAAATCTATGATAAGAGGTGAGGGGTTTGGGTATGTTAGAATAGATGGTGTTGGTCAAGAAGAAGTAGATGGTAGAATCAAAAGTGTGAAAGAACCTTCATTACTTGTTAAGAATGTGAAAGAAGGGGGTGATACCGTAATGGATAGTAAGAAGTTTGAATCATTTATGGTAAAATTGGGTAGAAAATTCAACCAATGGGGTATTGTTTTACATCATCCTAAAAAAGGAACTAGACTTATTGCTTTAAAAGATGATGAAGGGAATCAAATTGCACCAAAAGTTGATATGAAAATGAGTTCATTTAACCCAATGAAAACAGGTCAATTCTTTTCAAGTCTCAAAGGAAAACCATTTAAGTTTGAAGGATTCAAATATGCGGATCCACCTCAAAATTGGATTCAAGGAATGAGTATGGAAAAAGAAGGTCATAGTGATATCTATCGATACGAAACAATGGAGTCTTGGATGAAACAAATTGAAGAAATTCTATCTTCAGACTAAAAAAAGTTGAAAAAAAGTCAAAAAGTTGCTTGACATTTGTTTTGGGATTCGTTATATTGATAGTATAATCATTCAACCCCTAAATAAAACAAATAGTTATGAAAGACCTTTCAATGTATTACAAAGTTGATAAAACAGAATCCGGCCGTTGGGTTCTAATCGATACCGAAGAAAACGGATACGCTCGTTCAAAGAAGTATTTCTCTACTCCACCATCTATTGGATTGGTAAAGAAAGCGTATACTGATGGGTTGTCCATCAAAAACAACGGAAACCAATGGAGAAGTTATCCAATGGAAGAGTATTTCAACTTCCAAAAGAATCAATCCATTCCACAAGATGAATTACAAGTCATACCTGATACCGACCATCAAGAGGTTAAGGATTTCATCCACAACACATCTTACTCACTCAAACCAAAGGAGTTGTTTATCGATGAACTTCGTTGGAAGTACGCAGTCCGTTCAGTGATTCGTTCACAGAATGTGTTGATTGTAGGCCCCACAGGTTCAGGTAAAACAATGATGGTCAAATGGTTATCACAATCTATGGATAGACCATTACATATCTTTAACTTAGGTGCTACACAAGACCCTCGTTCAACATTGATTGGAAACACACACTTCAACAAAGATGAAGGAACGTTTTTCAACCAATCACCATTCGTTCAAGCGATTCAGACACCGAACTCTATTATCCTATTGGATGAATTAAGTAGAGCGAATCCTGAAGCGTTTAACATCTTAATGAGTGTATTGGATCCTAATCAACGATATCTACGATTAGATGAATCAGAGGATGCAGAAATCATCAAAGTCGACCCAACAGTCACTTTTATCGGAACTGCGAACGTAGGAACGGAATATACATCGACACGAGTGATTGATAGAGCATTACAAGATAGATTTGTGACTATCAAAATGGATTACCTCAATCGTGAACAAGAACATAATTTGATTGGAACACTATTTCCAACACTATCCGTTGGTGATGTAAATAGTGTAGTAGATGTAGTTCAACTCATTCGTAGTGATGTAGATTCAACCGAAGGTCAATTGGAACGAAACTTATCTACTCGTCATTCCATTGAAATGGCATCACTTATCAATGATGGATTTACAATCGATGAAGTATTAGAAATCGTTGTCTATCCAAACTATGATAATGAAGGTGGTATGGATTCAGAACTGACGTATGTGAAACAACTGATTCAATCCAAAATGGATGAATCAGAAGGTGAACCCTTTATGGGGAATGTAGATGAAAACACACCATTAACCTAATAAACGACTATGAAAATAGTAATTGACGAAATATGGGGGCAGATATATGTTCTGCCCACCATCAAAATCACACACGATAGAATGTTAAACGGAAAACACGAACTTATCTTAGGATGGTTCAAATATCAACTTGTGTTTATGTGGTAAAGAAAGAGTTGACATTTACCAAAAACTTTTGTATGTTGAAGTATAAAACATTTAACTACACCGAATTTGGGGTAATTAAACTATGAAAACACCATTACAACAATTAATAGAACGACTCGAAATCCTAAGAGATAACTCCGAGGGATTTAGTGCAGAGATAGAGGCGTATCAAAAGGCTATTGATGAAGCTAAATCATTGTCAGATAAAGAAAGTAACGAATTAGATGAAGTATCAAAATTTGATGAAACCGAATGGACTTGGGAAAACAATGATACTATTCAAACGTAAACAACGTAGATTTGTTACATTGCGAGACATTTATTTAGATGATGTAAGAGCAGTATTCTTTCCGAAAACCTTTCGTGAAAAATACAGATATTTAGGAAATATTCCTTGGAGAGAAGATGAAGTGTATTTTGATGCTATACTACCTCTTATTCTACTAATGGAATATGAAGCAAAACCTTGGTGGTGTCCTCGGTGGTTTCTCCGTTATCTTTTTCTTTTCGGTTCTGATAATTCTATGATAAGAGTACGAAATCGTAGACTACACAATTTACTTGCCAAACTTACCAAAGGAACATTTATGTTTGATTGGAAAACAAAATGGGAATGGTATGATTTACGAATATCAGTTGCTGGATCAGAAAGGGTAATGAATTTAGCAGATGATATAGAACGAAGTTTTTATGATCGATACTCAAAAGAAAAAGATTGACTTTAACGATTTTTATTCGTATATTTGACTATAAATGATAATTAGAGAATGTACATACACTGAAAGTTATATGAATAGACACGGGCCCGCAAAATACACAAACAGATATGGCGATGAATTTACCTTTCTTCTAAATGAAGATGGTGATTTGATTATGGAAGGAAACTTTGAACACTTTCGTTTTGGTTTCTCCAACATCTATGGAGTTGCGTACCGAGAATACATCAAAGATACCAACTCCGATATCTCATTAGATGAATTTAAAAAGTTAGTCCATCAATATAATGATGAAACAGGTACATGGGAATTAGAAACCGATAAATACCGAAAACTTGTGGTGACTTCCGATGAATACAATATGATTGACCCATCAGGTGGCCCATATATTACATTGGGTATGGAAGCAAAACTCTTTCATCCTGATACCGACGGTAAAATTATCGGTAAAATCGTTATGTTAGAAGAAGGAGTAAAACTCGTACTGATTGAAAAGGGGAAAGGTGAACAACGTGAGTTATTGAAACAGATGATGGAAGATGATGAAAGAGACGGGATTTATGAAACTTAAAAGGATAATAGAACGAAGAATTGAACAAATCAAACGAGTGATTGATTTCTTACCAATCATATGGAAGGGGTATGATTTTGATTACTACTACACAATAGAGTTATTCAAACATCAACTTCAAAGACAAGCAAAATACTTTGAAAGTGAGGATGCGTATTCCGTAGATAGTAAACTACACGCACAAAAGATACGGACAGCCATTAAGTTAATAGATAAAGTATACGATGATGAATACATGTATATGTGGCAACAACAAGTCGAAGAAAGGTGGGGTAAGGGAGTATTAGATTTTGATTTAGAACAAGATGAAAAAGGAAGAAACTACCTTGAATTCTCGTACAGAAAACAAAACCACAAAGATAAAGAACAGATTGATAAAGATATCAGAGAATTAAGTGATATCGGAATACAACGACAGAAACGAGCTCATAAACTTCTATGGGAGTACATTGAGTGGAACATTCAAAAATGGTGGGATTAGCTATGAAATCAACACTTACATTTAACTTACCCCAAGAACAAGAAGAATTAGAGAACGCACTCTATGGTTCAAAATACAAAATCATTCTCCGTGATTTAGATGAAATGTTAAGAAGTAAACTTAAGTATGATGAAACTCTTACTGAAGAACAAGAACAGATTTATCAAGAGATACGAGATAGTTTAAACGAAGCGTTTGAGGATTGGGGAGTGAATCTATTTTAAAAAAGATTGACATTGACCCATTAATTTGTTATATTAATAAATAAACAATAACCCAAACACCGACATTATGACAGAAATACCAAACTTTGATCCAAAGAAGCTAGAAATCGTAAGAGTAGAAGGTTCATCCGGGCATGACATGAGTGATATTTACATTACAGAAGCATATTACGATGGTGTTGAGTTTACTGATGAACAATACGAGTGGTTCAACAACAAATTCCCATTCCACCAAATTTTTCCAGAGAGATTCTGATTATGAGTGGAAAAGGTGATAAACCAAGACCGATGAATGTCCCACGAGATGAGTTCAACAAAAAGTGGGACAAAATCGATTGGACAAAGAAAAACACAAACAATCAAACAATAGTTACAAAACATGGCAAGTCAAGCAAGAAAATATCGTAGAAACTTAGAAACGTTTATGAACAAACGTTATAACGTAGAACAAAGAGAAGCAATCACCACAGGAAACTTTGATTTCTTTGATGATGAAGAAGAAAAACAGATGGCAGTGGAGATATTTATGGTATTGAATAATAAACAACAACCATACAAAAAGTCATTGTCCGACGAACTCTAAGTGAACAGAAAACTCAAAAAATTATATCACAAATACGAGTTTTTATCATTAGAAATAGATGAGATGGAACAATCCATCGAAGATTGTAAAGATAAGTGGTATGAAGATTATGGTGAATCTATAAAAGAATCACCTATCTATAAAGAAGTAGATACGGGTGAAAAAGATGATGAACTTTGGGAAGAGGTGGGGGAAAAACAACCCAAAGAAAAGTCAGAAAAACTCAAAAAACTTTACAAAAAACTCTCAAAAAAACTTCATCCTGATCACGGTGGGGATGAAGATGAGTTTATTAACATCAAAAAATACTATGATCAGTCCAACTACTTCGAGATGACAAAGATGGCTGACCAATATGATATTGAGTATGATGTAGAAGAGTCGGACATTTCTAAATATGAGCAAACGATTGAACGTTTGGAAAAGAAGTTAGAAGACCTTAAATTTAATACCATATATTGTTTTTATAGTGGGAGTGATACACAAAAAAAGGTAGCAGCACAACAATTAGAAAAGTACTATCAAACCAAGATATTTTAATGTTGAAAATAGTTATTAATATGAGATATTTGTTATTACTACTACCATTTTTACTTACAGGTTGTTATACAACATATGACTGGTCGTATTATACTGCAGCTCGTCAACCAGAATCGTTATTAGCAGTAACATCACAAGGTGATACAGTTCAAGTACCAACCTATCAGTTTTATATTAACTACCAAGAACGACCTACCTACTATAACGATTGGAGATTTTACTACCGAGATACTTGGTACAATCCACACTCATATTACTCAACGTATTACAGATACTATTGGTATAGGCCATATAGTTCGTGGAACTACACACCTTACAAATATCCATCACGAGTAGAACCAAAAAGAGAATCTAAACCAAGAAGTTCAGGTATAACAGGTAGAACAAAAAGAACCGAACCAAAATCTGAACCAAGAACCACAGGTCGTTCCACACCACCAAAGAAAAGTGATAATCCAAAAGAACCACAAAGAAAAAAACGTGGGGGATTGATTGACTAAAATCATCAACATTTTTGGTGGCCCTTCTATTGGGAAATCATCGGTAGCAAGTGGTCTTTTTTACGAACTCAAAAAACGACATATAAAAGTTGATGTTCCGTATGAGTTCCCCAAAGTATTAGCGTGGGACAAAAACACAGAAGCAGTCAAAGACCAACTCTATGTAATCGCTAACCAACATCGTGGTATTAGTCGGAGTTGGGGTGAAGTCGATTATATTATTGTAGACAGTCCATTGTTGTTCGCACCCGTATACAAAAACTTTTATTCAGACCAACCTTATTATCCATCAATGTTCTATGGAAAGGAGTTTGATGACTTTATTCTATCCTTACACAATCAGTACGATAATCTAAACATTGTTCTGAAACGAGATGAAAGTAGATTTGAGGACACAGGTAGATACCAAGATTTAGATCAAAGTAAGACACTTGATTTACTGATAAAGACATATCTGATGGACAATAACATAGAATATACGGAAGTAGAAACAAAACATGCAGTCAATCATATCCTTAAACTACTAAACTTATAATGGAAATAGAATTAATTACCCCAAAATTTGTATTCTTTGAACGAAAGGTTTATCAAGCTAAATACAAAATCAACGGACAAGAATACGATGTACGAGCATCACAAGAAGTGGATGACTATGGAAAACATCTATATTTTTATCTACGAGGTGGAGAATATAATTTTTGGACATCGGATATCCAAATACGTGATACAAAACTCAAAGAAGTAGTACAAAAGTTATCGGAACAACTAATAGAGGATGAATAATAATGAACGAAGTCATACAAACAGGTGATTTAGTAGGAACAATCATTTTATGTTTAGCACTGACATCATACATAGGATCTATATTATACAGTACCATAAGAAAAAAGAAATGAAAACAATATCATATAAAATCAACAGAAATCAACCACATACAAACAAACGACAATTAATTAAGGTTGATGTAACGGACAATACTGAATATTATAATAGTGAACACTTTATGACAATACGACAAATGTGGTCAAACTTAAAGGAAGTGTCCAAGAAATTTAAGTAATGAGTAACGATAGTAAAGAAGTACTGAACGAAGTACATACATATTTGGATTATTTACAACAACCTAATGAAGCATTCAAAGGTATGGCGACCTGTCCATTCTTAAAATCTGAATTAAAAGATGAGAAGTTGATGACAGAAGTATGGAGACCTGAAACTGAATCTTTTATGGAGTTGTATAGTAGATTTGTTGAATCGGAATATGAAAGTGCACTGATCGTGTGTATGAATACTGATGGAATATTGTGGGAACAAGTTGATCGTAAATCATATCAACGGACGATCCAAACTCTATTAAAAGAAACGGAATATAAAGCATTATGTTTTTCACCATATGAAGAACATACAGCAGGAGGGGGTGAAGAGACACGAAAGAAGTCACCATATTTTTTAATCAATATCGCAAAGAAAGATGTATTGAGGGAAGCACATAGAAACTTACTGAAGACAAGATACTTTGATAATTTTACGGAAACTGAATTAGATACCTTAAAAGTATATCCAAAGAAGAAATGAACTACATTGATAAATCACATATTAATAGAAAGATGGATATCATTGTTAAGTATATGGAATTATATCCACATAGAATAGAGATGAAAATCGTTATTCACACTCTATTAAAGAATTTGTGTTCACCTAACTAATTATAAGAAAGAAGACATTTAATCCACCCACCCACAACCCAACGTTATTAAGTTAGCGTTGGGTTTCTTTTTACTTCCTATTCTTTCTCTCTTGGATCATATCATAGATAAGTAATCCACTTCCAACCAAAATGATAAGAAGAATTCCAACGGACGATAAAACAAATTCAGTAACAGATAGCATAATAGATAGTAATAGTATTAGTAGTTAATATAATAATAATAGTATTAGTAATAGTAGTAGTAGTATAGTAGAAAAAAAGTATAGATAGTATACACTATACAGAATATCAATGTATGTATTATAGTTATGTATAGACCTTATACTATACAGATACACTAACCCCAAACCTTTTATTATGGCAATAGAACTATTGATAGGAATCATTGTATTAATTTTATTAAACTATGTCCATCAAAGTATAGAAAAAAAGAGGTAAATATAGATAAAGATATAGGATAGAGATGATATGGAGTGTGTGGTAAAGTGGGTGAAAGTGGGGAAAAAGGGAGAGAAATGGGGGTGGTAAAGCATACATAGTGGTGAAATGTGTGAGAAGTGGATTAAAGAGCAGTAGGACACCCATAGACCGTGTACATTTTTTCATACACGTGAGTTCTCACCATTTTAGTAGTAGAGTATACCCACCTATCTATCTTTCCTTATATCGAAAATATATGATATTATCCAACTTGGATTTCCTGGAAGTTATCTACAATAAACATCACAGTAGATGGATAGTAGTCGGAAAGGGTTTCCATGATATCCATCAGTGCATGCTCGTGGTCATCACTCATAACGTTTTCCATCATTTCTGTATCGTAGTTGTATTTTTTAAGTGTATATTGCTTCATAGTAGTAGTAGTTAGTCGGTTAAGATTGATACAACGAATTCGTCTTTTGCTGATAGTGAGTTAAACCAGTCGGAATCTACTTCACTGATATGTACACCCATATTGTCATCATACTCTAAGTACTCTGTGTTATCTAATACAGGGTATACTGTTTGTTCTTTGATATTGAATACAGAACCAACGGATTCTAAGTGGAGAATGTTAGGAGTTTTATCGTCTGTCATAATTGTAGGGATTAGTTGTTATTGTTTATCTTTATTATACTACTAATATAATAAGACTAAATGAGAAAGTCAAGCGGAATTGTAAAAAACAGAGAAAATAAGGTAGATACTTACTTTGACTTAACTTTCTTAAGGTTCTGTGCTATTTCCAACAACTTAGGATTACCATTGTACTTGTACATGGTCTGTAACGTCTTTGGAGTTAAGTAGAACTCTTTTTTGATAGGTGCGATATTTGTCTTTTCTTTTCTTCCCATGAAATTATGTGTTTATATGAGTAAATAGTATAGTCCGACAGATATATTAGATAGACAAACCATCTAACATATCTAAGGAGTTCGTAAAGTCAACACCACCGATGATGTCATTGTCCACCATGACTTTCTTTCCAAGTAATTTACTAACTTCCCATATATGGAACTCGGTAAGTATTCTGTCATCATCAACTGTGGATAAGTGTTCAACAACAGCATCCATAATGTCTTCGGAAGTAGAGGTCGGGTATAATCCATCTTCAATGTGGAAAAATTCATTACATTGTCTGTAAAATTCTAAGACTCGTTTGATATCGTATTTGGTTTTCATAGTAGTAAGGGTTATCGTTTATCTTTATTATACTACAATATAACACATCCCAAAATAAAAGTCAAGCGTTTTTTTCATTTTTTTTCATTCTTAACAATTTCTTAACATACTGAAATAAAGTATATCCTGGCAAGTTACGGACTTTTTTTATTAATGTCAAGTGACAATGTGTCATAAGTTATGTAAAGTATTTGTGTAAAGTAATATTTATATGTAAAGGAATATTGATGGACTACCAAAAAGTTTATAACCAACTAATAGATAAAGCTAAACACAGAGGTGTAGTAGATGGGTATAGTGAAACACACCACATAGTTCCAAAGTGTATTGGTGGTGAAGATAAACTGAATAATTTAGTAGAACTCACTGCTAGAGAACATTTCATTGCCCATTGGCTGTTGTATAGAATATATCCTAACAACAAAGATATCGCATACTCTTTCACAGCATTTCAAATGGATAAGTATGGTAATAGATATAAACTATCTTCACGCACTATTGGTGAGATAAGAGAAGCTAGAGTTATGGCGAGACGTGGAACGAAACACACAGAAGAAACAAAACGGAAGATATCTCAATCAAATAAAGGAAAAGCTGGGACTTGGAAATATAAAGAAATGAGTGATGCTATGAGGCAGAAAATGAGTGAAGCGAAACTAGGTCGTTGTCTGAACAGTAAACACAAAAAGAAAATCAGTGAAGGTAAGAAAGAATGGTATAAACATAATACTCACCCAAACGCTGGTAAATCATTAGAAGGAAACTATTACTATGATCGTAACTCGTTGGAAGAGAAAAGGTTATCGGTGAAAAAACTATATGATGAAGGAACTCCCATATCTCATATAGTGAAACAAATACCTATCTCTCGTCAAGCAATATACAATTGGATTAAAGAATATAAGTGGGAACGGTAATATATCCTCATCTCCCACCCTCCACCCTAAAGTTAAGGATTTTTTGTATTAATGTCAAGTGACAATATGTCATAAAAATCCGTTTGTTAACAATTTCTTAACATTACTTTACATAATATGTGATTAT
>Ga0209953_1000661_pt1 | contig 11905 bp, 7 predicted proteins | sample SalPonred_H2O_MG_FD_185713 | JGI IMG/M metagenome (GOLD analysis project Ga0209953, IMG submission 185713) | Salt pond water microbial communities from South San Francisco under conditions of wetland restoration - Salt Pond MetaG... | ecosystem: Environmental > Aquatic > Non-marine Saline and... | reverse complement strand
AGTGGCAGCGCGCTGGGACAGGCAATCGGCCAATATGTGCTTCCGAGGATCTCCCTGGATCCAAGGGAAGCGGACTACTTCGCGTGGCACTTGAAGAACACCTACGTCCGCTAGCCGAACCCACTCCTACGACTCAGTCGTCCCCATGAGGTGCGCGTTGAGTCCTTGCTTCGTTTTCGAGTAGCCAAAGGCCTTGGACAGGGTCCCCTTGATCCTCATCTGTGAATCGGAAAATGGTGTCTGAGATAGGAATCCAGTTCATGACGCTGGTATTCCCGGATATGGAATCCTTCAAACCTGCTTTTCAGGATTCTGGATGGGTAGCGCCCCGTAGGGGTCTGGAGACCCGTTTTGACAGGCCCAGGCCGCAGCCCCTCGCGAATCAGGTGCCATGAGACCACCTCTGATCGAGGCTTCAGTTGACTTCCGGCAACGCAGCCACGTTGTCGGTGTCTGTGGATACAGTCCTGGCTACGGCGCGAGGGGGAATTGTGGCAGCGAAGCAAAGCCTGATGTTGCGTGACGGAGACCGACTGATCGACGCGGCCTTCTCGGTCGCGGTGACGGGTCCGCAGGCCTTCGAGATTGTCTTGGAAAGTAGTGGCGGATCGGGGGGTGGCAAAAAGGCCAAGAATTCCGAGTACAGGCATGGCCTGATGGAGTTGCTGCGTCGCTGTGCATCGATAGCGCAAACTCTTGATGACTGTCAGGTTGTAAGTAAACCTGCGATGGCACTCCCCGAGAGTGAAAGACGCGTCTCACCGACTGGGGGCTTCGCCTATCCGATCATGTTGACAAGTGCGACTGACTTCGAATCGTTGACTAACGCGTTGACGACGCCTCAGACCCGGATTGCCTCGTCAGCACAGAGTGGAGGAAATCCACGCAAACGACTGATGCTCGAGTTCACGTCACAGCAGTCTGGGCTAAGCGAGTCAGATGTGGTGGGTGCTCTCGATGCTGTGCCTGCGCAAGTGGGGGAGGTGCGCCGAAAGGACATTGCTGAAGGCGTTGAGCCAGAACACGTTGACGCTGCTCTTGCTGAATGGCAAAACATCGGACCTGATGCCTTCCACGCCAAATACGGAACCAAAAAGGCTCACAAGTTCGTCATTGCGGATGCAAACGGTCGCGAGTATGACGCCAAGGCGATTTTGATTGGTGCTCGATTCGTTGCCGGGCTTGACGGAGACAGCGCAGATTTCGATGGTGATCGGCGTACGGTGCTTGAGCCTCTCGAGAAACTTGGCTATGTCGTCGACGACATCACTAGAGAGGATTCTGGTCAGTCGACTCAAGGCGCTGCGTCTGATGGTGCTGATCTCGAACAGAGAATTGAGCGCGCTAAGGATTTCGTTGGCGCGACTGACGCTTCGGTGGAGCGGCGAGTTCGTCGGGAACAGCGACTCCTGCGAGAAGCGCTGGGACTCGGGCTCGGGTCGCATCCCTGCTCGTTATGTGGGCGTACCTACCCTGATCGACTGCTGATCGCGGCGCACATCAAGAAGCGAAGCCAATGCACCGACGAAGAGAGGATCGATATCCCGGCGATCGCGATGATCGCCTGCGCCTTCGGCTGCGATGCCTTGTTTGAACACGGCTACGTTGTTGTCAATAAGGAGGGCCTCATCGAGGCCACTCCCTGGTCAGAGTCAGACAAGCACTTGCACGAGATGGTGATGGCCCTCGTGGGTAGATCGGTGACGAATCTCAACACGGATTCGCTGCCCTACTTCGAATGGCACAAGGCGAACGCGTTGAAGCCCAGGGCGTGACAGGACTAGTTCAAGACCTGAGCAAATGAACCAAACAAGGGAAACAAGGGGGAAATGTGATGGAGCGAATAGCCGTCATTGATGTCGAAACCACAGGTTTCGCGAACGCTGACCGAATAGTCGAAGTGGGTGTCGTTTACCTGGATGGTCGAACGCTCGATGTCATCGATGAGTACGAGACACTCATCAACCCACTCCGAGACATCTCCGCCTCAGAAATCCATGGAGTCACGGCGACGATGGTCGAGAACGCCCCGACCTTCGCTGACATCGCCGCCTACCTCGCAACCACCCTCAACGGGGCGGTAATTGCGGCGCACAACCTGCCTTTCGACGGCAGGTTCCTGCGTCGCGAGTGCGAAAGCGCCTTCATCGAACTCGACCTTGGTCAAGGCATTGACACGTTGCGCCTGACAGGGGAGCGGCTACCGATGGCCTGCCAGCGCTTTGGAATCGCCAACGACTACGAGCATTGGGCTCTCGCTGATGCTCGAGCCACCGCCGAACTAATCCGGCGATTAGAGCCAGACATAGAGACCATTGCCAGTCGCGCCGTGGTGTCCAGCCCCGGGATCCCCAGATCCCTGCCAAGAGAGAATCCGTCCCGGGTGGGGGGTGCTCACTTCACCACCAGACTGCCCTCCTCCGTTCCAGCGGAACTGGCCTACCTAGATGTCCTCGACCGATTCCTCGCCGACGCCGTTCTCGATGACGATGAGCGAGCTGCGCTCGCTGACCTAGGTGCCTCGTTAGGGATTCGAGGTGAGCAGCAGTACGAACTCCATGTGGAATACCTGAACGCGGTGATTGCTGGCGCGGAACGAGACCAGGTCATCACCGTGAACGAGAACACTCACATCCGTGCCCTGGCCGCAACCTTGGGGATTGACGAGTCAATAGTCCCGGAGATAACTGAATCGGTGCGACCCAACGACCTAAATGGGCTTCGGGTTTGCTTCACCGGATCAGCGACTGCCGACGGCGCTGCTCTGGAGCGAAAACAACTGGAGGCCCTGGCCGCGGTGAAAGGTCTACAGCCTGTCGGGAGTGTCACGAAGAAAGCCTGCGACCTGCTGGTCGCCGCAGACCCAGCCAGTACATCCGGCAAAGCCAAAAAGGCCCGCGACTACGGAATCCCCGTCATGGGAATTGAAGAGTTCCTGAGCCAGGTGGGTAGGTAAATGGTGGTCGCAAAAGCGACCAAAAATAACCATTACGACCGACCTATCCAGCGCTTGCGGTTAACAGAACGTATCCGCAAGTTCACCCCACCTGCCCTGGAGCGCTGTGCTGACGCCGGATTCGTGGAGACGGCGAGCAAATCGCAGGATGAGCGCGGCAGTGACGTCGTCAGCTGTTCCGCTGACTTTCGGTAGGACATCAGTCAGGACCTCCATCGGATCCTGATAAACCGACCATTCGGTTCTGCAATTGTCAGCCATTCTCTTCAACTTTCTTACATCGAGGTTATGCGGATAGGGCCTATTCGCTAGAGCGAGGTACCACGCACGATCCCCACCGGCGTCGGAAACTCGCTTCAAGAACGTCTGTGCGTCAGCGGTTACTACTGGTTTCTGTTTAATTTCGCTCCATAGCCATAAGCGCTGGCCATCCCCAACCTGCACGTCACCTGGTATCGATGCGGATGGGTCGTTGACCTTCCCCATTCGAACTGTGGCTTGAGGGAATAAGAGATCTAACACGGCAGCAGCAAATGCCTGCCCAACCTTGCCTCCCTCAGAATTGCCTCGAACAAATGCCGACATTTCGTCTACCACAGTGAGCAGCGCACCACGGCCCCCATCCACGTAGATGACATCCGGTTGAGACTCCGTCGTCACTCGACGTAGGAAAAACACTAGTGATAGCAGTCCACCAGCCTCATCGGAACGCATTTGCTGAACACGCAGGGCGGCTTTGTAAAACTTGGCGTAAGCCGGCCTCACTCGAGCCCCCGCCATGTCAGGCAACACTCGCTCTTTGAACGTGAACGGCTGATTATTCATCACCTGAGTGCTGGTTGTTCGAAAGTCGATGCCAGCCTGCGTAGCAAATGGAATTAATTCACGCGCAATGCTCGCAGACGCATATCCTCTATCGCTAGCCTTCTTTTGAATAGCCAATACATCTAGATGCTCTTTGTCTCTTAGCGATCGCGCTACGAGCATCACAGTTAGGACGGGTAGGTACGTCTTTGGACATTCCTCACTGGCTAGGAATTCCAAGACAGGCGGCCAGTCCTCGTAAGTCGCAAGCAATTCCTCGCCATGCAGGCTGGCAATCTGGTCAGCCCTACTTAATGCCAACTTGATGTCATCTGCGGATAAATTCCTTGGCCCGTTACCGTTCACGACGCACCATCCAGCCCTTCGCCTGCTTACGCGGCGTCCTCTTCTCGCGGCGGGTCGCCTCCAAAGTGGCCCTGATCAGACTTAAGGCGCAGAGCGGTTGCCTCGTAGATTTCGCGCCCCCACATGTCTCCGCCATTTGCGAAGAGGTGAGCGGCCACGTACTTCACAATACCTACGTTTACACCGTTTCCTAGTTGGCGATACGCAACGGCGTCATCAATTCCGGAGTTTTGGTAGACGTGATCAGGAATCCCTTGAAGCCTTGCCGCCTCGAGTGGGGTGATTCTGCGACGTCGAGTTCCGATGATCGAAGTCTGGGTTATCGCCACCAGTGCAGGCAGATACGTAGCCGGCTTAACACGGATCCCCGAGGGGCGGAAGTGGATGGTTAGGGCCCATAAGTCACGATGCTCACGCGATGGCTGAGCACCGCGCGCTTGCCACTCAAACTTCCGCCGACTTGCGGGGAAATCGGACACCCGGTAGGACAAGCCGGGAATCCACGACTTTCGCAACCACTGTCTAATGAAGCGTCGGTGCTTCACATAAAACTGACTGTTCTTCCTTAGGAAATCCACCTTCCACTTTGGCATGCTCGCGTGAGTTACAGGGTTGTCCGTAAACGCGTCAACCCAGATCGGAAAGCCTGGCAAGTCATCGGACGTAATCCCCTGAATAAAGGCCTGCCACGCGTCTAGCCACGCTGTCTCTTCCTGCCGCAACCGGTAGTTCTCGACATTCGAGATCAAGGCGTCATCAATCAGCCAGTCTTCGATGTTCCATTGTTGTGGACTCCAACTAGCAACAGGGTTTCGAGGAATACGGAGGCCAGGATCTTCTTGAAGACGCGCCTTAGCCCGACGAGCCAAGATGAATACTCGATCCCGAGACTGTGGCCTCCCACCCAACTCTGGTGGTAGGAGGTGCGGACTCAAGACGAGTGGCTCATCTGAAACCACGTATCCGAGTTCACGCAGGGTGGCAATGATCGTTGCCCATGTCTGCTGATGACGCGGACCCGCGAGATTTCGCACGTTCTCCAGAATCAGGTACGACGGTTGCTTCGCTTGCACTATGCGTGCTATGTCGAAGAACAACGTCCCTCGGGTGGAGTCGAGGGTTCCCAATTGAGTGCCACTCTTGCTGAAGGGCTGACAAGGGAATCCGGCGCATAAGACGTCATGATCGGGAACAAGTCCATTGATTTCAGCCAGCGGCCTGTCGGTCCCATCCTTGTTTAGAGTCAGTTCCCGAATGTCACCTCGAATTGATCCCTTCGGCATCGACGGCCAGGTCGAACGATAAACACTGAGGCAACTCTCATCCACGTCGCTTGCCATAACGCATTCGCCACCAAATTCCGAAGCCGAGAGAGCGTGATGAAAGCCACCGATGCCTGAGAAGAGATCGATAAAGCGGAAATTGGGTGCACTGGGCGCCACTCTGTCCTCCTCTCAAGCAGAGTCGAGTCAATCGCAGACGCAACTACCGCTTATCACTGGTCCGTCGAGGCGGGCTCGACCACGACCACTATCGCTGATACCTGTGACAACAACCCGTTGACACGCCGCTCATTTCCCTACGCACGCCTGCGGGCTAAGTTGCACGGACCCTGCATAGCCCGCGTGATGACTCATTCCAGCGTCACTGACTGCCGGATGCGCCGGAGGTTCATCAGTCCAAGATTGGTGGCTTCTCTTAACGCCCGACAGCACCGAATGAGGCAAATGGTTGCCTCGCCATCAGAGATTTGGTGCCGGTCGAGGTAGCGAATGAGAGGCAAGAATGTGGGTCAAGTCCCTCGAATTTGTACGGAAAGGGATGGTGCTTAGCTCCTCGCAGACTTTTTAGATACGGAAGTTAGAGGCCGGACAATCTTGCATTTGAAAGTGCTTCCAGACGTCACAGGAAATCGACAGAGCCTTGCATTCTCTGCAGGCAATACCTTGCACCGGAGAGTGACAACTAGCTGAATAAGTTAGCCGAAAACGAGCATGGGTCTAGGCTAGAAGGCAGCGGAAGCTATTTCCGCAGACATTCGAATCGTGCGCAGGAGCTACGAGTGAGACTTGATATACGGCCAGAGGTAGCCTCACTGAGAATGTTCGAGGCGATGAAATACACGACTTGGTATGCACTCGGTGAATTCGTCGACAACGCCATCACCAGTTGGTTGCAGAACCGAGAAGAACTCATCGCGATGAATCCCGATCACGTGCTGCGAATCTCAATTGATTTCGATGACGAGGCTGGAGAGATTCGAATAGCGGATAATGCGGGCGGCATCGGCGAGAGCGACTGGCCCCGTGCAATGAAGACAGCATCTCCTCCGCAGGATCAGAGATTCCTCTCCATCCACGGCGTTGGAATGAAAGCCGCGGCTCTTTGGTGGGGCCGTTCACTCAGGATCGAGTCAGCAGCGATCGGCGAAAGCGTTCGGAGAAGCCTAACCGTCGATTTGGAGGATATCGACGCTAATACTTCTTTCGTAGACATTTCCACCCAACCCGCTACGCCCCTTGAACACGGAACGGTCATCACGATCACGAGACTGTCGAAGAACCTCCCAGCGAAAAAGAATCTCTGGAAGGTTCGCTCATACTTGGCTTCGATGTACCGCAACTTTCTGCTGAGAGGTGAGATCCAGATTTTCCTCAAAGGCACACCTCTAGAGTTTGAGTACCCGGAATTTCTCGTTGCTCCTTACTGGCCCACCACCGCTGGGCCGATTCAGGATGGCGAGTCCAAGCGATGGACCAGGCAAGTCAGCATCGAACTGGAGTCGGGTAAGACAATTACGGGTTGGATCGGACTCCTTTCTAAAGGTAGTACAGCTGGCGCAGGACTCTTGCTCACATTCCATAGCAAGGCAATCATGGGTGTTGGTGCTGGTACCGATGTCGGCGAGGAGTACTACCGCCCCAGGGAAATCTTCGGTGGCAACAACAGTTATCGGCGCCAGCGCCTGGTCGGGGAATTTGATGTAAGCGCCTTCGGTAAGTCCATCACATCCGATGCGGTCAACTGGGAAGACGATGAAGAAGAGGAGTTCCTTGCAAAGTTGCGACATGAACTTCAATCCCCCGAACTCAACATCCTGGATATGGCGGAGAACTACCGATCGACGGATAGACGCAAGGAGGACAACGATTCCGCAAGGTCTGCGGTTAGCCAAGTAGCGAAAGCACTAGCCGACACGATGGTTACACATCCAAGTCTCATCACCGATTACCCCACGCCAATGGAGCCACGAGAGGGAGCCGAAGTCGTTGCGCTCGCGCAGACTCAAATTGAGGTACCTATTCCCGGCGGAGCCCGGGTGATACTTGTTAATTTCAGTGTGGAGCGAGCCGGTGATGCAGACTGGTTGAGCCTGTATGCAAATGAGACCGAACTAACCGTTCGAGTGAATGAGGAGCATCCATTTATGCTCTCTTTCGCACAAATTCCCCGCCACCAAATTGAGCCGGTCCTCAGACTGGCTCTCGGTCTCGGCGTCGCCGAGCGAGTCGATCCTGACCATGTTCGGACTCGACTAAATGCACTGTTAAGGGGCCCCCTGGCCGCAGAAGCTGGTCTGGTGTCGATCGATGAGTGATGACTTCATGGCTCGTCTCGTCGGTGACAACCTCTCCGTCTGGGGGGCAGACAGCCGGCGAGTTTACGACATCCTGGCCACTGAAATGACCGATGGATCGAGTCAGGCACATGCCGACTTGGAACGCCTTAGGGAGGACGCACAGCGAGTCCTTGCTCGTTGTGTTGATCCACACGGAGCGCCAACTCGTAATTGCCAATTGGTTGTCGGGCAAGTTCAAGCAGGAAAGACAAGTAACTACACCCTAGTTTCTGCCTTGGCGCGCGATAGTGGCTTCCAGTTTTTTGTAGTCCTTGCGGGCACCAAGACAGAACTCATGACGCAGACCGCGGATCGCTTGAAGGAGTCACTGAATTCGCTCTCGGTCGACGAGCTTCCGGGTTTCTGGGTAGCAAATCTCGATCCTCGAAACCTGGTTTCGCTGATTGGCAGCGTTACCAACAAATTGGAAGGTTTACGACGCTCTGCAAACCATATGGGTCAGGCTCCGGTCCTAGTAGTTCTCAAGGAGAAGACGAACCTCGAAGCACTGCAACGGTTACTCACAGCCGTCAATCGAAGTATCGGACTTGAGACTGTACCTACTCTGTTTATTGACGATGAGGCTGATGAAGCCTCGCCGGACACAAATGCAAGGCAACGGGGCCCACGTCCGAGCAGAATTCATTCCCTGATCGCAGAAATGCGTGACCTGCTACCTCTGCATACTTTTCTCGCTTACACAGCAACCCCGCAGGCGAATCTTCTGATGAGGTTGGAAGGTCAACTCCATCCTGACTCAGTGACAGTCCTCAGAGCGGGTCAAGACTATGTGGGTGCCGACATCTTATTTGGCAATGATTCCGGTTGGTTTGCAACTGAAATCCTTGACACACCACCCGTCGGAAATAGGGCTCCGGATTCTTTGCAGCAGGCCCTTGCAACGTTCTTGTGTCAAGTCGTCCTAATCAGGAACTATAGACAACTCGTATTGGACGAGCCTCTCAGGAGTAGCGAGCAACCCGTAACGGCAACGATGATGATTAATCCATCGTCGGAGACGGACGAACACGATGTGTGGCGTGACCTGGTCGATCAAATCCTGGATTCATGGTCCGAGCAACTAATCGATCCACTCGACTTTGCAGCACAACGACTCATCGGTACGTGGCTTACGCCGGCGTGGACCAATCTGCGAGCGGGTCTGCCCGAAGAGCATGCCGCTGGCATTCCCACACGGATATCTGATGAGGATCTCGAACTCTTCGGGCGGTTGGGCAATCTCATCGAAAGGCGAACAATCAATTACCGCACAAAATCAGCGGGAGTCAGACTGCCAATCCAGCGTGAGTGGTCTCGTCACGTTGGATGGATTCTGATCGGAGGGAATACCCTCGGAAGAGGCCAAACACTGAAGAACCTTATGACTACCTATATGCCAAGATCAGCCGGGACTGGAGCAATCGATACCCTTCAACAGCGAGCGCGCTTCTTCGGATACCACCATGCTTACCTCCACCTGCTGCGCGGTTGGTTCGCCCCTGATCCCCTAAGGCTGTATCGGGACGCAGCGAGAAGCGAAGCAAGCCTTATGGCTGAATTGGAGACGATCGACAGACGGGGTCTTCCTCTAGTCGATTGGGAGCGAATGTTCCTCTTGGGTCAAGGTCAACTTCAGCCAACGCGTAACAATGTGGTGCCAGGAAGTGCACGCCAGTTGACGACACCAGAGTGGGCATTACAGCAGGTTTTCATTCTCGATCCGCGGGTGAACGAGCAAAACATGACCACGCTCGGTTCTTTCGTGGAGGAGTCCCGAGACTCGCTTAAGAAATGGGAGTTTGAAACCCGGTCCCATCTGGTCAATATGGAAGTGGACATACCTATGGAGAGGGGACTTGAACTCCTAATTGAATGGCGCTGCTTGGACTCTGACGCAGACAAACTCGACAACCTCAAACTCCTGCTCGGACTAATGAAGCCACTTGAACCTCATATTGACGTGAGGGCCTTCCTCATGGACAGAGAATGCTCCGACCCGCTTCGTCTCTCGCCGACCGCGTACCGATCTCTCCAGAATTCCGGACAGATTCATGTAAATCGCGCGCGGATAGGAAACCCGACGGCCATGCCACACCGGAGAGTCAGAGATGACCAAGCCGTCACATTTCAATTCAATGTTTTTCGAGTCGGTGATACTGCCCGCGAAAACACCGGAACGTCAATTCTGCAGTCACCTGCTCCCTCACTCGTCGTGCATTTGCCCGACCATCTTCGTCAACGATTCCTTCACTTTGATCCAGGTGCGTAGAGATGACGTCGTTGACAGATTTGCGGTCCGAAGTGGAAATTTGTCCCCCTGCTACTAATCCAGACTATTGGCGCGTCCGTAGGCTTCGCAATCATCCTCTCCTTGCGGTGGCTCGCGATTACTCAGGACGAAGGGCCTTTGTCTTTGCGTCCGTACCCGGTGCCCAAAGCTTTCGATCGTCGCTGGCTGAATTTCAATCTGACGTCAATCTAGTCCCGGAAGGTGAAACGGAGCCTTTCTCATGCGCAATTCTGAGTTATGACGTCGCCGTCGATGGACCCTTGAATGAGGTACTTCCAGCCCTCGCCTGGGGACTCAATCAATCCCAGCATTGTGGACCTGCTGACGCTTTGAATTACGTCAACGCGCTGTCAGTAATGCTTCGTGACAACACACAATCAACGAACCCGAAAGTCGTTCAAGGAACTTGGGGCGAACTATTGGTGATTGCTGCTTCTGAAAGCCCAGGGTTGTTGATTGATGCATGGCACGACGATCCCGATGAAACCTACGACTTTGCATTCCAAAATTCTCGATTGGAAGTCAAGACGACGCTCAAAGCAACTCGTCACCACCACTTTAGCAGCGCCCAGGTCCCTGGAACGCCGGGGAAGAGTGTCCTAATCCAATCAGTAATGACACAGCGAGTGGCGGGTGGCTGGACTGCTTGGGACTTGGTGCAGAGTGTCCGCGCCCGCGTATCCACTGAAATCGGTCATAAGCTCCTTCAGAAGGCTCTGGCAGTCCTGAATCTGCAGGAACTGGCACTCGATGCATTTGATGCTCGTCAAGCGACTCGTGAAATGAAGACATTCAGCGTGGGCACCATTCCTAGAGTGTCCGTGCATCCTGGGGTCTTGGTGGCAAATTGGGTTGCAGATTGCTCTGATCTTGGGGAGGCACGCGTTCCCGAGTCAGACCCATTTGCTCCTAGTCTCAAGCTAGCTACCTTGCCGCACGCACCATAAATCGCCTCCGTCGTCTGGACAAATGTGATCGTTTCATCGGACCGATGTCCTCTGACGCATGGCGCTCAAAGAGTAGCGACGGCGGGTGGGGCTTGACCCGGCAATTTGGACAGGTTCGGTTTAGTGATGATGCTGCCTTTCAGCGGTCATGTGCAGAGTTTCGCCTTCGTGTAGTGACAGGGTCGCTAGAATCGGGTGCAGTCGACGGGTGGCGTATCACCCTTAGTTCCATGCACGGATCGCGCTGACGGGTACGGCTCGGGATTCCCAGCGCTGCCGGTCAAGGTGGTTTCGCTGTCTGGTGTATAAGAAGGTCTCGATGAGTGCGTTGTCGAAACTGGATGCAAATCTTGCCATCGAACCCGAATCGTGTTCAGTCCAAGTGGGGGTGGAGTGAGTACTCGGCAAACCATCGATGATCGGTTGAACGATGGCGTTCCCCTCTTGGGTGCCTATGCCGCCAAGACCTGCGCCCGGAGGATCCACAACGATTTCGACGCCACGATTCCCAAGGTGGAGTGGGAACCCAGTGCCGAGATGCAAAGGATGTTCGACGAAGGCGTGGCATTCGAAGAGGGCGTTCTGGCCGAGTTGGCCATTTTGCTTGGTTCGGGGTTGGTGAGTATCGAGGCGCATCGATCGCGGGAGGAGTCGGTGCGTCTGACGCTGGATGCGATGCGTGGGGGCGCGTTGATGATCAGCAACGGCTGGCTGCCCGATGATCGGGCGGGTGGGCGGCAGGGGCGGCCGGACCTATTGCTTCGGGTGATCGGCGGTGATGGTGCTGCCTTCTATATCCCTGGGGATATCAAGGCGCACAAGACGTTGAACGTAGCCAAGACCAAATCGGCATTCATCTCCCTACCGGGCGAGCCAGCCGCGGTGTTCGAGGTCCCGGGGGCTTCGGCGAAGGTGAGCGATCG
>Ga0209953_1000660_pt1 | contig 11907 bp, 4 predicted proteins | sample SalPonred_H2O_MG_FD_185713 | JGI IMG/M metagenome (GOLD analysis project Ga0209953, IMG submission 185713) | Salt pond water microbial communities from South San Francisco under conditions of wetland restoration - Salt Pond MetaG... | ecosystem: Environmental > Aquatic > Non-marine Saline and... | reverse complement strand
CGTCGTGATCATCTCCCGTCTCGACTCCTACTCCGGAAGCCTCACCAGCATCTTGTTCGGCGACGCCCTCGGCGTGACTACCTCCGACCTCTACGGCCAAGCGATCCTGGCGATCATCGTCATCGCGGTTGCCCTCGCGCTCTACCGTCCACTCCTCGCGCTGAGCTTCAACGCGGAGAAGGCGGAACTGTGGGGCATGAAGCCCAAACGCGCGCACGCCGCGCTCCTTGTTCTCATCGCCGCCGCAGTGATCGGGAGCTACCAATCGGTGGGCACGCTGCTGGTCTTCGGGCTGCTCGTGGGTCCACCTGCCACCGCAAGCCTGATCGCCCGCACCGTCCCTCGGATGATGATCTACTCCGCCATCATCGCGTTGTTCTCGGTCTGGTTGGGTCTCACACTGAGCTACCACCTCGGCACCGCAGGTTCCGCAACGATGGCACTGGTCCCGATCGTGTTGTTCTTTATCGTCCTCGGCATTACTCGCCTCGCTCCGAAACGTGCTCCCCAGGAGGTGGCGCATGCCTGACGCAGTTGTCGGCCGCCACGTAGTCATCTCTCGCGGGAATCACGTCGCCCTCAAGGACTCCGACTTCACCATCCCCCAGGGGGCCATTACCGCAATCATCGGGCCGAACGGCTCTGGCAAGTCGACTCTGCTGCACGCCATAGCCAACCTGCTACCCATCAGTAGCGGCGCCCTCAGCGTCCTTGGCGCGACACCCGAACTCAGCCAGTCCCAAATCGCCTACGTCCTGCAGTACACGACCGTCCCGGCGGGAACCCCGCTCACCGTCAAGGAAGCGGTAGGCATGGGCCGTTACCCATCCCTGGGTTTCCTCCGCCGGCCCAGCGCCGAGGATAAGAAGCGGGTGCAGCAAGCGATGGAGCGCCTCGACATCACCCACCTCGCCGATCGCCACATCACCGAACTGTCCGGTGGCCAGCGTCAGCGGGTCTACGTGGCGCAGGGCATCACCCAAGATCACGCGATGCTGCTGCTCGACGAACCGCTGACCGGCCTGGACATAACTTCGGCGAAGACGATCGACGCGATCATCCATGACGAACCAGAACGTGGTTGCTCGGTCGTCCTCACCACCCACGATCTCGAAGAGGCCAAGGCAGCCGACCACGTGATCCTCACCTCCGGCTACGTGGTCGCTTCCGGCCCACCCGAGCAAGTCCTCACACCCGAGAACCTCGCAACCGCCTACGGCCTTGGCTCGTTGCATCAGAAGGACGACGCCACCCCTCTGTTCCCAACCGAGCATCATGACCACAGCCACGACCACCTAGGACACGACCATGGCCACTAAGCCGACGTCCAGCGTGGGCGTCCGTTCGACCAAGCAACGAACGGCCGTCATCGCCGCACTCGACGAACTCGATGACTTCCGCTCAACGCAGGAGATCCACGACTACCTACGCCACAAGGGCGAGACAGTTGGTTTGACCACCGTCTACCGCACCCTCACCGCACTCGCCGAGTCAGGGGACGTCGATGTGATCGTCCGCGAGGACGGCGAGAGCGTCTACCGCAGTTGCAGCGATACCCACCATCACCACCTGGTGTGCCGAACATGCGGCAAGACAGTGGAAGTGGACGGACCGGCTGTTGAGCGCTGGGCGGGCAAAGTCTCCGCCGAACACGGTTTCACCGAGGTCAGCCACACGCTGGAGATCTTCGGACTCTGCGCGGAGTGCTCGACGTGAGCAAGACGGCAACCTTCGCGTCAATCCGAAACTGACTCGAGCCAAGAGTTGACGGCGCGAACAAACATTTCCAGGTCCGACGGATCAGCAAGTCGCTCAAGGACGATCTGGTCGTCAACTCTCGTGTATTCATGAACGACGACGTTCCGAAAGCCCACAGCCATCCGCATGCGCTCTCCGAGCGCCGGATCCAACACACCGTTCTCCGCAAGAACCCTCATCGCGTCTCCGTTGTCTGACGGAGTTCTCCACTTTTCGGAGCCGTCAATGTGTTGCGCAACATCGACACACGATTCGATAGCCGTCACTAGCCAATACTTCACACCCGCGATCCATATCGGTTCCGAGCGTCGGTCCTCGGGAGCCGAAACTTCCTGGGCCAGGTGGCGAAGGTTTTGCGTGACATTGCGCAGCAGACTTCGCACGCGATCTTCATCAACCACCCTTCACCGCCAATGCAAAATCGCGTGCTGCACGATCCATCCTGTACTTCTCGTCGAAGTAGATCTTCCGCGTTGTGGCCAGCCAGCGCAGGTGCGCCGCTGGATCCGATTCAAAGAGCAGGACCCCTTCGGTTGCCACCCGACCCTTGATGGCAAGTCCGGCGTCATTCAATATCAGCAGGTCAATTCCTGCGGGTACGTCCAACTCGAAGTTCCGCGGCACCACTTCTGGGAAGTGGGCTGCAACATCGACATCCGAATGATGGTTGGCATCCCCGCGAGCGTGCGATCCGAACAAGTATGCGAAGTCGGCTCCGGAACTGCGGAGGGTCGCCACAAGCGCTTGAATCCGCTCATCCCCTAGCGGAGTCGGATCACCTTCTGACATGGGTTCAGGCTACCCCGCACAAACCCGCGCGATTGACTTGCAGAGACCAACTCTGCTCACACGCCTCACTGAGTTGCCAGCTCCTGGAACAGGATCGTGACCGTGGACAGCGGCTTACCGGTTTGGGTGGTCAACACGTCAGCCTTCCCTGAGAGGGATCGTTCGGCTCCGTCAGCGGTGTAGTTCGCGGTAACGGTGACGGTGAACTCACCCTCAATGCCGCGCTCCTCGAGTTCCTCTGCCAACTTCGACGCCCGCTCGGCGGCCAGAACCGCGTTGGCTTTCAGTGAGTCCAACCCGACCGAGACACCAGCCACTTCTACCTGCACCGCTTGCGCATCCGCTGGCACCGAGCCCACCAGCTGACGCAACTTCCGCTCTCCGGCCTTGCTGAAGTCATCACTGAAGCCCTGATAGAAGCCCGCGCGTTGCACCATTCCCGTTCTCGTGCTGGGAGCAGCGGCGATCACGTTCATTAACAAGTTCACTGAACGCACCTGGGCTTGCGTCGTCTCACCGTTGACCTGCAACACGTAGTCACCGAGGTTCATGCCTGCAGGAACAGTGAACGTCGCCGATACCGTGCCGGCTGCAGACACCTGAGCTGACCCCACATACTGCGAGCCGGACACACTGCGCTGCATCAGTACTCCGGTCGAACGAGTCATCACACGAGGTATGGCAAACACCGACACCATCGACGACGCCATGTATCCATCACCGGAGACGACAATGCGTCCACCCTGCGGCACCTGCATCACACCCGACGGCGCCAACGGCTCCGGCGCCCCCGCAGGCGTCTCCGTCACCACCATCACCTGAAAATCAGTGCCCACGGCTTCCCAACCGGAATCGCTTGGCGCCTTCACCAACACCACCCCCGACTCCACCGCACCATCAACGGTGACCGCGCCGAGTTCCTCGCCATCCATCACGGGCGCAGGTGGAGTCACCGGAACACCCGCACTCGAACCACCACCACTCGGCGCAGGTGGAATCACCGCTGCAGCACGAGTGATCGTGATCGTGTAGGTCTCGGTGAACCGCCGATCCGAGGCCGTCACCTCAATCTCTATCTCATTCGACCCAACACTCAACGGAATCGACGACGACGCCTCACCCGAGGTCACCGCAACCCCATCAACGGTGACCGTGGCCGCAGCCGAAGCCGTCGTCGGCGTCACCGTCACCGACGCAACAGCATTCGTCACCGACGAGGCGTAAGAGGACGTCCCCGACGCAAATGACGGCGTCAACGACACCGCACCACCCGTTCCCGTCACCACAAGATCCGACAACGTCGCATCGCTGGAGGGCACGTTGTAGGTCGTGGTTGCGGCAGTTCCAGCGCCCATCCGGTTGATGGCCGCAACCGTGAATGTGTACGTAGCCCCGTTGGTTAGTCCCGTGACGGTGCAGAAGCGATCGGAGGTCGACGCGAACGTGCACGTCACCGGTGTTGTAGCACCACTGCTCGTCGAAGTGACGGTCACTGAGTAGTACGGCGAAACCAGTGCTGCCCCACCATCACTGTTGGGTGCGGCCCACGAGAACTGGACATCGGTGGCCGTGGCAGCAAGCGTCGCCAGTGACTGAGGCGCTGACGGAGCCGTCGACGGATACTGCAGCACGTCGGAGGTGTTACCGGCGATTTGTGACCCATTCGCCGACGTGATCGCTACCACGCGGAAGTCGTACTGGGTTCCATTACTCAATCCGGTGACCGTGTACGACGACGTCGATTGCGTAGACAACGCACTGGTGGCCAACGTCCACGTCGCATCACCATTGACTCGGTAATAGACCTCATAGCGCGTGAAGGTGCCACCCCCCAGTTGCGGGGTGGTCAAGGCCGTCCAGGTCAGCGCCACTGTCGTATCCCCTGGAGTCGCCGCCAGTGCGCCCACCGCATAAGCAGCAGTCGCGGGTGTCAGCGCACTCGACGCACCAGAAGCCGGACCTGTGCCAGCAGAGTTGATCGCCGCCACGGTGACCGTGTATTCCGTGCCATTGACCAACCCAGAGATCGTGCACGGCGAAGCAGAGCACGACGTGTCGGTCACTGTCGCTCCGGCACCCGTGGGAGTCGCCACCACTTGGTAGGCGGAGACGGAAACACCCCCGGTGAAGCCCGGTGCGGTGAAACCGACCGTTATCGCCTGCGACGAAGCTGAAGCCGATGTCAATGTCGGTGCCGTCGCCAGTGCTGAAAGCACCTGGAACGCCCGAGACACAGACGACGCAGCCGCATATTGGGCGTCGCCCGCCTGGCTCGCCACCACCTCACACGTCCCCACCGCAAGGATCGAAACGACCCCACCACTGGACACAGCACACGCCGAGTTGGTCGTCCCCGCCCCCAGCGAGTAGCTGACCGTGAGGTCCGAAGAGGCGGTCGCGCTCACGGCAAAACTCGACCCACCGAACGAGACGTTCGACGGTTGAGTGAACGTGATGTTCTGGTTGATGGAGCCGACAACGATTGTCTGTGTCACATCTGCGGCGGCCGTGAAGTTCGTGTTACCCGCAGCAGACGCCGTAATCACGCAACTCCCAGAAGCCGTGAAAGTGACGACGCCACTGGAAATCGAACACGTCCCTGACACCGCGAACGTTGGCGTAACACCCGAGGACGATCCGGTCACCGTGGAGGTGGCAGCTGCTGCTGGCGTGTAGGTGTTCCCCGACACTGGGGACGTCGGCACACTTGACGTGAACGCCAGCGTCTGTCCCGCCTTCGAGATGGTGATCGGCTGCGCCGCCGAAGTCTGGATGTTGTAGTTGGCATCGGTCTGCTTCGTCGCCGACACCGAACAGGTTGAACCGGCGTTACCTAGCGTCAACGTGGATCCCGAAATCGTGCACGTACCCGTCACCACACCGAACGACACAGCCCCAGTTCCCGAACCACCCGAGGCCGCAAGCGTGATGGTCTCCCCATAGTCCGCCGACGACGATGACGTCATCGTCAACGTCGCCTGATTCGCCTTCGCGATCGTGAACGAACGCACCACATCACTCGCCGCGAGGTAGTTGTCGTTACCCGCTTGCGATGCGGTGATCTCGCACGTTCCCGCGCCAACAAGGTTCACCCCACCACCGGAGACCGTGCAGATCGATGAATCCGTCGGAGTCAACGTCACAGACAAGTCCGAGGAGGACGTCGGTGCCACCGGAATCGCTGCATCACCATAGGTCGCACCCGACGCAGCCGGATTCGCGAACGTGATCGTCTGCGATCCCTTAGCCAGCACGAGGGACTGCGTGACGCTCTCCAGACCGGATGCCGAGAAGGTCAACGAGTATGAGCCTGGGGAACCTGTCATAGACAGTCCGGCGAACGTCGCCTCACCAGACGCAGCAGTCGAAGTGGTAGCCCCATCGAGCGTGCCACCGACGGAAGCCGTGACAGCAACAGAGGTTGATGAGTCGGCCGTGACAATATTCCCGCCCGAGTCGTGCACCTCAATTACGGGCTGGGTCGTCCACGAGGAGCCATAGGCTGCCCCGGCTGCGGCAGTACTTATCGACAGGGAGCGAGCCGCTCCTGTCGACACTGTCACGATCTGCGCATCGCTTGTCACACCCGACAAGGCGTATGTGATTGTGTAGGAGTCACCCGATGTCCCGGAAATTCCGAGATCACTGAAGGTTGCGACACCTGCGGTAGCTGTAGCGGTCGTTGTTCCGATCAGTTCGCCCCCCGGCGAAACAGATGCCGTAATCACCGACGTGCTGTCGCTGGAGACTGTGTTGCCATACGCGTCTTTGATAGTCACCGCAGGCTGGGTGGTGAATGCTGCACCTGCCGCAGTGCCTACCGAGGCCGTTGTGATGTCCAAGGCTGCCGCCGTACCGGCGGTGGCTGAAGCGGTGAAGGTCAGCGGGGATCCGCTCAGTCCAGTGGCGGATGCCGTCAGCGTGTTCGAACCGACGGATTGGCCGAGTGTCCATGAGCCGACCGCCGCAAGGCCGGAGGCGTCGGTGGTGGCTGTCACACCTGTCGCGGATCCACCGCCCGAGGCGACCGCGAAGGTGACGGAGGTGCCTTGAACCGGGTTTCCACCGGAGTCGGTGACTATCACGGTGGGGAGCGTGCCCACCGATGTCCCAACGGTCGCGGACTGGTTATCGCCCAACGAAACGGCAATAGCGCTGGCCGAACCACCACCCGTGACGGTGATGGGATCGGACTCGACCGATGTCAGACCAGGCGCCGAGAAAGTCAGGGTGTAGGCGGTCGATGTAAGTCCTGCAAAGGTGAGATTTGAATAGGTAGTGGAGCCCGAACTGGTGCTTCGGGTGCCGGAGGCTTGCGAGCCGCCGAGCGTTCCACCGGACGAACTCACGCTGATGGCGGCTGTGGCGGTTGTGACCCAATTGCCGTTGCTGTCAATGACGCGCACGGTTGGTTGGGTCGAGAGGACGCTCCCGGATGCACCCGCCACGGGTTGGGTGGTGAGCGACAGTGCCGCGGCCGGACCGACAGTGAAGATCACGGTGGGCGCTTGTGGGACGCTCGCACCATCGACAGCGACAGTGACGACGGAAGCAGCCTGAACCGCGCTTGCCGTCAAAGTTGCCGTGTAGGAGCCGTCTCCGTTGTCCGTCACAGGGCCAACGGTCCCCTGGGTAGCCGAAATACTCACGGTCCGATCGTCATCAGCAACGTTGTTGCCAGCCGCGTCCCGCATTTGGACGGTGACGGTTGTGGTTCCCGTCCCCGCCGGAATTGAGGCGCTTGAAACGGCTACGGATGTGTTGGAGACATCCGCGCTGCCGGCGGAGGTGAGAGAGAAGGATTCGGATGTGGCCGCTGTCAGGCCCGAACTCGTGAAAACGAGCTCATAGGGCGTTCCCACGACTCCAGTGGCGGTCAGATCAGCCCATGTGGCTATCCCTGAGGACGCATTCAGCGAGGTTGACCCTCCTATCACCGGCCAGGAGGACGTATCGGTGTAGACCTTCCCGCCGTTAACACTCCCGCCGAGAATCCAGGTGCCATTTCCGAACGCGATTGAGGTCCAACGCCCATCACTCGACAGTTCCGCCTGAGTGGTCCAGGTCTGTCCGTCGGACGAGTAACCGACGTCTCCAGAGCTGGAGCTGTAGCCGAGCGCACGGAATCCGCCCTCGCCGAAGGCGACTCCATTCCACCCACCGGAGGCAACCGTTGTCCACCCTGAATCGCTCGGTCCTCTGGCAGAGATGCCGTCCGTGGTACTGACGGCCACCCAGGTTCCATTGCCGTATGCAATCCGGTGCCCACCCGGCCGGCCAAGCGACTCCCAGGACTCTCCGTCGAGGCTTGTGTACAGGATGAACTGAAAGTTCAAAATCCCGAAGCGACCCTCGGAGTAGATAGCGGCGTACATACCCGCCGTTTGACCGGGGGCCGCGGTCCAGTTGACACCGTCTGTGCTCGTTACGCCGTTCGAGATCCACAGACCGTTGCCGTAGGCAACGGCACGGGTTGTGCCCGAATAGACCTGCGTCCACGAAATTCCGTCCGAACTCGCATACAGGCCTTTGTCAAGTCCGGATGGGGCAGCTGCGACGAAGACGCCGTTACCGAAATCAACGTCTTTGAAGAAGGGATCGTTGTTTGCCGGATTCCTCTGTCTCGTCCAAGTATGTCCATTGTCCGACGACGTATGGATGTTGCCGTACTGGCCGACGGAGACCCATAGCCCGTTCCCGTAGGCCAAACCCTCTGGAACAGGCACGGAGCCCGTGGCCGCTGTCCACCCAACATCATTCGCGGGCGCGACTTCGATCGCCGCGGTAGAACCCGTGACCACGTTGTTGTAGCTGTCGACCACCTGAACTACGGGTTGAGTGGCCAGAACCGAACCAGAGGCACCACCCACTGGGTCAGTCTCGACGAGCAGTTTCCTTGCCGTGCCCGCCACCACGTCGAAAGCGCTAGATGCGGGATCCGTCGTTATCGCACCAGACGCAGCAGCGATGGACAGACTCGAGCCCGCGCGCTGGAACAACACGTAAACCCCGTCCTTGTATCCATTGGAGGAGATGGTCCCGGTAGGAGCGGCGTAGTAACCCGACAGAGGGAAGGCGTCGGACGTGAGTGTGACCGCTCCAGTCCAACTGGGCGTTGTGTTGCCATAACTGTCTAGCGCGGAGATCCGAACGAGTACCGCACTCCCACTGGCTGCGTAGCTCGCCGCAAGATCTGTGGAACTACCCGATTGCGTCACACCGAAACCGGCAGTGTCGGCGGCGGAAACGCTCACCGAAAGATCGCCGCCACCGGCGGAGGTGATGGTGCCGTCGCTGACGGAGATCGTTGCCGACTCAGCTAGATAGAGGGTCATCACTCCATTCGAGCCCGAATCAACCGTAGCTACCCCATCCACGAACTCGATAGTGGTGCTCGTTCCGAAAGCAACAGTCGAGCCTGTCTTGCTTTCAACTGAAGGGACCTGGCCACCCGGCGCTACGGACGCTCCAGAGAACGTGAGCGATTGCTCGCCTGTGTACGCGGTCGCGGTATTCCCGTACGCATCCTGGGCGGTGATCGTCAGATCTTGAGAGGCGCCGGCGGTTTGCGTGCCGGATCCGGTGATGACTAGGCGCGCGGCTGCACCAGGCTCTCCGGTAGCAGTGAACGTGATTGGCGATCCCGTCAAACCCGACGAGGTTGCCGTGAGTGTGTTCGAACCCGCAGTCGTGCCCAAAGTCCACGCCGGAGACGTAGCAATGCCCGATGCGTCGGTGGTGACCGTGCCGGAAGACGCGAGCGAGCCTCCACCCGCTGCCACGGCGAACGTCACCGACGTGCCCTGCACCGGATTTCCTTGAGCATCAGTCACCAGAACTGACGGCGCCGTCGTCACCGCCGAGCCCGCCGTTGCGGATTGTCCGTCACCCGCATTCACCGCAAGATTGACGGCATCTCCCGCAGTCACGGCGATCGACTGCGAATCAAGCGTCAGGTCACCCGACGTAAATGTCAGCGTGTAGGTGCCCACAGGTCCGGACACGCCAAGGTCGGTGAAGGTGGCAAGCCCGCTCGACGCAGTCGCAGTGCTTGTGCCTACGAGTTCTCCGCCGACCGAGACTGTGGCCGAGACGACGGAAGTACTGTCGGACGTAACCCGATTCCCCGCAGTGTCAGTGATTTCAACCGACGGTTGAGTTGTGAAGGCAGCACCGGAGGACGCACCTGAGGCGTCAGTGTCAATAGCCAGCGCAGCTGCCGATCCCGGCGATGTGAATGTGAACGTGTTTGTGGTTACCCCACCGAATACTCCCGGTCCGTTCAGAGAGAGTCGGTAGCTAGTGCCGATCGCCCCGCCCAAAGCAACGTCGGAGAAGTTGGTACTCCCGGAAGTGAGAACTGAGGACGTAGTGCCCGTTAGTTGATCGGAGGACCCCGCACCGCTGTAGAGGTCTGAGGTGGAGCTCACTGCGAGAGGAATAGGGCCACCCTCACCCACACCAGAGAAATCTCCATTGATGCTGGGCGTCACTTCGCTCCAGGATGCACCCGTTGCGGTAGTCACGACCATATCGCTGGAATCGCCATCCACCGAGGCAGCAACAAACATGCCGCCGGTGAACGCACACTCGTCCGGACTAGCGATGCTTGTCAGGCTTGTCGAACCAGAATTCCAACTTAGGCCGTCGGCGGAGTACCGGTAATCACCGGAAGAATTCATGACGAAGTGCACGCCGTTACCAAAGGCACCGCACGTAGCATAAGCAGTCGCGGTACCACCCGCGTCCCATGTAACTCCGTTATCTGTGCTGCGGAAGGAAACAGTATTTGGGTCTTGAGGCACGTAAATCCACACACCATTTCCATACGTGAGCGCATACACTGCGCGAAAGAGCACGTTCCCGTTCGACGCAAGCGTCGGCCGCGTCCACGTCACCCCACCGTCCGCACTTCGGTAGACCCCCCTGCAACCCGAGCCACATTCCACAGACAGCATCCACACACCATTGCCGTAGGCCAGGGTGCGAATTCCGCCGGACGCGTTCGAGGGCAACCCCGAGATCAGCAGATCATCCCACGTAGAACCATCGCTGGAAGTCATAACTTTGATGGCATCGGAAGCACTGTCGCGGTTTATTGCCATCCACTGAGGATCTGCTTGAGCGTCGGTGCCATAGGCAATCGAGTCGACGAGGTCATAGATGGAGTCACCAGATCCCGACTTCGTCCACGTCTCTGCGTCATCGCTGTAATAGAAGGAATCGTCCGTTTGATTGAAGGCCACCCACCGGCCACCGCCAGCGCTGGTCACGCCATAGGTGATGTGTTTGAAGCCATCGAAACCGGTGGTCGTCAGCCTGGACCATGTTTCCCCCGAAGGTTCGGTCACCGACACGGTCCTGGATGCGCCAGAAACCGTGTTGCCGAAAAAGTCCTGAATCGCAGCCTGGGGTTGCGTGGGCAAAGCAGCACCCGACTGCCCGCCAGACGGCTGTGAAGTAGCCGCGAGATTCACCCCGACACCCGGCGACACGGTGAAGGCATTGGAATCTCCCGAGGCACTCCCGCCCGTCTCGGTAGCCGTGATGGTCTGCGAACCAGCTGTGGTCAAACTTACAGTTTCCGCAGAAAGCAATCCGCTACTGAACGATCCGGACGTTCCTTCCCCACGAATCATCGCGCTGGACGAGGACAAATCAACCGTCCCGGTGAAGGTTTCATCGACGTTCAGGTAGGCATCTACCGCCCGGATACGAACATCAAAACTCTCGCCGGCCGTCTTGCCAGCGATGTCCGTGTACGTGGTGGTGGTTACCGAGAAGGAGTCCAAGGTGGCAGCTGAAACAGTCACCGATAGGTCGTAGATACCGGTTGACGAGATTGAACCGTCCGTCACGGAGATCGTTGCCGACTCCGCCGCATACAGCGTCATCGCGCCGTTGTCTCCCGCAGAAACCGTAGCCACCCCGTTCAGGAACTCGATGGTCGTTGCGGTTCCGAAGACGACGGTGGTGCCGGACTTGTCCTTCACAGCCGGCAACTGACCTGCAGGAGCCTGAGTCGCGCCCGAGAACGTCAACGACTTGTCGCCGGTGTAGGTGGTCGCGAGGTTCCCCCCGACGTCATAGGCGGTGATCGTCAGATCCTGCGAAGCGCCGGCCACCTGCGATGCCGATCCTGTGATGACGAGCTTCGTTGCAGCGGCGGACGTGATCGAGTACGTCCCTGCCACGTAAGTGATGTCGTATGACGACGCTCCCCCGGGGCTAATCACCGCTGCAGACGGCGTTACCGAGTATGTGCCCACGGCCGATGGTGGCGTCGTTGACGCAACATAGGAAGTGCTCCCGGTGCCTTCAAAGGTGTACGTCACAGACGTGATCGCATCCGGCGAGATC
>Ga0209953_1000659_pt1 | contig 11924 bp, 14 predicted proteins | sample SalPonred_H2O_MG_FD_185713 | JGI IMG/M metagenome (GOLD analysis project Ga0209953, IMG submission 185713) | Salt pond water microbial communities from South San Francisco under conditions of wetland restoration - Salt Pond MetaG... | ecosystem: Environmental > Aquatic > Non-marine Saline and... | reverse complement strand
AGTTCCAGGACGAAGAACCAGTCAATCCGTTTGACTTTTGGGAAGGCGCAAACTTCAAACTAAAGATTCGTAATGTCGAAGGTTACCGTAACTATGACAAATCTGAGTTTGATTCACCTAAACCACTGTCTGGTGACGATGATGAGCTTGAAGGTATTTACAATAAGTTGCATGCGCTAAGTGAGTTTTCAGATCCTAAAAGCTACAAGTCCTATGCTGAACTCAAAGCTAAGTTGAATCAAGTACTTGGCGATGAAGGAATACATATGACTACAGCAGAATCAATTTCACTTGATGAAACGGATGATACACCAAGGATGTCTGCACCCAAGACAGTCGAGGAAACTGTTCCTGCATCTAGTAATAGTTCATCTGATGATAGCGATGATGACACTTTATCGTACTTTGCTAAACTAGCAGCACAATCATAAAGTAGTAAAAAAAGGGGCTTCGGCCCCTTAATTATTTATTGTGCAAAGTTACCACCTGTATTCCAAAGAGCCTCGCTTGGCGAATTTGGTGTCCTTACTGGACTTGGCGCAGGTGTCATTACCGTATTATTTGTTGTATTGTTGACTACGTTGCTTTTTGTAGAAGCATCTACGACATTATTAGAACTACTAGATTGTCTTATTTGACTTTGTTCTGAAGTTGCGTTTTCCATTTCTCCGCTCAGCAATTCAGCTTTTCTTTGATTTGGCGCAGAAAGCATTGGTGTTTTGTTTGTCTTTCTTTTTTTCTCAGCAACTATAGCGCGACTATATTCTTCTTTTTCTTTAGGAGATAGCGCGTCAAATTCATCCGGTGTTAATGATGGTAATGCATCATTAACATTTTCAACTTGAGTTACCTGAGGCAATTCTGTAACCTTTCCTGTTACTGAATTTACTTCAGCAACTCCTGCAATCTCATTTGTTTTAGGAGGCTTTACAACTTCTCCAGTTTCAGGATCCATTCCTGCAAACTCGTATACAGAATCAGGTACTGCTTTTGAAACAATATTACCTATATCATACCAAGGCGCATTGCTATCTGGAGATGGTAGGATTGATCTAAGAGCATACTTTAAAAACTCTTTTGCTTTATCTTGTAAACTTGTTAAAGTATCTTTAAAGCTAAAGTCAGAAATAGCTTTTGATATTTCTTCTGCACCTAACATACTCGCTAGTTTAGAAATTGCATTCCTGACTAAGTCAAACGGCATAGTAACTAAGCCAGTAACCATTTCTCGTATAGATGGAAACTCTTCACCATCAAATCCTAATTGCTCCATAAAAAAGTTTATTGATTCAGTGACAGTATCAAAAATTCCATTAACAATGTTACCAAAAATTTGATTAAAGTCTATACTGTTTAAAGCTTCTTCTACTTTATCAAATCCCAATGCACCTGCTAACCAAGCTGCTGCACCAGTAATGATATTCAAAAAGTCTCCAATAAAACCTTTAAAGAATCCTGTTATGCCACCTTTAATTGCACCGATGAATCCACCATCTTGGTAGCCTTTCCATATGCCCATGATTGTTTCATATAGGGTATAGAGAGGTGCAAAGATGCGAGATACAACTCTAAATATTAAACCAAATACTGTTCTAAATGTTTTGAACATTCCTCCAAGTTTTGAAACTGACTCAACAACCGCTTTGGAGTTTTTTATTATCGTTCCTATAGCAGCCATTCCTCGACTGATAGTATCAACTACTCCCTTAACGCCAGGGATTTTAAATATTCCTACTTTAAACATGTCCTTTACACGAGTAAAGAATCCAACTATGCTGGATATTGCAGAACCGAATGCACCGCCTACTGAACCAAGTCTTACCTTCAATGCATCGCCAATTGAATCAAATACTTTTGCTAAACTACCTGCTATTGCTTTAGGACTAATTGCTTTAAATAAATTTTTAAATCCAGTAATAATTGCTTTTAAATTTTTAAAATATGATGCAAATATACCAGCACCGGCACCAAGCGCTAAAGCAATGCCACCAATTATAAATTTAAGCCTTGCAAGTGAGTCTAAAAATCCCTCAACAACTTTTACGTCCTGTTGCGCTTGAGTAAGTTCTATATTTTCAATAGCTTCAAGCAAATCTTCTTGATATTCTTTTTGCTCACGTTGTAGTTCAATTTCTTTTAAAGAGTTTCCTTTAAAAAAAGTTATTAGTTCATTTATTTTAAAAGTAAAGGTATCAATTGTAAGTAACAAGTACTCATTAGTTTCAAATGAATTACTGCTAATAATATCAAGATCATTATTAACTTTTTTTAATTCTACAGTAACGTCATTAAGTGTCATTGCCATTTCTTATCCCTTTTTAGACATCCATGCGGTTACACCAACATATGCACCAGTTATACCAGCACAAGAAATATAAAATAAGCCAAGCAAATCACTTAATGCTGTAATTCTTGATTCGGAAACAATTGGAGTAAAAACAAAAAAGGTAACAACGCCGATCATAATCAAAGAAACCCAGGCCATTTGCTTTTGGCTTTCCATTTTACGATTCTTTATTTCAATTTCATTGAATACTTTTGCTAGTTCAGCATCAATGTCATTGACTTCGCCATCTTTGTTTAAATCTTTACTCATCCGTGTTTTGCCTTTCTAATTCTTTCGTTTTCTTCCTTAATATGTTCAATTAACATTGTCATATATACTTCCCTTTCCCATGGTAGCATTTCATTTAACTCAGTTAAACTATACTTGTGATGTTGCATTAAAGCAAAGTTAACTTTATAATGATTGACGATAGAGTCATGAGAAAGGGCTAGCTGAAAAAATTTGCTAATCCTTTTATTTCAACATCATTATGCGTAGAACAATTACTGCATTCAAAAGAAATCATTGTTCCTGCAGATGGCATGTTTTCGATAAAGTTTTTAATTTTGTTAAACTGCTCTGTATTAAGCGAATCAATAAAATCTTTTAGTTCATCTATGCTTTGTTCTTTTGCATCGAATATTTCATCACCAGAATAAATCGAGTCAATAGCTTTTGCAATAATAGTAAAAACTTTATTTACTTCATTATCATTTGAATCTTGAACATTTATCATGTCATTTACCGAAGGGTACTTCATTACAACACCGACTTTATCTGTTAGCTTAATTTTTAGCTCAGCAGTCTTAGGAACCTTAACATCTACTTTTGATAAGTTGACATTTACCGAGTTTTTTGTTTCGCAAGATTTGCACTTAACATTAACCTCAGTGGTTTCACCTGATGATTTTGATCGCAATTGCATAAACACGTATTCAAGATCAAACATAGTTAGTTCATCAACATTAATCAATCCTTCTGTGCAAGAATTGACAACATCTTTAAGAGCACGAACCATTTGTTTTTGATCGTTTGATTCCATTGCTAGCATTAAAATCTTTTCTTCCTTAACTAAGTAAGGTCTATATACAACCTTTTTAGCCGTTGAAGGTATTTTCATTTCATATCGCGGTGTATCTAATTTAGGTAAAGCCATTACATCATCTCCCTTATACTATAGTAGAAATTCCAAAGTCAGTTGGTATTGCGTTGGCGGCAGGAACTCTTTCCTGTGTATTTTCAGAGCTCCAATTGTCATATGAAAAAACTGCAGTACATCTCATAATTGTATTTTCATTTGTGTTTGATAATTCCATTGAGTTAAGCGTCGTAGGATATGCATCAAACAACGTAACAAATCTGTTTACTTGATCCTGCTCATTGAGGTGCTCAATCAATACTTGTTTTGTGTATTGACGTTTTAAGTTGATTGTATATGCGCCAGTTACAGTATCAATATTATTAATGACAGAGGATTGCCATCCTTTAAGATAGTTCCATGTATACCAATCGTTACTTAATATAAATGATACATTTACATCTTCATTAGCAAATGCATATGGGCGCTTGAACGATTTCATTGACGTCATATAATCTGAAGTAATTATTTGACGTCCAGGCCATGAAACCGAATCGCAAAATATATTTAACTTATTACTATCGTCATTAACAAAAGTTATGCGGTAGCGGTTACCTCGAGCAGCTCCGCCCGATGACCTAAATTGTGCGAGCATTTGATCCACAGTACTCATGATCGATATATCCTTTTAGATTCGTTCCAAACTTTTGTTTTTGTTGAACCTTTAAACTGCTCAGTTGGTAGGAATACTGCAATGTCCCATTCTGAAGCAGGTATCATTACGACCTTTGACCTTAAGTGTTTGGTTAAGTAGTGCTTAAAGCAAGGTTTAAACTCTCTGTATTTTGTGGCAGAAGATAAAATTTCATAATTAATTTTAAATCTAGTCCTGTCATTGTATCTTTTATTTGTTGCAACATCCATCAATTTATCAAGCAATACGGCTCGAGTATTAGGATGAAGATAGTGCAGGTTCAATCCATAAAATCCACCTTGAGCTGGGCCAACCATCAATGTAAGTGGAAACCTATCATAATATGGTAGCTCTTCCTTACCTTTAGGATCATAAAAGTAATGGTACATACGACCTACTAGAGGCCTTGTACGCTCTTCTAATAATGGATCCTTTAGCAATTGCCTACGATTAATTGAACGAAGGTCTCGTGCTTTATTTCTAAACCAATCTCGTGACTCGTCCGTACGGCGAGCAATTCCCTTTCGAGCAATTTCGGTTTGTAAATTTTTAAATAATGATTCTGTAGCCATACTGTTATTTATACTGAGTTACTTAAGGATTTTAATACCAAGCGATTTAAGAGTATCCTCGGTCCATATAACAAACTTAAGATTATGTTTGAGCGCAAACTCCTGTGCTGCTTCCCACTTTGATTGATTCTTAATGTATGTCAGCGATTCAGAAATATATTTACGAGTACGACGGCCAGGATTTTTTGGCGGAGCAGTTTCTTTTTTTGGTTTTATTTCAACAATGTATTTTTCACCTGCTGTATTTTCAAACCAAAGATCAACGAAATATCTATGGATTTTATTATCCGTAGCGCAACGGTAAGGTATAACAATTTCCTCAGATGACCATGCTACAATTGAATCATTATCATCAAGCCAACGAAATGCATTTCTTTCCCAAAGCGAACGATATACAACTCCATTTGCATCGCCTCGATACTTATCTTTATTTTTTGGTGTAAATCTACCACGGTATGCCATATAAATAATCTCATAAAATTTAAACATTACGGAGTATTTATGGCGAATCTTAGATTCCCTTCCAACTCTCTTGGCGACAATAAGCCTTTTATGTTGTTCAGTACTCATCGAGCGCAATACAATAATATTGGAACTGGGATTAATACGGTTCCAACATTGAACTCGGTTGCGCTCTATTTTCCTGCTGGTTACACAGTTAATGATAATCTTAATTATCAAATGGAATCTACTGGATTGATTGGTGCAGGCTTTGATGCTATGCGTGAAGGCGGCGCTGGAATAAGTATGGATGATGTAAAAAATACTGTAGAAGGTATTCTTACTAATAAAGAAGCGGCGAGTAAAATTGGTGGAGCCGCGGCTGGTGTAGCTGCAGCTGGAATTAAAAGCGCTGGTGCTGCAGGTATTTTAACATCAGCTCTTGGTGCTGGTGGTATTGTTGGTAATGTTGCTGCAGAGCTTTCACAAACATCTCAAATTGCTCTCAATCCTCGCGAGTTTATGCTGTTTAAATCTCCTAGTATACGTACCTTTGCCTTTGTGTTTACTTTTATTCCATCAAATGAAAGAGAGGTTCAAGACGTTCCAGAAATTATAAAGTTTTTTCGTAGAGCATCTTATCCAACTTTAACTGCAGCAAATACAACTTATAATTTTCCTGAAGCATTTAATATCAACATTGGCAACTCTAATAAAGTTATTAAAATACCTGAGGTGGTTTGCACCACGGTTAGTGTTACGTATAATTCAAACTCAATGTCTTACTTTGAAATTGATAATTTGCCAGTTGAAATTACGTTAAACTTAAACTTTCAAGAATTGCAGCCAATCAACAAGTCACTCGTTGACCAAGGATATTAATATATGTCTTACTTTAATAAATTTAAAAAAGGAAGCTTTCGAGTCGGCAATCAAATTATTGAAACTGTTAACATTGCTCATTATACGCAAATTTTTGAAAAACTTGCAGATGATATTTCCTTCTACTCGTACTATACAGTAGTTAACGGAGATAGGTTAGATGTCATATCAGAAAAGCTCTACGGTACGCCTGATTACTATTGGACGATTTTTCTTTTAAATAAAAATATAGTAAACACATATGAAAATTTGCCTAAGGAATATAATGCAGAGTTGATTAAATATTTAGAAGGAAAATATCCTGGATATGCACTTAAGTTAAAGGCAAGTGAAACCTTAGCAGGTAAATTTGAAATATCAGAAGAAGTAACCTTTTCAACTTATTCTGGTACAGTGAGTGGTAAGTTTCCTTCTCTTGGTTATTTGACAATTGACTTAACCTCAGAAGATTCCTTTCCACTGAATCAAGAATTTACTCTTACTGGACAAACCTCAGGCGATACCATACAAATTGCAAACAGTATGCCTTATTATATGGCGCCTCATCATTATGAGGATGACGATGGACAATGGGTATTGTGGACAAATCAATCTTCATCAATTACTTCTATACTAGAGTATGAAAGTGAAATAAATGATCAACAGTCGCAACTTAAAGTCATAAGACCAGAGTCAATATACAATATTGCATCAGAATTTGAAAGACAAATGAGAAGACAATAATGGCAGACAATTTAGATCCTAGGGTAGTAGAGTTAGCTCCTAAAAAATTAAAAGCTATTCGTATTATTGTTGAAAGATACAATAAGGAAATTATTGATATTACATCTTCTATTGCCGAAATATCTTTATATGAATCAATATATGCACCCTTTGTTTATGGTGAACTTATTGTGGTTGATAATTCAGCCATGTTGTCAACTTTTCCGTTTATAGGACAAGAAAAAGTTTTAATATTTTGGGACAGAGAAGATACCACAATTGAGAAGGTATTTAGAATTACTGACGTGTTTGATGTTCGTCAAATCAATGACCAAACTGGCGGATATGGACTATCCATTACTGGCGAAAAGCAAATACGAAACGCAATATCGTTATTTTCAAAATCTTATAAAGGCAATTCCGCAGAAATTATTCAAAAGATATATAAGGAGTTTTTACTTGAAGATTTAGATGTAAAAGCAACTGGCTATCTATCACACAATATTGTTTTTCCTTACATCAAACCATTGCAAGCTGTCAACATGATTCAAAAAGCAACACCTGCTTTTGATAAAACTCCAATGTTTGTATATGATACCGTCTACGGTGATGGTCCTGTTTTAAACTCTATGAAAAATATGTTAGAGCAGGAACCAGTTCTTACTCTGCAAATGAAAAACAATACTAATGCCGATGCTGTAAATGCAACAAGTAGTAGCAAAATACAAGAATTTAGAAATCAAGTATACGGCGTTACAATCAATCGTGCATATAATACGTTAGACCAATTAGGATCAGGTGCATATGCGTGTCAAACTCTTGCTGTTGATATTGGGAACAGAAGTTACAATGTAACTGACTTTGACTTTACTAAGCATGCGCCAACCGTAGGCGGTAAAGATTGGATATCTACTTTTTTTACTTTTGATGATGTTTTAAACTCAACTAATCCTGATAATGTAATTGTAAATGGAATAAGATCAACATCGGCTCCGGTACAATATAAAAATGTAAATGCATATGATGATTACTCTAGTCTTAGTACGGTAGACGAAAATCTTACTGCAGGTATGCGCTCATACTTTAAAAGATTAAAGTCAACTTCCGTAAACGTTCATATGAACTCGGTTGTTGATCTTGAAGCTGGCAAAACGGTTGAACTCGACTATTATCGGTTTTCACCAAAATTGAATGGTGAAGATCCTGAAGATAAAGTCAACTCAGGTGTATATTTAATTGCTGCGCTAAGACATTATGTTAAGAACGGTGAATATACAATGTCACTTGAATTAGTAAGAGACGGTATGGGTGAAAAGGCAAAACTATATGAAAACGGTAACCCTCCTAATTTTGGAAATCCGCCTAGAGTACAAAAATCTTTACTTGCGGAATATGAACCACAGAATGTAAGTCAATCTATTTTTGGAGCTTTGTTTGACAATGAATAATAGTTTTTATATTGGCGTAGTTGAAGATCGTCATGATCCTAAGTCAATGGGTCGTGTTCGCGTACGAGTGTTTGGTCTTCACTCAGATGATCGTGTTAATGAAGTACCCATCGATTCGCTTCCTTGGTCTATGGTTATGCAACCTGCAAATGTATCGTCCACAGCAGGTGGAATTTCTCAGTTAGTTGAAGGCACATGGGTTGTGGTTATGTACATTGATGCTAATCAGCAGGATCCTTTAGTAATGGGCGCATTGCCTTCTACAGTAGGCTCACAACAACCGGATTATACAAAAGGATTTACTGATCCATTTGGCGTATATCCTAAATGGTCAGACGGAACTGCGGATACGACTCTTGCAGGAAAACCAGAAACATATACTGAACACCCCGTATATACAGAACGAGCTCGTACTAAGGTTCCTTTTGTTCCAAAAGCAAAGCGATACAAAGTATCTTCTGTAGCCCCAGATGCTGTAGAGAATGCTTACGAAAGGTCTGAGTGGGCGGAGTTAGAATTACGTGGCGGCCAGGCTTCTCAATATCCGTATAATTCAGTGCATGAGTATGAAGGCGGAATGCTTGAGGAATTTGATTCAACACCTAGCAGTCAGCGCGTAACGCGTATGCATCCGTCAGGTACATATGATGAAGTTATTGTAGACGGAACAAAAACAGTTAAAATTGTTGGCGACGGTTATGAAATTATCATGGGCGCAAAAAATATGTACGTCAAAGGCGACGTTAATATGACAGTTGATGGATCAATGAATCATTTAGTCAAAGGTGATTACACGCTTGAGGTTGGCGGTAATTATTATCAAATGATTGGTGGATCACGAGAATCAAAAATTGTTTTTAACGATGTAAAGGAAGTCGGTCAAGACGTATCAGAAAATATTGCGGCTGAATATTATATGCGATGTGGTAATACGAGATCAGTGAGCGTAGGCGGTGACGAATTAAAATTAGTTGCTGGATCTGCAACACGAGAAATTGGTGTTGATTATGCGTCAACAGTCGGCGGTACAGAGTCTAGATTTACGCGAGGTAACTATGCAAACGTTTCCTTGGCCGACGCGCTACAAGTTACTAAAGGCTCACACCGAATTGAAACTATTGGCTCAATGACCATTGACACTGATGTTAATATGGACATAAAAACCGGTACCAACATGAATGTCGATATTGGTGCAAGTATTATTGAAGATGTTGCAACTAATATTACTTCAACGGTCGGCGGTGCGGTGACTCATGATATTACTGGAAATTCTACATCTAATATTGGTGGTGGATTGACTTACGCCGTTACTGGCGCTGTGGATATTGACGGTTCGACAATCGACTTTAACTAAGAGAAACACTATAATGGCTATAACAGAATTACTGTGCGGACAAAACGGATTATTTACGCAAATAAAAAATGCGCAGGATAGCGTACGTGAAGTTGTAATGATCGGCAAAAACGCTATTGATGCTGTAGAAAATACTATTACAGAAATTGAAAACGTAATACAAACAATTCAAGAAACACCTGAAGTAATTGTGTCTCGCCTGCAGCAGGAAGCATTGAATATTATATCTGTTACTGCATTGAATAATCCTGAAGGTGCGTTGGCTCAGGTACTAGAGTTAAGGGCACGATATCAGGAAGCAGGCCCTGCGGCTGAGCGAGTACTTGATAACCTTGAACGCTTTATTGAAGATCCTTTAAACACACCTCTTGATGTTTGTAATGATATTCCTAATTTAGTGGAAATTGGTGAAACGTTTGTCGAGTTTCCTAAAAAGGCAGTACAGGCAGATCCATCGCAAGAAGTAGAAAACATTAAAGAAACCATTGTTGAAGAATATTTAACTATTTTTGACAATCCTACCACAGTAAGTGAAGAACTCCTTGAAGAGCAGCCCGAACAAACTATTCCAACTACTCCAAAGTATCCACTTCCTGACGTTAGTAATGATATAGTTTTATCAAATAGAGTACCAGTAACAGCTGCAACAGGAATTGGTCCAGGTGCTGCGCACGATGCTGCACTTATACAAGCAGGCAGAGCTCCAACGGCAACGGCAAGTGCAAGGGCAGGAACTTCGCCAGCAGCTGTTACACAAACAAATAAAAATACACCGCCGCCGCCTTCACTTGCAAATCCATTTCCTGAAGGCAAACAGTTTGTTGCAGATGATTTTAAGCCTTCAAAATATGCACGAAATATTGCATCTAAAATAAACAGTTTGCACCCATCAGTTCGTGGAAGATTTGCTGCAGGCGTACAAGATTATATTGCAAATAACTTTCCTGGTCGTGATATCAATGCAACAGAAGGATATCGATCGCCAGAAAGATCTGCTCAATTAGCAGCATCAGGTATTCGTGCAGCACCTGCTGGCAAGTCATGGCATAATTATGGCGCCGCAATGGACATGGCAATTTATGTTAATGGTAGATACGATGACGGTCGACGAGGTGTTACTGAATATACTGGATTAGCTCGGCAATCAATGCAAAAGTACGGATTAGCAAATGATTTAAAAGGCGATACTGGTCACGTGTATGTTGCTGCATTTGGAAAAGGTGTACCAGGTCCAGTGCAAAGAAAGGAAACAACTATTGCACAGTTAGCAAGTTCAAAAGGTATTTCAACACCAGTTGTAAATGAAGCACCTCCGACGGCGGTTGCTCAAGCTCCTAATTCTACTACAACTCCTGAAGGAGCAATTATTACTCAACAAGGTAATACGCAGGTTATTGATGTTAGAACTGTTCAACGGTCTGCAAGAAACGAAGCTATCAGTAATGCCTTGGCCGAAGGAAAGAGCAATCAAGAAGCAGAAAGACTTGGTGAAATTGCTGGTAACAGGGCTGGTAGGAACGCACTTAAAGGCCTTACATAAAAATGTCGACAACTACTTCAAGAGTCATAATTAATATACTCAGTACAGGGGGCGGTGGATCACCTCCTGAGGAAGATCCAACTAATGCTGAAGAATTATACTTTCCTTCGGCATATGAATCACTTGACTTTTTTGTTGAATTTGAATTTTTAATCGAAGAAACTACAGAGCCCGATGAAGAAGAAGGGGGTGAGGCAGAGGTAGTAACTTTTCCAGCCTCAACGGTAGAAACTACCTTTGACTTTGATGCATACAATATAACCTATACAAGCATTAATGATTATACGTTTAGAATTGAAGGTCCAATATTAAATGTTTTTCAAGATCAGTTTTATCAATTTGTTTTGCCAGATTTAAGCACACCGCAATTGCCGTTTGATACCGAAGAAGAGTTTTTGTCACTGATAAAATATCAAAAGCCTGCAAGTAATAGTATTGAATTTGAGTATGACTTTTTAGTAAACAACACGTTTGATGTTTCAGTGTATCAAATTATTATATGGCGGTTTCAAACAGCAGTTAATAATATTGCAAATTTAGTTTCAAAAGGATTAAAATAATGCCAGCAGCCGCAAGAATAGCAGACACAGTTTTATCACCAGATGGTTTTGGTAAGGATTGTGCCTTTCCAGGACAAGTTTCAATAACCATAGGTAATTCTTCGCAAGTATTTTGTAATACAAAAGCAATTCCAGTTGAAGGAAACCCAGTTCCTCAGCATGAAGTCAGTGGTTGCGGTCCGGATGAATCTGTACTCACGACGTATTCTTCAACAGTAAGAATAGGCGGTCTTGGTGCAGCAAGAATCGGTGACAAGTATGGCAATAATATAATAACATCAGGTAGTCCTAATGTTTTCATTGGCGGTTAATAAAGGTTATAAATAA